>ERZ1027125.965-NODE-965-length-9865-cov-4.697248_pt1 | contig 9865 bp, 12 predicted proteins | sample MGYA00519249_ERZ1027125 | MGnify/ENA primary metagenome ERZ1027125 (study PRJEB26926, sample SAMN06164580) | human gut metagenome | biome: ENVO:00009003; feature: ENVO:2100002; material: ENVO:00002003 | host: Homo sapiens | place: USA | collected 2012 ... | reverse complement strand
GGATCTCCGTTTCGGCATCCAGCGGGAAGTCCTGAAAAGCGGGCTGGATAATATGGCGCATGACCGCATGGCGAAGCTCTGCCAGCTCCACACCATCCTCATGCTGGCAGGAGACCACTACGGCAGAGACACGCTTGGGAACGCCGAACTGATACTCCACAGACACCTGCGCCTTACCGTCCGGCTTCAAGCTGGGGATCGTGTGCAGCTTTCTCGCCTGGGTCAGCAGGCGGGTGAGTTTATGTGCCAGCACTACCGGCAGCGGAAGAAGCTCAGGCGTTTCATCGCAGGCGTAGCCGTACACGATGCCCTGGTCGCCTGCTCCGGTCTCCGCGCCATTATTGACCGCTCCGGCGATGTCGGGACTTTGCTCGTGGGTGATCACCTCCACCTCATAATCGCTGCCGCCATATCCGGCTTCCCGCACGGCGCGGCAGATAACGGCAGGGATGTCCGGGAGCCGCGCCGCCGTGATCTCGCCAGCCGCGATGATCTTACCTGCGGTAGCCATGACCTCACAGGCTACATGGGCGGCGGGGTCATGCTCCAGACAGGCATCCACTACGGCGTCGGCAATGGTGTCGCAGAGCTTGTCCGGGTGGCCCTCAGTGACAGACTCCGCGGTTAAGACATACTTATCTTTCATGTTCGTTTTTCTCCTTATTGCATTGTTTTTTATGGTTTCCGGACGGCACAGGAACAGAAAACACCATCTCATTGGCGTATTTCTTCCGATACTTTTCGATCTGCTGCTCCGTCAGGGATGTAAAATCCTCATCTCCAATTCCGACTACAAAAAAGGTGCCGCAGACAATGTCATACGGCACTCCGGATTCATCTGTCAGGGCACGGTTCATAGGAAGGCCCAACATTTTTCCTTCTTCATTGCAGACGATGGCAACAGGATCGTCGAACGGGTAAACAGCCTCAATGTCTCCACCTACGATCCGCTGCATGGATTCCAGGCTGCCGTCGATCTCTTGTACAGTGGGCGTTTTCATCGGCTCCACCACAAGAATGGTCATTTTTTGATGATTGATAGGATCGCCTCCTAAAAAAATAAGCGGCAGCAGCAGTCTGAGACCGCTGTTGCCGCGAAATGGTTTGATTATTTTTTTGTTTTCAGAGCCAGCGTTTGTGTTTTCAGCAAAGCATTCTCCAACGCTCTATGGTCCTCGTGATCCTGCCACCAGTGGGGGCGCAGAAAACTCAGTGCTTTGGTGGCCCAGATGTAGTCATCCCGCCCCAGGGACTCCTGCACGAGTCCAAGTCGGAACTTTTCGTAGTTCTTTCGTACTGCTACATCTACGCTGTCCCGGTTTAAATACAGTTCCAGAAACCCGCAGAGGACAGCCGCTTCCTCCATCGTATAAAACACTACGACACCCCTTTCACACAAACAGGCATTATTGTAGCACATACGAAGGGATAATAGAAGCCCTATCACGATTTCCATAGTCAAGCGCGCCAATCTGCGCATCTCCGCAATGGGAATGACCAGCCGAAGAATATCCTTATGTGTTCCCCACCTTTTGCTTTCAGGGTAGAACGATTCCAAAAACGAGGAATGGAGTTTCCCTCCATTCCTCGTTATTCCTTGTCTGGCAGATAAGTCACTATATCAGCCAAAGTACAATCCAGTATTTTACATAGCGCGTCCAAAGTGTTGGTCGAAACGGATTCATTCGCTTTCAGCCTCCGGATCGTAGAACTACTGATCCCACCTTTACATTGCAGCGTATATGTGGTCGCTCCACGCTTTTCCACCGTTTCCCATAATGGGGCGTATGAGATCATCCCGGTTCCTCCCTCCGTTTCGCACTTTACATATCTCCATTATTGCCTATAATGAACATATAGCGTTATAGGCAATATTGCCCATATCAGGATGTTCTAAACTTGAACCGCAATGGGAGGAACCATAATGGAAACAAAAGTATGTTGTGTTACGGGACATCGGGATATTCCAACAGATCGGGCCGTCTACGTAGAGCAAGCGCTTCGACGTGAAGTCCTGGCAGCGATTGAGGATGGATATACCCGCTTCATCTCTGGTTTTGCTGAAGGAACGGATCTCATGTTTGCGGCCATCGTTGCCGAGCAAAAGGAATACTTCCCCAATCTGTATTTAGAGGCGGCTTTGCCCTATGCGGGCAGGATTAAAACAAAAAACAAGCAATTTCACGATTTGCTGCGAATCTGCGATGAGGTCACGGTCGTATGCCAAGAATATACCCCTTCATGCTTTATGCGGAGAAACCGGTATATGGCCGTGAAGTCCCAGCGTGTGATTGCCGTTTATGATGGGCGAGATCGTGGTGGAACGCTTTACACCATGCGCTATGCCCATACGCTGGAGAAGGAGGTCCGGGTAATCGAGGTATGAACTTTGTGTGATTTGGGCGACTCAAACGTTGCATCGCCGACGATTTTATGCCCATTTTACGAAGTTACCTCTCAGGTTTTCTGGTTTGTAGATTTTTCCCATTCTTCAGCCTCTCCACTTTTCCTAACCAGATTTCGTCGATGGTCCTGTTCCACGCTTCCTCCAGCGATTCCACCGGCAAGCCATTGGCCTCGAAGCCTTGCTGGATCGCACGGTAATAATACGGAGAAGGCAGTGCGGGCTGGCGGCTCATCGGTTCTGCCATGATATAAGCCATGACGGAAACGGCTGCGTCATCTGTGGTCCGCACAGATACCTGCTCCTTGGTGTAGTGGCGAGGATAGCCTTCGTAGCGGTCCAGCGCCTGTTCAGACTTCGGTGTGAGCTTCCATAGCAGACCGTGGACGACGCTGCCTTTCTTGGGAGAGACAGTGGCAAAGCCGCTGCCGCGGAACTGCAACTCATAGTTCTGCAGCGTCACCGGCCCAACGAGCTGGGCGTCTGGACAACGATGCTCCATCTGTTCTAAATTGATATTGCTGCCGTAGGCGAAATACAGAGTTTCTTCCATCTTAGTCCCCCAGCAGTCTGAGTCCGCCGATTCTGTCCAGATGGCGGAACATGGCCTGCGCCTGCGTTTCCGTATCTCCATCCGGCAGTGGGCAGTCCATTCCTGGGGTGCGGATGACATTGCTCTGTAAAAACCAGATGTAGCTCTCGATGTCTGGGAACTCTGTGGGATCAAAGGTCTGATCCCGCAGACGTCCCATGATCTCCGTGGCAGTACCCTCATAGACGGTTTCTTCGATCTGTATCTTCAATGGCTTCACCTCTCCATTTCTCTGGATTTTTTCTTCTTTTTGTTGGCTTCATAAGTATCCTTGTCATAGCGCCATGCCCGATCGCCCTCCAGATTGGCCAGCAGATGATTACGGGTATTCTTGAACTCGTCACCGTTGAGTCCCAGCCGCACCAGCCAGACACGGAAGGTGAACAGTTCGTTGTCACTATAGGTTTTCCGCATGACGGTGCTGCGCTGGTTAATGGCTTGAGCAGACATGGCAAGGCATAAATTCACATAGGCCGCGACCTTTCCGGCATGAAGCGTAGAGTTGAAACAACGCCACTCAACGGTTCCTCTATAAAACACAGAGTGCAGATTCAGGGCATAATAGCGCGTCCAGTTATAGTGTTCTCGGTCAGAGATATTCCCTTCATACCAGATGCTTTCCAGCGCCGTGAGATTTTTTGTTTCGTCAGAGGAGAGCTTGCGTGCTTCCTTTAGCATTGGCTCCCGCACCTTCTGGCAGTATTGGCTGACACGGCTTGAATTTACCTGCAGGGCTTTGAACAGGATAAGGGAAAGCGTTATAGGGCTGGAAGCCAGTGATCTGCTGCGCGGCGTGATACAGCCGAAAGCCATCCTCATCCAGCTGTGCCGCGAATTTACAGTAGATATCCGCCGCTGACAATTCACGCCGCCCCATCCGAGGTCTCCTTCCTCACCCAAGAAGCGAAGCGTTCCAAGAAGCGAACACGCTTGCGCACCTTTCCGGCAGACACATCCAGTCCGTTCATCTGCGCCTGGATGCGGTGCCGAATGGTCTTCAGCTTCTGCGGATCGTTACAGCAATCCACGATGACATACTCGCCGCCGCTGGCGGCCAGTACCTCACGCTTGCCGGTCTCATCCCGAATGGTGGACATAAGGCGCTGGCCCAGCCGCTTCCGATAGGCGTCCTGAAGCGCGTCCATATCTCCGCAGACATCATGCTTTTTCAAGATCTCCGCGATCTCACAGGAAGTGATCTTCGTCTCGGCAGACAGCTTTTGCAAAATCTCTGCCTGCGCGTCAGGCGGGATTCCCGTCCGGCTGGGCATCGTTTTCTTCGCTTTCTGCATCGGCACACCTCCAATCCGCGGGCAGGATCTTCTGCTCGATGATATCGGCAATGGCGGCGAACACCTGGGCGATCTCACGGGATTCCTTTACGGTGTCCTGGAGTTCCTCCAGCGTCATGCGGGTACCTTCCGTCCAGCAGCGGACATCTTCCTCGGCGGCAGTCAGAAGAGAAGCCTTTTCGTATGCCTTGCAGAAAGTGTTTGCAACTTTGCCCCTGCGGTCGATCTCCGCATTTTGCTGTTTGAGATCCTTCTTCGCCTTTTCATATTCCAGCAGCTCCGCGGCAGCCTGTTCCCGCTGATCCTCCGGTACATCCTGAAGCTGGCGGGTCAGGTCATAACCCTTGTTGATGGACAGTTCCTTCTTATCCAGAGCCTCCTTGATAACCTCCGGGGCGTTCTCATCGATCTGCATGACCTTGCCCATGGTGACCTCTCCGATACCAACAGCATCCGCCAATTCCTTACGAGTGCTAACAGAAGGGAGCGCTTCTGACAATGTTGTCAAAAGCGCTCCCTTATCAGACTTATCTCCACCCGCGGCAGACTGGTTTGCCCTGGCTTTTGCCTCGATCTCCGGCTTCAGCTTCAGCGCGATCTTACCCAGCTCCCACTTTTCCAGATTGCGGCGTCCCTTCTGGGTATCCAGCGCCCACTGCTTGGCTTCCAGCAGATCCTCGAAGGAAAATACCGCCATCGTATAGGGTAGGCCATGCTTTTCGCACAGTGCCTGACGGTTGTGCCCGTCCACGATCACCATGTCCTCATTGACGATAACGGGGGAGTAACAGCCGTTTCGCAGCAGATCCTCTTCCAGAGCGGCAGACTGCTCCGCGCTCAAAGGCGGGAGCAATTCGGCCATCTCCGGCAGGATCACAGGACTGCGCTCTGCGCTGGTGTATGTGATCCCGGTGTTTTTCATCAGGCGGCGTCCTCACTGGCGGACATATCCTCCACCGCCTGTACCGCGTCCTCCGCCTTGCGGGGAGACAGGAATTCCACATCGCTGGCTTTGATGAGGAAACCGGGCTGGCGCTGGGGATCGTCTGCGAAGGTGATGGTCTCGAAATCGCCGGTGGCTGCCAGCTTACAGCCCTTCCACGCAAACGCCGCGCAGCGCTCGGCCAGAGGGCCGCGCACCTTGATGGAGATAAAATCGGTGAGCTTGTTGCCGTCCTTATCCTTATAGCGGCGATCCGAGGCGATGCGCAGGATGGCATAGGGTTTGCCGGTATTCTCGTTCATCTTCAGTTCCACATCGTGGGTCAGATTGCCAATGGCAGTGATTTTCAGCATATTCAGTGCTCCTTTTTTTAATGGTTAGGTTTAGTTAAAAAGTGCGGGTGGTCTGCTCTCAGACCACCCGCAGGGGGATACAATTTACTTGCTCCAGCTTTCGCTCTCGCCCAGCACGGCGGTGTGGGCGTTGGCAGCTTCCATGACGGCGTAATATGCCCAATGGCGCTTCGTGACATCCGGGAAGGTGTTCAGCTTGCGGAGGTTGTCCGCAATGTAGTCCTCATCCGCTTCGCGTCCCAGCAGGCGGTTGACAATGGTGACGACCTCAGCGCGGTTGATCTCGCGCTCTGCGTGGAACGAGCCGTCCCCGTAGCCGTTGATCCAGCCATGCTTGGCGGCAGCCTTGATATACGCGGCAGCCCAATAGCCATCGCTCACATCGTTGAAGTCCTTATACTGCTCCATGATCTCAGCGTCGCCATCGCCGTACACATCAAAGAAGCGGACGGCCAGCGTTGTGAACTCGGCACGGGTAATGGCATCGTCGGGGGCAAAGATAGTCTTGCTCTTACCGTAGGTGACACCGTTGTTATTGAGGTATTTGGCATAACCGGAGTACCAGGCATGGGCGGGAATATCCGTAAATCTGGTGTTGGCCACGGTGGAAATGGTATCGCCGTTCTTCTCCGCCAGCAGACGGGCGAAGATAGCGGCGGCCTCCGCGCGGGTCATGCTGCGGCTGGGGCCGAAGGTCCCGTCCGTGTAGCCCAGGATATATGCGCCGTGACGCTCTCTTTCCTCGATTTCCGGAACGGTCAGCTTTCCGTCCTGATCCGTCTTGCCCTTGGCCGTTTGGCTCAGGTCGCCCTTAACAATGATGTTTTTATTCTCCTGCGGATTTTTCTTATGGTCGGTGACGGTAACCGTCACACGGTGGTTTTTATCCAGATCCGTGCCATCCGGCAGTTTGACCGTAATATTGCCGGTCTTGCCGATGGCGACCTCCGCGTTGGGGATGGGGCGTCCGGTATCGGTGTGCTCCACCTTGATGGTCAGCGTCCAACGGTCGCCGTCCGCATCCTCATAGCCAGCAGTGACCTTGCCGTCCTCATTGGTCTTGCCGCTGCCGGTGGGAACAGTGAGCTGACCGACCTGATCGGTCTTACCGGAGGCGTAGTTATCATTCTTGTCTGTAACGGCAATGCTCATGCCCGGTACCGCGCTCTTGTCCTTGACCAGCTGCACGGTGACGGTGGTCTGGTCTGCGTAGTCCAGCAGACGGCTATTGGGCAGGCGGATGGAGATCGAATTGTCCTTATGGAGCGCCACAGCGGCGTTTGCGACGGGATTCTTGGTGTCGGTATCGGTGACGGTCACAAGGTAGCCGCCCACAACGGCCTCACCCTTACTGTCTGTGGTGGCGCTGTTGTAGATCTTTTCGATGGGCTGTGTCTCCAGCTTTTCGCCACACACGGTACATTCCTTGTGCTTGCCGCCCTCAGAGTCGGTGGTAGGCTGCTTGTCAACGATCCAGTCGCTGGGCTTATGACCGGCAGGCTCGGTGTAGTCGCTCTTGTTGGTATCGCCGCAGCGAGCACAGGTGTTAGTGGTATAACCCATCTCCGTGCAGATGGGAGCCGTCACTTCGGACTTGTAATCATGTCCCAGAGCCTTTTCCAGCACGGCGCCGCAGCGGGTGCAGAGCCGGGGTTCCGTGCAGGTAGCAGGAGCGCCGGGGATGTGGCCATCCGCGGGGTCAGCATCCAGACGGTGGTAGCCACAGCGGGTGCAGCGGTATTCCATGACCCCCTCGCCGGTGCAGGTGGCGTTGGTGACAAGGGTGCCCTTGTCCCAGCTATGGCCCAGCGGGGAGGTATAATCCGTTACAAAGGAACTGCCGCAGCCATCGCAGCGATGGATGGTCTTTCCATCTGCATCGCAGGTAGCCTCGATCACATGAGCCTTGTAATCATGCGGAATGGCGGGAGTAATGTCCTCGATATGGCGGTCACCGCAAACGGAGCATTCCCGGACGGTATAGCCGGGGCTGGTACAGGTGGCCGCCACGGTATAGACCTCATAGCTGTGTTCGCCCTTGGGCGTGGCGGTCTGCTTCATCTGTCCGCAGCGGGAGCAAAGCTCCAGCAGCTTGCCATCGGTTTCGCAGGTAGCGTCACGGATGACGATGCCCTGCCATGCGTGGCCCAGAGAGTCCACATAGTCGCGCTTTTCGATTTTGCCGCACTCCGTACAGAGGTAGCGGTCATAGCCGAGGGTGGTGCAGCCGGCCTTGGTGCTGTCCAGCAGAATATACTTGTGGTTTTCACCACAGCCCTTGTCGGTGCAGCAATTTCCATTGCAATTCTTGTTCTGGCAGCCGCAGTTGGGATCGCCGCAGCCGCAGGCACAAGAGCCGTCATCCTTGGTGGATTCGTCACGGAGCCAGACTTTTGCCACGCCGTTCTCGGTCATTTCTTTGCCCTTGTAGGTGTAGGTGATCTCGTAGTAGACCATGTACTGACCTTCCTCCGTGTAGTTGGGCGCGGAGGTCATGGTACAGCTATCCGCACTGTTGCCGTAGCGGATAGAGGTGCGGACACCGGCTTCGGAGAGGTCGCTGACCGTGATGGTGTGGGGCTTGCCGTCCACCACGCCGTAATAGTCTGCAATGACTGCCTTTGCCGCCGTGTAGTCATAGCAGGTATAATCGCACAGGAGGCACTTCTCTACCGTAGCGAAGCGTCCGTTTGCCGGCTGGGGCAGAACTTCCGTCACCATGCTGTGGCGCTCCAGCTTGCGGCTGACCGTATGATTGGTGCCGTAACAGAATGCGCAGTAGGTGCCGCCCTTGGTGGTAACAGTGTGATAGGTATCGTCCGTGTACTCGTAGGAAACGGTTTCGTCCAGTTCCTGCGTAAATGCGGCGGCACAGTCATACAGCCAGTAGACATTTTTCAGATAGCCGTACTCGCTTTTGCTCATATTTGTGTTGATGCCGCCGCAGGTTTCGCAGACGGCTTTGGTGTAGTGATATCCGGTATAGGTGGCGTCCTTGCCGGGGATGCCGTCCATGGTATCACCTTTGCCGACGCCATCTACCATCGTGCCGTCCGAATATTTCACATTGCGGCTAAGTGCCGGCTGGCCATTGCGGGTATATTCGGGAACGCGGAACACCTCAAAAGATGTGGCTTTGCCGCACTCACCGCACTTGAAGGTCTCGCGGGTCACAACACTGTTGGCGTCCAGCTCATTGGTTCGACCGGATGCCTGCATCCAGTGTTCTGCGGGGTCGTGGTAGCTGTTCTGCTGGGCGGCAAAGGCGGTGGGGATCATGCCCACGCACATGACCAGCGTCAGCAGCAGTGCCAGCGCTCTGCGGGAATAATGGTTCTTTTTCAGATTCATAGGTCCTCCTTATATTTTTTGTTTTTTATCCGCGTTGAAAACGATGTTCTTTTGACTATCGCCCCCTTTCCCGGCTGCAAAGACGTTTTTGCAGATATTCGTTCCAATCCTTGCCGCAGCGCGGTTTCTCCACGGTAACGGCATACCCCTGTAACTGATACTTTTCCTGTAATTGCTGGGCGGCTTTCTGCCCAGGCTCATCCGCGTCCAGACACAGCGCAATACGGCGGATCTCCGGATGTGCCTGCAAATAGGTCTGCAGTGCGCCGTCATAGAGTCCGCACAGAGCAACGGCGTTGGTTGTGTCTCTGTGGAGTGTGAGGTAACTCATCAGATCGATGGGTGCCTCAAAGACAAGCACCAGATCTGACTGCGGATCGTGCGGGAGGGAGAAGCCTGTGTTTTTGTCGCTGCCGGTTGCGTCTCCCTTGAAGCCGGGGCTGTCCAGATCATAGGTACCACGCAGCCCCGCGTACTTTGCCTGTCCGGATTCATCCCTGCCGACAAAGACGCAGTTATGATGTACCGCATCCTCATACAGCAGGCCGGCATTCAGAAACTGCCGGATCACCTGTGCGGCGATACCTCGCTTACGGAGATAGGCGAAGACCCTGCGGTCATCCGCATTGCGGGGCGGCAGGGAAAACTCCTGTTTCGGGCTGATCGGCTTTGGCTGCGGAATGGGCGCGTCTCTGGCTTTCCCATGGAAGGTCAGAAGGTACTCCACCGCTTCCGGAAAGGATTTTCCACAAAACTGCTGGAGGAAGGTGATGGCATCCCCGCCGGTATTCTGGGAATACCGGAACCAGGTACGCCGGTCCTTGATCCGCAGGCTGTCCATTTCCGCGGTAGTATGGAAGCGTCCCACGCGCTTCACCTGATCTGTCTCTTATACACATCTCCGAGCCCACGAGACCGGAGCCTATCTCG
>ERZ1027125.954-NODE-954-length-9997-cov-4.832730_pt1 | contig 9997 bp, 11 predicted proteins | sample MGYA00519249_ERZ1027125 | MGnify/ENA primary metagenome ERZ1027125 (study PRJEB26926, sample SAMN06164580) | human gut metagenome | biome: ENVO:00009003; feature: ENVO:2100002; material: ENVO:00002003 | host: Homo sapiens | place: USA | collected 2012 ... | reverse complement strand
AAGATCGTCGGCAGCGTCAGATGTGTATAAGAGACAGGGCTTATTTTGTACACACTGCACAACAAATCGCCAAAATCTCGCATCTCCCAACCGATATTCCTGCATTTTTCGGGACTTTAACGCAAAAATCCTGCATCTTTCGCAATTGTCGCACGTTATACTTGCAAAAAATTCATAGTTTATTAATCTCAATCTTTTTCAAGTATAAAATAAGCGTCGCCGTTGTCGGTCTTGAACTCCTTTATCTGCCAGCCTAAATCAAGCAGCCCGTTAAGCTGTTCCACTCGCTGAAATCTGTCGAAATCAGGCGCGCTGTATTCCGCCGCTGCCGCCGCTGAGCCGCCCTTATCTGTGCTTCTGGATATAAAAAATACTTTTTGCATAAGCTGCTCCTCCTTTAAAATATATCTGTAATTCCATTATATCACAATAACAATTGCTTTTCAATAGCAGCCGCATTATTTTTTTATTTTAACAAAAGTACGTTTATTTGTACTGAACAGATTTTCGTGACTTTCTTAACTTTTCTGTAAAAACTGAATGCCGATTATTTATAAAGTGTAAAAACAAATTCCGAATTGTGAACTTTTATCGCAAATTCCACAAAACACATTGACAGATAAATCAAAACAATGTATAATTATAATATAATCCTGTACAAGATATCACGCTGAAACGATCATACAAATCAGAAACTTTTCTGACTTTCGATAGTTTTCAGTAAAAGGGCAATATTACTTCAATACATTGATAACAACTAATTATTAAATATCAGTAAAAACATATGGGAGCGGCTGTACATAATGCCGCTCCCATATGTTTTTACTGAGAAAGACCGCCTAAAACAGCGGTCTTTGCGATCTATCTAACTAATCCTTTATTTTTAAGATCAGCTCGGATTAAAGAACGAGCCGTAAGCGTAGCCGTACTGTCCTTCATAGATCAGGTAATACCAGCCATATACCTGTCCGAAAACCTCTACCTGTGCGCCCTGAGGAAGCGTAGCCAGATTTTCACTTGAAGAATTAGCCTCCGGATGCAGATAAACTGCGCTGTTTACTACATAATTACCCGCGACCGACTCGTCAAGTCCTTCGGGAAGATTACTCGGAGCAGAAGTCTCCTCTTCGGTAGTCGTAGTTTTTTTCTTCTTCTTTTTAGTGGTAGTCGCCTGCACCTCTTCTTCTCCGGCGGTGGTCGCCACCGACACATACTCCGTAGAGGTAAGATGCCCGGTCTTTACCTTTGCCGCATTTTTAGAATCTGTAACAAACAAGCTTCTTGCGAAAAGCATCACTACAATAACCACTATGAGTATAGTAATAAATACTGCGATAACGCCCTTTATAGTCTGCTGAAAATCGATGCTGTTATCATTCTCGTCCCGTCTATTAGCCATTGTGCTTATGCTGCCCCTTTCGTTATCTTTTATCTATAAATATAATTATACACTGTCGCCGATAAAAAGTCAATACCTTTTTATTTTTTGAATATAAATCCAAAAATAAAAGATGATCTGTCACAATCTAATACAAAAACCTCCGCAGTTCAAACTACGGAGCTTCAGTCTGTCGAAAAAGTCCATCCGAAAGAGGCGGGCTTTTTCTCATAAATGTGGTATAATAAAAAAACGGGAAATGTGAGGTCAAAAAAATGATAAGATTGTTACAAAACATATCTGTTAGGAATATCTTGAAAAGGTTGAGGATTACCGTCATACCTACGGCATCAGAGAGCAAATGGATCAGGCTTAAATTCGCTGCCATGAATCTGAAAAAGTTTGCAATTCACAAGTGGGTTAGGAGGAAAAATCGCTTATATTTTTTGTTAGATTGTTGATTATATGCAATTTTAAACCCCTGATTTACCACGAATCAGGGGTTTTGCGACAGACTGAGGCGCGCACTTACATAAGTACGCGCCTTTTGATGTTTTAATAGCTTTGTTCCTGACTCTGTGACGGTTCATAAATAACAAACAGTATAATCAATGCCTGCATTTCAATTTTTTAAACAAATTCCTCATCTGACAAACTCCCGACTCTTGTGAAGATATAATTGCGTTCAGTATGGGTTTTAATTCGAAACAAATATCGTATTCAAGCGCATTTTTTGACATTCTTATAGCACCTATATGATGAGGGATCATTTCTCTTATAAAATCACAATTGATGCGATTATCAGAATATGCTCTGCTCATATCGGAAAACATAATTTTCATGATTTGATTGACCTTGCATTGATATTCCTTGACCTTGCAGCAGGTATTTATATGCTTGCCACAGGAGCTTTGTATTTCCTGCATATTTTCAATGCTTTTAGTCTGCTCCGAAATTATATTCTCGGCAATTTCAATAAGCTCATTGTTTTTTGTATATCTCAGAATATTCTCAGACATTTCTATAGCCGCTCTATGATGCGGAATCATCTGTATGATAAAATTATGGGATATACTGTCATTTAATTCTACTTCGGACATCTCCTTAATCATCCTGCTTAAAATTTCTCTGTATTCCTTTAGATATTTTTTGACGGGGCAACCTACATCATATTCATTATACATTGACCTACACCTCCTGTTACAATATATTCCCAATGTTGTTTAGCAGTTAATGTTAGACAATAGTGTTTCTGCTCTTTAGTAGGTATATATGAGAATATGACGGGGAATATATAAATACAAGTATATCAAATCAAAGGTAATTCGGTTAGGAGAATCAAAATGAAACGTGATGAGTTAATCCAACAGGTAAAAGAAAAATATGCAGGCATAGCTTCCGCTGAAAGTCAGCAGCACTTTCACGATACAACGACCGGAATCACAGCGGAAGCTTATTATGAAAAACTGCTTCAGTCTGTGATCAACGAGATTTCCAACGGAACTTTCGACAATGTGCGCTCTGCCGACGAGGTTATCAATAAGGTTGCCGCTGATAAATCCATACTTTCCGATTGGCAGTGATCAGTTGTACAAAAAAGGAGTGCACGACCGCACTCCTAAATTTTATTTATCATTTCCGCATTTATGACGGTTGCCGGATTGCTTTTTATTGTTTCTGCCCTCGCCGTCTATTTCAGCCATTGTATGACCGCCTTTTGCTTTCATCTTCTGACTTCTTTGGGAGCAAGCTGTGAATCCTTTGCCATTTTATCACCTCCTGTTACAATAATATTAGTCGGTAAAATCACAACAAACCGGCTGTGATTTACACGCATGTTATAAGACAGCAATAACAGAAACTAATTCCCAGCAGACCTATAACGGAAACAAGGGGCTGTTGCTTGTGTGCAACAACCCCTTGTTCTGTTTATGTTCATAAAATAATATTATGTACATAATTAATCAAACTCTCATAATTGCTAAAGGATAGATTCATTATTTTGTTTTTTCATTTTTCTGGACAATTGGTATGACAAGGCATTTTTTACAGGCAATTTTACATAAAAAGTATTAATTCCATCAGCACTTTCTGCCCATATTTTTCCGTCATGTTGTAGAACAATACTTTCAGCAATAGCAAGTCCGAGACCATAGCTGTGATTCATACTCCTTGCCTTATCCATGCGATAAAAACGTTTGAATATATTTTTAAGGTTGGCTTTAGAAATCGTATCCCCATGATTTGTTACTGAGTATATACAGGAATTATTGTGCCTTTTAAGGTATATCATAATCTCTGTCTGCGTATAGGAATATTTCATAGCATTGTCAAGTAAAATATCAACAAGTCTGCAAAGCTGTGTACTGTCACCGATGACGTTTACACCGTCTTCAATTTTACAATTCAGAGTTAATCCCTTTTCATAATAAAGCGGTTCAAATGGGAGTACTGCATCATAAACAAGCTGGCTGAGATTTACGTTTTCAAAAACTGTTTTCATTGTGTTATTGTCACCCCGTGCAAGCTCCAGAAGACTTTCCGTCAGTCCTCTCATCTGCCTTGACATTGTAAGTATACTTTCTGAAAACTGTTCTTTTTTTTCTTCGGAATGTTGACGATCCAGCAGCATTTCCGCATTTGTCATAATAACAGTCAATGGTGTTTTTAGTTCGTGAGAAGCGTCCGCCACAAACTGTTTTTGTTCATTCCATGCCGTTTCTACAGGTTTTACCATCCAGCGTGCGAGGAGTATGCTGATGATGAAGAATACACCGAAACTTAGCACAGCAATAAATACACAAGTCCTGACAAGCTGTCCCAACATAGCATTTTCTGAAGATATATCAGCAAATATCACAGAACGGAACATAGGAGTATTCTGTACGAAAAATCTCAGATCATATTCTTTTATTATGCCCGTCTGCTTGCCTGTATCTGACGCCGTTTGGAAAAGTTCTGACAACAGCTCTTTATCTGAAAAATCAATAATATCTCTGCCCGTTGCTATACATTCACCCTCGGGAGTTTTATGAATAGTAAAAACAGGCGGTGCGGTATTATTAGGAACATCATCAGGATAGTTGTGCTGCAAGGGAATCATTGAAATTGAGCGGAGCATCTGTATACTTTCCTGTTCCATTTTTGATTTTGTGAAAAATAGAATCAGTCCGAAAATAACGATCAGCATAATAGTTACAATCAGCATATTTATGAGAATAAATTTTCGCCTGAGCTTATTTATCATTGTTTCCTTCCTCCAGATGATAACCAAGCCTTCGTATGGCTTCTATGCGTATATCCGAGCCTATACTGGTTAATTTTTTTCGCAGAAATCCAACATACACTTCAACGTGATTTTCAACTGCGTTTGAGTCATAACCCCATATCTTTGTCAGCAGCGTTTCTTTGGAAACGTTGTTTTCTTTTGCCTGCATGAGAAAACGCATTACATCAAATTCTCTCGCTGAAAGTCGTACACTTTTACTTCCGCATATAAGCTTTCCCGATTCAAGATCAAGAGATGTGTTTCCATATTTCAGCTCATTTACCTGTGCCCCCTGACGACGCAGAAGTGCGTTTACACAGGCAAGAAGTTCCCTTGAATCAAACGGCTTTGTAAGGTAGTAATCTGCACCTGCATTAAGTCCCTCTATTCTGTCCTCAATAGCCGATTTTGCAGTCAGCATAAGAATAGGTGTTGAACATCGATGTGTACGTACACGCCTTGCTACTTCATATCCGTCCATTTCAGGCATCATAACATCAAGTATCAGAAGGTCGTATATTCCAAGCTCTGCATATTCTTGGCCGCTTTTACCGTCATATACCGCTTCAGTTTCATAGCCTTTGGATTCCAGCAGATTACAGATAGAATCAGCCAGTAATTTTTCATCTTCAATAACAAGTATTTTCATAGAAGTATCCTCGCTTTCATTCTCTATTATATCATTCCTTTTTGCTTAATTCAAGCTGAAAAGGTTTTCAGCAAACAGGTTTCATTTCTTTTTCACACGGCTTTCATATTTCTGAAAATGCTTTCAGCGACAATTCAGAAAAACAATGTAAAATATATGTAAAGCAACAGTAAAGGCAGGTGAAAAAATATGGATTTTCGTCATGAATGGAAGCATGAAATAAATCTTTCTGATATGTACGCCATACGTCAAAGACTTCGGACGGTTATGCGGTCAGATGAAAATGCTGTTAACGGGCAATATTTTATACGCAGTCTTTATTTTGATAACATTGCTGACAAGGCACTTCGTGAAAAGCTTGACGGTGTAAACTGTCGTGAGAAATTTCGCATTCGTTACTATAACAATAACACAGAGCTTATTCATCTTGAAAAGAAATCAAAGATCAACGGACTCGGCAGCAAGCAGAATGCAATGCTTTCCAAACAAGAGGCTATGGCAATTGTTAACGGTGAATATGACTGGATGATAGATTCCGGCAGACCGCTTGTTTGTGAACTGTATGCCAAAATGAAGTCACAGGGATTGCGTCCAAAAACTATTGTAGACTATACACGAGAACCGTTTGTATATACACCCGGAAATGTCCGTGTAACACTTGATTACAATATACGCACAGGGCTTCTCTGTACAGATTTTTTAAACCCTGACTGCGTCACAATTCCCGCAAGAAATACATCTATCATTCTCGAAGTGAAATGGGACGAGTTTCTGCCATCAGTTATTCGTGACATAGTACAATTAGAAAGCAGACACACTGCCGCTTTCTCAAAATATGCAGCATGCCGTATCTACGGCTAAAAAATAAAAAGGAGATCAAACCAATGACATTTAAAGATATTTTCAAATCAAGTTTTCTGGAGACAATGACGAGCGTGAGTGTTCTTGATATGGCAATCGCTCTTATACTTGCATTTGCACTGGGACTTTTCATTTTCCTTGTTTACAAGAAAACCTTTAACGGTGTAATGTATTCTTCCAGTTTCGGTGTAACGCTTATTGCCCTTACAATGATTACAACCGTTGTTATACTCGCTGTTACAAGCAATGTTGTTCTTTCTCTTGGTATGGTCGGTGCGCTTTCTATTGTCCGTTTCCGTACCGCAATCAAAGAGCCGCTTGATATTGCTTTCCTTTTCTGGTCTATCGGCGTAGGTATTGTTCTTGCAGCCGGCATGATTCCTCTTGCAGTAATTGGAAGCGTGATTATTGGTGTAATTCTGCTTATCTTTGTAAACAAGAAATCTCACACTAATCCCTATATCGTAGTTATCCGTTGTGAAAATAATGAAGCTGAAATACAGGCTAAAGAGTTTCTTAAATCGAAAACCGAGCGTTGTGTAGTAAAAAGCAAATCTGCACAAAAGGGTGATATTGAGCTGAATATGGAAATCCGTCTTAAAGATGACAACACAGATTTTATTAATTCCCTTGCTGATATGAAGGGTGTTCACAGTGCAGTTTTGGTAAGCTATAACGGCGATTATATGGGTTAAGGAGTGAGGTCATGTCAACGCATAAATATATTGACCGTATATGCATAATTGCTGTTATAATTTCTCTTCTGTTATCACTGCTTCTTATGAACGGTGAAGCTCTTGGAATCACTCATAATGTCAGTGCAATGGGATATGAAAATCGCTTGTTTGATACTTCCAAAGTTCACACCATTGATATTGTAATGGATGATTGGAATAGCTTTATTGATACGGCACAAAGCGAGGAGTACTCAGAATGTGCTGTCATAATCGACGGTGAATCATACAAAAACGTCGGTATCAGAGGCAAAGGCAATACTTCACTAAGTACTGTTTCTTCAATGGACAGCGAACGTTACAGTTTTAAGATTGAATTTGATAAATATGACAAAAACAAAAGCTATTATGGTCTTGATAAGCTGTGTCTGAATAATATCATTCAGGACAACACCTATATGAAAGATTATCTAGTCTATCAGATGATGAATGAATTTAGTGTGGATACTCCGTTATGCAGTTATGTATATATCACAGTAAATGGCGAAGACTGGGGACTTTATCTTGCTGTGGAAGGCGTTGAGGACGCATTTCTTGAGCGAAACTACGGCAGTGATTACGGCGAGCTTTATAAGCCGGACAGCATGAGCTTTGGCGGCGGCAGAGGCAACGGTATGGATTTTAAGATGGAGGATTTCATGAACAGCTCCGATTCGGAAGAAAGTTCCGATACATCTGATACTCAGGACAGATTTTCTAAACAGAAAGACTTTGATCCGTCTGCTAAGCAGGGACAAATGCCTGAAGATTTTGATTTTTCCGCAAAAGAAGACGGTGAATTCTCGATACCTGAAATGAACGAAGGTGGTATGCCCGGCGGCGGTATGGGTATGAGAAGCGATGATGTAAAGCTGAAGTATATTGATGATGATGCTGACAGCTATTCCAATATCTTTAATAATGCTAAAACGGATATTACCGGCACAGACAAAGAACGGTTAATTTCTTCTTTGAAAAGCCTCAGCGAAAATTCAGACATTGAAAGCGTGGTTAATGTTGAAGAAGTAATCAGATATTTTGTTGTGCATAACTTTGTCTGCAATGGCGACAGCTATACTGGTTCAATGATTCATAATTACTATCTTTACGAGAAAGACGGACAGCTCTCCATGATTCCATGGGACTATAATCTTGCGTTCGGCACATTTCAGTCGGGCGATTCAACAGGTCAGGTCAATTCACCGATTGATACACCTGTTTCCGGAGATATGAGTGATCGTCCTATGATAAACTGGATTTTTGAAAATGAAGAATACACCGAAATGTATCATCAGTATTTTTACGAATTACTCAGCAGTATTGATATATCGGAAATTATCGATGAAACAGCGGAGCTTATCTCTCCATACGTTGAAAAAGACCCGACCAAATTCTGCGCCTATGAAGAATTTGAAACCGGTGTCAGCACAATTAAAACATTCTGTGAGCTGAGATCTGAAAGTGTAAAGGGACAGCTTGACGGCACTATTCCGTCAACAACTGACGGGCAGTCAGCCGATAGTTCTTCACTTGTTGACGCCTCTTCTGTTTCTCTTTCCGATATGGGAACAATGAATATGGGCGGTATGGATAAAGGTGGTTTTGGTGAACGAGATCAAATAAGTATGCCACAGAAAAGTACCGATGAAATCCATCAGACAAACATAATGCTGACTTCAAATATGACTCCTGTGGCAGGTGGTGAAAACATGCCGCAGATGGGAGAAATGCCACAGGGCGGTATGCAGCCTCCGGGGGACTTTAACGGCGAAATGCCTGATTTTGGAGATATGGAAATCCCGACGGATGAAAATGGTGATCCTGCAATGCAGAATCCATTCGGAGATAACGACAAGACAACCAGTACAGATAGCAGCGAAACAGCTACTGATGAAAGTAATAATACGGCTCAAAGTTCTTCCGCTAAAAGCGGAGAAATGCCTGACTTTGGAAATAAGCAATTTCCAAAGGAGAGCGGTAATACAGGAAATAACAAAGGAAATAATACAGTTTCGTTTGTTTTGTTTGGAGTATCTGTTCTCTTACTCGGTGGAGGGTTATTGTTTGCTTTTAAGATTAAAAGATAATTAAGGAATAATACAAACTATAGAAAGCCTCATATTCATTATCAAATATGAGGCTTTGTACAATATGAATTTTGTTTTTCAACGAGAACAAAGTTCGTTTTGACGTTATAGTTATTCCTTCATCTTTCAAAGAAATAAATTCAATATAAATACAAAACCTCCTCGACTCAACCGAGCCGAGGAGGTCCTTTTTCAATATTTACATCAGCTTATCCGCACTTCGACGGTCAAGTCCTCCCATTGGTCGAACCGCAGTCGGTTACCGCCAAGCTGTCGGAAAGCCTTTGCTTCATTATATTTTATACTGAAATTCCATGACAGTACAAGCCTGTCGGAACTCCTACTTATTTGCAATAGCAGCCTGTGCAGCAGCCAGTCTTGCGATCGGCACACGGAAAGGCGAGCAGGATACATAGTCAAGACCGATCTTGTGGCAGAACTCTACAGAAGAAGGATCGCCGCCATGCTCACCGCAGATACCGCAGTGAAGCTTCGGATTTACGGGCTTGCCAAGCTTGAGGGACATTTCCATCAGCTTGCCTACGCCTGTCTGGTCGAGCTTAGCGAAAGGATCGTTCTCGAAGATCTTGGTGTCATAGTATGCGTCGAGGAACTTTCCTGCGTCATCTCTGGAGAAACCGAATGTCATCTGTGTGAGGTCGTTTGTACCGAAGCAGAAGAAGTCGGCATTTGCAGCGATCTCGTCAGCTGTAAGAGCAGCTCTCGGGATCTCGATCATTGTACCAACCTCGTACTCAAGGTCAGAACCTGCAGCAGCGATCTCAGCGTCGGCAGTTTCAACTACTACCTTCTTAACGAACTTAAGCTCCTTAACGTCGCCAACCAGCGGGATCATGATCTCAGGCTTAACTGTCCAATCGGGATGAGCCTTCTTAACATTGATAGCAGCCTTGATTACAGCCTTAGTCTGCATCTTAGCGATCTCAGGATAAGTTACCGCAAGACGGCATCCGCGGTGACCCATCATAGGATCTGTCTCTTATACACATCTGACGCTGCCGACGATCTTACGCGTGTAGA
>ERZ1027125.953-NODE-953-length-10004-cov-55.005227_pt1 | contig 10004 bp, 9 predicted proteins | sample MGYA00519249_ERZ1027125 | MGnify/ENA primary metagenome ERZ1027125 (study PRJEB26926, sample SAMN06164580) | human gut metagenome | biome: ENVO:00009003; feature: ENVO:2100002; material: ENVO:00002003 | host: Homo sapiens | place: USA | collected 2012 ... | reverse complement strand
GATAGGCTCCGGTCTCGTGGGCTCGGAGATGTGTATAAGAGACAGGTCAGAGAGAGAATATTTTATTATTTTTTCCCTGGCCTAAAGGCCATAGGGGGGCATATATTATCAATACATTTTATTCCCTATTTTACGACAAACCCATTTCAGCTTGTCCCCTTCACCCCATAGGGGGGCATATATTATCAATACATTTTATTCCCTATTTTTACTGTTATTATAGCCTGTCCGGGCGGCTCTTGCAAGGCTCCCGGACAGGCTTCTTTTACAGCTCCATACCGCCCCAGGTGTGGCCCTGTTCCTGTTCTCTCTCCGGCTGCTGCACCTCTGGCACTGGTAGCAGCTCCCGCGCCTTTTCGACCAGGGGCCGGAACTGCTCCGGCAAGTGCTGATCCAGAAAGTCCAGCACCGCCCCGATCCCTTCCCGGAGCCGCGCCGAAATCCCACGCTCCCAGCTCAAATCTTCTTCCAGGTATTCCACCTGCACTTTGAGCTGCCGGTTTTCATTTTCAAGCCGCTGCCGCTCCTGGGCCTCCTTCAGTTTTTCTTTCATCGAGGGGATTTTCTGCTGAAGCTGTTGGTTTTCTACCTTCAGCTCCCGCACCTTCTGCTCTGCCGCCGCGCCCCGGATCACCGCCGCCTTCAGCTCCTTCACCTGCTCCACCGTCACACCCTTGACGGCCCCTGTCAGCGTCTTTTCCGGCTGTATCGCGTCCAGATCGGGCTTAACCTTCTCCACCGCTTTCAGCAGCTTCACATTCCCTTGCAGGGCCTTTCTCTGCTTTTCCAGGGCCGCGATCTCCTGCTCTGCTGCTGTCACCTGTTCCTGGATAGCTTCAAGCCGCTGGGCCGCTGCTCTGTACTCTGGTAGCTCCATACGCTCGCGGCCACCGCCCAGGCTGATAATCTCAAACTCGTGAGCCTGGGCGATTTCCGTTAGGGCTTCTTTCTCCCGTTCCATCCAGGCTTTCCATTCGGTCTGCTTTCGGCCCATCCCTTCAAATCCCTGCTGCTTTAACGCCTGTTTCATTGATACCCGCGTTGAGAGGCCCCGGCTCTGCTCCGTTGCCACAGGCACGAAGTCCACATGGAGGTGGGGCGTGGCCTCGTCCATGTGCAGCACCATATTGAACACCCGCAGATGAGGGTTGCGCTCCTGGAAGGACTCTGCAAATTCTTTGAGAGCTGCCGCCGCCCGTTCCCCTCCAGGGGAGCCGCACCCGCAGTCCGTCAAGTTGCCGATCTGGAAGATAGCCTCGTGAAATAGCTTCTCCTGTTTGCTCTGCCGGATATGCTCATAGTAATCTGGTATCTTGTCCCTGGTCTTTTTCTTTTTGGCATTGTAGGCGGCCAGGGCTTCATCGAAAAGTTCGTGGTACACCTTCTTCAAATCCTCGTTGCAAAAGGTGACATTCTGCCCCGACCTGCTCCGGTCTACATTCGCCGCTGAAAAGCTCCTGTTGTTGTGCCGGATACTTCCCCGGCCCGTCATTCCCGAAATGGTTGTGCCTATAAAATCACCCGTCCCTTTCCTGCAAAAGCCTATATCCTACTACTCCTATTTTACCATAACTGGCCGCAGGCCACAACCTCTTTGTTACTTTCTTGTGAGAAAGTAACGCAAAAGCACTTTCACACCTCCGCCCCTTCGGGGCTGGCAGTATGAAAGTGCTTTTGCGCCCTGCCGGGGGCTAAAAGAAGCAGCCTCACAACTGTCTCCAAGAATTTCTGTTGTCACTCTACTTCTTCTGGTGCAAGAGGATAGCCACACAATTCATCTTCCTGTGCAGAAACCTCTGCGTCCTCTGTTTTTACAAGGCCGCTTTCTTCAAGCAAATCTGGCGGCACAGCACTTACAGCTAACTGTTGTTCTTCCGGCAAGCTATTATACCAATCCAGCCATTCAAGCGTTTCTTTGGAAAGGTCCTCCGCATCCACCATCCGATCACCATATCGGACTTTACTTCCGTCTCCTTCTCTTTGCTCAAAAACGATCCATTTCTCGTTCATAAAAATCTCTATGGTATTGTCGGCCCCGTATTGATATTCAAATCCTGTTCCAAAATTAGATTGGTTATCCTTTGTCGGTATCTCAGAGCCATCAACCGATGAAGTGATTTCCCCGTCCATTACCCCGCAACGGCCACTTATGGTACTTTCTTTCCCCGTATCATAGTAGAGTTTGCCATCCACCATTACCATAGGGATTTTATCCCATTCTTGCGTTTCTTCCTGTCCCGGCAGTTCATTCTCACTTACAGGAACAATCTCATATTGGTAGTTGTCCCAATAAGATTCAATATCAGCTGCTGTAAAATAATCCAGTTTCTCCTCTGGAAGTTTCAGTCTGCCTGACTTTACTGCTTCTGCACAGTAGATAATCTCATAACTTGTATCATTTGAGAGATTAAACCGAAAACTTGTTACTGTCCCTCCAGCAACAGGCTCCGTTTTTTTATCGCTTACCTCCAATCCCGAAAACAGAAAATAAATATCCTCTATATCATCGGTTTTTGTAATGACTTGCTTTTCAGCGGAGTTTGGCACAACATTGCGATACATCTCGATATTATTCACATCAGCAACATCAAAAGGCATTGAAATAGTTTCCTTTTTTTCGCAACCAGTGAATACCAAAACCATAGCCGCCACCAAAACAAGAGCAATCTTTTTCACTGTATCACACCGCCTTTCTTAACTTGTAGTGACGAAAAAAATATCCTTTTGTTTCCTATCTGCCACCAAAAATTTTTGAAAACCAGCTTTTTTTCTGTTCCGGTTCCTGCTGATCCGTTCCAGCCTCCCCGGTAATAAGCTACTGCTGGATTGTCCCCGCGTGTAGGGCCTGGGCCGCTGCCGCTGTCTGCTGGGCGGCGGCCAGCGCGTCAGTAAGCCGGGTAATGGTCTGGGCCTGCTGCTCGATCTGCCGGTCTTTCACTTCAAGCTGCCCCTGCAGCGTGTCGATGGTGGCCTGTAAAACAGAAATCACACCATCAACCTCTGCTGTTTTTTCTGCATTTTTGGTTGACGGCGCGTCAACCAAACCGTCAACCGCGCCCGTCAACTGGTTGTCGGTGGTTGACGGTGCAATTTCAGAAAACGCCTGTTTTATCAGCTTTTCGCCGTCAACCTCTACCATCAACCTACCGTCAACCGTTGCCGTCAACCCCTGTAAACTGGTTGACAGTGGTTCACGCTTAATTTTTTTGAAAACAGCTTGCTTTGATACCCCTATCTCGTCAGCTATCTGCCGGATCGTTTTCATACCTTTACGAACAGGCCCACAGGACACACGCCCTTAAACCCCGGCGTAGATATGTACCAGCAGCCGGGGCCTGTCGGCTCCCACGCTACTTCCAGGGTAATCTCGTGCCACCCATCAGGGAACAGGGCCGTAAAACCCTGCCCTGCGTGTATGCCGCGACCTTCCAGGAGCAGCCGAGGGTGCGGATCATCGTCTGCCGGATCGGGAAGCTGTATCTGCGCGATCCTCTCTTTATCCCAGCTCATAGACCTTTCCTCCTTCCCCTAAAATAAATCGCTATGCGATCCCGTCCGGGTGAGATATAAAATCAGCTCGTCCCCGTCCACTTCGTAGATCAGCAACCAATCCGGCGTAATGTGGCACTCACGACACCCCGTATAATCCCCGGAAAGTTGGTGCTCCCTGTTCTTCTCTGGCAACGGCTCCCCCGCAGCCAGCTTTTTAATAATATCCGTCAGCAAAGAAATATCAAAGCCGCGCTTTTTCACGCGCTTCAAATCCTTCTGAAATTTTGTGGTTGGTCTTATGTTATACATCGGCAAGCAGCTCCTCCATCATCTGATCGACATTGGAATAGGTCTTGCCGAGGCTCGGATCGGCCTTCATTCTCTTTACTTCCTTGATTGCTTCAACGGTTTCAGCGTTCGGCACATCGCCGCTGATTTCAAAGGGTATTCTATACTCCCGCACCGCCTTACGCGCAAAAACATTGAACGCCGTTGTCATCGTCATTCCCATATCAGCACAGAACGCCTCAAACTGCCGCTTCAAGTCTGCGTCCATACGAATGTTAATATTTGTATTTGCCATAGGTAGCAACTCCTTTCATTCTTATTATATCCATTGTATAACTTTTTATTTACAATGTCAATATATGTTCCTGACCGTTTACCCAAGCACTGGCCCTTAAACTTCTACCCTGGTATGTTCGCATTTAGAGGGCAAAAAAGCCTTGATTTATGCGGCTTTCCAAACGCGGTAGAGAGGGGGCCGGTATATTTACCCTCGGAGGGCTGAAAACGGCTTCTAAAGCGTAACAGGGGCCTTTCTGGGCCTTATTCCTGGCCCCCATCGTGCAGCGCATCCAGGAGCCAATCGCTCAACTCCTGGGAAGGGGACACCCGCACCGTTATATGCCCATTTTCAAAGCGCACCGCTGGCGGCGGACAATCCCACCACTTGCGGACGGTTTTCGGATCAAGGCCAGTTTCCCGGTGACAGTCGGCCTTGCGCCCCTCCGGGTGCTGCTGCCGCCATTCATAAACCCGCGCCTGGGCCGTTCCGCTGCCTTTAGGCCGCCCGTTCCCTTCTCTCCAATTCGTACCATTAGCCTTATCGTTAATCTCCTGGATTGCTCTCGCGCCCTGCAAATGTACTGGCTGTTTGCGCCAGTTCCGCTTGTTGACAGGCATAGTCAGACCGGAGAGCTTCGCTATATCGTCCCTGGGGAATGTCACATAGTCCTCGTTGAACATCTCCAGGGCGCACACCACATCATCTTTCGTGAAGCGGTTTATATCCTCCACGCTCATATCATCGTAAGGCCGGAGCAGCGCGAAAGCGTCCCGGCGCAGCTCGTCCTCGTCTATCCCGCATTTTTTCGCATAAATCGCCAGCGTCATAATGCCATAGAAACGATGGCCCACCCGGATTTCATCGGCGATCCGGTGCAGCCACCAGTCGTAAAGGTCACGCTTGACCGTCCAGCGGCCCCGCCGCTCCTTCTTGACGATCCGCCGCTCATACCAATCCGGGTACTTCTCTTTCGCCTCGGCCAGCGACAGGCGGCTCTTTCTCATAAGCCCTTCAAGCCGCTGCTGCTCCCCGTTGCTGTCCGGGATATAATCAAGCAGCCGCACCAGCTCCACCGGCCCGCCGAGCCGGAACGCCCTCACAGGGTACTCACGCCCCAGCTTCGAGCCGGAGCCGACCACCCGAAATCCCTGCAAAATCCCCTGCATTTGTGGCTCCTTGATGGTGGAGGTAAACTTATTCCAAATCTGCCGAGTGAGGGAATATTTCAACTCTTTCAAGCATTTCTGGTTGTACGGGTACATAGGCACCGGCTCTTTCAGCACATAATACAGGTGAAGCCCTGTCCCGCTGTTTACAACAAAGGTTGCCTGGGGCAAAATATCCTTGTTCATCTGGTGCAGCGTGTCCCGGAGCTGGGGCATACCTACCCCGTCCAGGTCAAAGACCAAAGCATAGAGATACCGGGCATTTTTGCCGCACCGCCGCAGCCCAAAATAGGAGATCGGGGACATAATCGTAAAATCGGTGTCTTGCAGCTCCCTCAGCTCGTCCAGCTCGTCAGTGATGGTACAGCGTTTCGCTTTACCGTCCCCCTCGATCTGCAGGGCGATCCCGGTTGCCCTGTCAACCTCACCTTTCGTCACTGTCACCGCGATCCCGTTTCCCTTCCTGTCCTCAAAATGGCCCTTCCTCTCGAAAGATCCTTCCGGGAAGATCTCACGATAAAACTCATACGGCTCCACCGGCTCCAAAAACTTCTCTAAATGCTCATTCTTTTCCCTGTAAAGTTCCCGGAGCTGTTCCAGGGCTGCTTGCTGATCCTCCATTCCTTACACCTCTTTTCGTACATTCTGCAAACCCACAAGGGGAAAAGGGGGAGCCAAAGAGCGGCCCCTTCGGGGCCTTAAAGAGAAAGTCACCTCCCCCTTTTCCCCCTCGCTCTGGGGCATGGAAATGATGGAAAACCTTTTAGGTTTGCCACATTCCCACACCCCGTCGCTCACCCCCATTTTCCCCTCCGACTTTCTCCCTATCCGAGAGAGAATATTTTTATTATTTTTCCCTGGCCTAAAGGCCATAGGGGGGCATATATTATCAATGAGTTTTTTCCCTATTTCTTGTTGTTATTATAGCCTGTCCAGATGGCGCTTTCAAGTCCCCTGGACAGGCATATATTATCAATACAGTTTTTCCCTATCTTATCAAAGCTCCATGCCGCCCCAGGTATGACCTCGTTCCTGCTCCTGCTCTGGCTGCTGCACCTCCGGCACAGGCAACAGCTCCCTGGCCCTTTCGACAAGGGGGCGGAACTTCTCTGGCAGGTGCCGATCCAGAAAATCCATCACCGCACTGACCCCATCCAGGAGCCGATCCGAGAAGCTGCGCTCCTGCTCCAACTCTTGTTCCAGGCACTCCACCTGTACCAGCAGCTTTCGGTTTTGGTTTTCAAGCCGCTGCCTCTCCTGAGCCTCCTTCAGCTTTTCTTTTGTCGAGGGGATTTTCTGCTGAAGCCGCTGATTTTCTTCCTTCAGCTCTTGCACTTTCTGTTCCGCTGCCGCACCTCTGATTGCTGCCGCCTTCAGTTCCTTTACCTGTTCTACGGTAACGCCTTTCACAGCTCCTGTCAGCGTCTTTTCTGGCTGTATGGCCTCCAGATCAGGCTTGACCTTCTCAACCGCCTTTAGGAGCTTCACATTCCCTTGCAACGCTTTTTTCTGCTTTTCCAAAGTTGCTATATCCTGTTCTGCTGCTGCAACCTGTTCCTGGACAGCTTCAAGGCGCTGCGCCGCTGCCCGGTACTCTGGCAAATCCATGTGAGGCCGACCACCGCCCAGGCTGATAATCTCAAAATCGTGTACCTGAGCAATCTCTCCAAGAGATACCTTCTCACGCTCCATCCAGGCTTTCCATTCGGTTTGCTTTCGGCCCAGGCTTTCAAATCCTTGCTGCTTTAACGCCTGCTTCATGGAAACCCTCGTGGACAGCCCCCGGCTCTGCCCAGTGGCCACCGGCACAAAGTCTACATGGAGGTGGGGCGTGGCTTCATCCATGTGCAGCACCATATTGAATACCCGCAGATGAGGATTGCGCTCCTGGAAGGACTCTGCAAATTCTTTGAGAGCTGCCGCTGCCCGTTCCCCTCCTGGGGAGCCGCACCCACAGTCCTCCATGTTACCGATCTGGAAGATGGCCTCGTGAAATAGCTTCTCCTGTTTGCTCTGCCGGATATGCTCATAGTAGTCTGGTATTTTGTCCCTGGTCTTTTTCTTTTTAGCGTTATAGGCAGCCAATGCTTCATCAAAAAGCTCATGGTACACCTGCTTCAAGTCATCGTTGCAAAAAGTGATATTCTGCTCCGACCGGCTGCGGTCTACATTCGCCGCCGAAAAACTCCTGTTATTGTGCCGAATACTTCCTCGGCCTGTCATTCCCGAAATGGTTGTTTCTATAAAATCACCCGGCCCTTTCTTGTAAAAAGAACTATATCCTACTATCTCTATTTTACCATACCTGGGTGGCTGTCACAACCTCTTTGTTACTTTCTGGTGAGAAAGTAACGCAAAAGCACTTTCACACCGCCTCCCCTTTGGGGCTGGCAGTATGAAAGTGCTTTGCGCCCTGCCGGGGGCTAAAAGAGCCGGCCTCACAACCATCTCTAAGAACTTCTTCTGTCACTCTACTTCTTCTGGTGCAAGAGGATAACCGCATAATTCTTCTTCCTGTGCAGGAACTTCTGCGTCCTCTGTTTTTACAGGGCCGGTTTCTTCAATCAAATCCGACGGGACAAAACTTACAGCCAACTGCTGTTCTTCCGGCAAGCTATTATACCAATCCAGCCATTCAAGCGTTTCTTTGGAAAGGTCCTCCGCATCCACCATCCGATCACCATATCGGACTTTACTTCCGTCTCCTTCTCTTTGCTCAAAAACGATCCATTTCTCGTTCATAAAAATCTCTATGGTATTGTCTGCCCCGTATTGATATTCAAAGCCTGTCCCAAAATTAGATTGGTTATCCTTTGTCGGTATCTCAGAGCCATCAACCGTTGAAGTAATTTCCCCGTCCATTACCCCGCAACGACCACTTATGGTGCTTTCTTTCCCCGTATCATAGTAGAGTTTTCCATCCACCATTACCATAGGGATTTTATCCCATTCATGCGTTTCTTCAAGCGGCGGATCAGAGGGATTTTCTGACTGCCCCGGCAGCTCACTCTCACTTACAGGAACAATCTCATATTGATAGCTATCCCAACGACCTCCAATATCGGCTGATGTAAAATAATCCAGTTTCTCCGCCGGAAATTTCAGTCTGCCTGACTTTACAGCTTCCGCACAGTAGATGATCTCATAACTTGTATCGTCTGAGAGATTGAACCTAAAACTCGTTATGGTCTCCCCGACAACAGGCTCCGTTTTCTTATCGCTTACCTCCAGTCCCGAAAACAGAGAATAAAGATCAGCTATGTCTTCGCTTTCTGTGATAACTTGCTTTTCGGCGGAGTATGGCTCAGCATTGCGATACATCTCAATGTTATTTACATCAGCAACATCAAAGGGCATAGAAATAGTTTCTTTTTTTTCACAACCAGTGAATACCAAAACCATAGCCGCCACCAAAACAAGAACAATCTTTTTCACTGTATCACACCGCCTTTCTTACTTGTACTGACGAAAAAAATATACTTTTGTTTCCTATCTGCCACCAAAAACTTTTGAAAACCAGCTTTTTTTCTGCTCCACCGTCTGCCCCTGTTGATTTGGATCATCTTCACCATCAGTAAGCTGCTGCCGAATTGTTCCGGCATGAAGTGCCTGGGCGGCCTGGGCAGTCTGCTGTGCCACCACCAGCGCAGAGCTGACCTCTGCCAGCCTTGCATTCAATTCTTCAATCTGCTTGTCCTTTACAGAAAGCTGCCCTTGTAGCGTGTCAATGGTGGCCTGTAAAATTGCTACCACACCAGCCTCTTGCGACTGCTCCGGCACCGCTCCAATGGAGCGCTCCGTATGCGTATCCGTATGCGATCCATTGGGGCAGCCATCTCTCAAAAAGTCTTGTTTTATCAGGGTTTCAGCCTGCTCCGATAGATACAAGACCCCCTGTTCCGTATGCGCATACGGAGCGCAAACCGTATACAGCTTGCCTTTGTACCGCTTATAAACCGCCTGTTTTGATACGCCTATCTCGTCGGCTATCTGCCGGATTGTTTTCATACCTTCACGAACAGGCCAACGGACACACACCCTCAAATCCCGGCGTGGATATGTACCAGCAAGCGGGGCCTGTCGGCTCCCAGGCTACTTCAAGGGTAATCTCGTGCCAGCCATCGGGAAACAAGGCGGTAAATCCCTGCCCAGCATGTATGCCGTACCCTTCCAGAAGCAGCCGAGGGTGCGGATCATCGTCCGCCGGATCGGGGAGCCGCAGCTGCGCGATCCTCTCTTTATCCCAGCTCATAGACCTTTCCTCCTTCCCCTAAAATAAATCGCTATGCGATCCCGTCCGGGTGAGATATAAAATCAGCTCGTCCCCGTCCACTTCGTAGATCAGCAACCAATCCGGCGTAATGTGGCACTCACGACACCCCGCATAGTCCCCGGAAAGCTGGTGATCCCTGTTCTTTTCCGGCAACGGCTCCCCCGCAGCCAGCTTTTTAATAATATCGGTCAGCAAAGAAATATCAAAGCCGCGCTTTTTCACACGCTTCAAATCCTTCTGAAACTTTGTGGTTGGTCTTATGTTATACATCGGCAAGTAGCTCCTCCATCATCTGATCGACATTGGAATAGGTCTTGCCGAGGCTCGGATTAGCCTTCATTCTCTTTACTTCCTTGATTGCTTCGACGGTTTCCGCGTTCGGCACATCGCCGCTGATTTCAAAGGGTATTCTATACTCCCTCACAGCCTTACGCGCAAAAACATTGAACGCCGTTGTCATCGTCATTCCCATATCAGCACAGAACGCCTCAAACTGCCGCTTCAA
>ERZ1027125.951-NODE-951-length-10034-cov-6.263253_pt1 | contig 10034 bp, 8 predicted proteins | sample MGYA00519249_ERZ1027125 | MGnify/ENA primary metagenome ERZ1027125 (study PRJEB26926, sample SAMN06164580) | human gut metagenome | biome: ENVO:00009003; feature: ENVO:2100002; material: ENVO:00002003 | host: Homo sapiens | place: USA | collected 2012 ... | reverse complement strand
AGATCTACACGCGTAAGATCGTCGGCAGCGTCAGATGTGTATAAGAGACAGTTGAAAATCCTTATGGAATAGAAATCGGCAGGAAGGAAGTCCCGATAAAAGTCAGCGAACGTAGTATTAGTTTTAAAGATATTTTAAAGGATCTGCATTTTGTCAGCGGTGAAAAAGGTGAGATGGTAACTTTTAAAGGCCGTGGGCAGGGGTCCGGACTGGGACTTTCCCAGTGGGGAGCACGTGGGATGGCAAATAGTGCGCCGCCACGCAGCAGGGACTATTATAAAGAAATTTTAACTCATTATTATACAGATACCAGGGTTGAAAAAATTTACTGAAACCGGAGATTAAGATGCAGGTAAAAGATTTTACTTATGAATTGCCGCAGGAATTGATTGCGCAGTATCCGTTGGAACCGCGCGATCACTCAAGATTGCTTGTTGTAGATAAAAATACGGGAGCAATAGAACACAGATATTTTTATGATTTATGTGAATATTTGCGGCATGATGATTTACTGGTTTTTAATGATACACGTGTTATTCCGGCACGTCTGCATGGCGTGAAGGATACTGGTGCAAGAGTTGAGGTATTTTTGCTGACTCGTTTAAACAGTACGGATTGGGAAGTTTTGGTTAAACCTGGTCGCAAACTGCGCGTTGGGGCAAAAATAAAATTTAGTGATGATTTGTCCTGTGATATTATTGCTGATACGGATTTTGGCGGAAGAATAGCGCGTTTTTATTATAATGGCGCATTCGAAGAGATTTTGGATCGTTTGGGTGAAACGCCGCTGCCTCCGTATATTACGGCACCACTGGAAGATAAGGAACGTTATCAAACAGTCTATTCAAGAGAGAATGGCAGTGCTGCAGCACCAACTGCCGGATTGCATTTTACCAAAGAACTTTTGCAAAAGATTAGGGATATTGGCTGCGAAGAGGTTTTTGTAACACTGCATGTTGGTCTTGGCACTTTTCGCCCTGTCAGTGTTGATGACATCAAAGATCATGTGATGCACAGAGAGTTTTACTCTGTTTCACCTGAAGCGGCTGAAGCTATTAATAAGGCTAAAGCTGAAGGTCGGCGTATCGTTGCTGTAGGAACTACTGCGGTACGTACTTTAGAAGCTGCGGGTGAAAGTGGTGTGATTAAAGCTGGCGGGAACTGGACAAATATCTTTATTTATCCTGGATATCGCTTTCGACTGGTAAATTCATTGATAACTAATTTTCATTTGCCGCAGAGCACGCTTTTGATGTTGGTATCAGCCCTGTCAACACGTGAGATTATGCTGTCGACTTATGCTGAAGCTGTACGCGAACATTATCGTTTCTTTTCTTTTGGTGACGCTATGTTTATTACTGATTTGAATAAATAATTTTTAGGAGAATTTATGCACGCAGTTACATATGAATTAATAAAAGAGTGCAGTCGGAGCGGCGCGCGATTAGGTAAATTACATACTCCGCACGGAACTTTTGATACGCCGATGTTTATGCCTGTTGGAACACAGGCGACCGTAAAAACATTAGCGCCAGAAGAATTATATGCTATGGGCAGTCAGGTTATTTTGTCTAACACTTATCATTTGTTTTTACGGCCTGGCCACGAATTGGTCAAGAAAGCCGGAGGTTTGCATAATTTTATGCGTTATGACCGGGGGATGCTGACAGACAGCGGTGGATTTCAGGTTTTCAGTTTGGGAGCCATGAGAAAAATCAAAGAAGAAGGTGTGACATTCAGGTCGCATATTGACGGTTCAAAAAAATTTCTGTCGCCAGAGATAGCCACAGAAGTACAGGAAGCATTAGGCGCCGATATCGCAATGGCTTTTGATGAATGCATTCCTTATCCGGCTGATTTTGATTATGCAAAAGAATCAACTCTGAGAACTACGCGTTGGGCCAAACGCTGTTTAGATATACATACCCGTGAAGACCAATCTATGTTTGGCATTGTTCAGGGTGGAATGTATCCGGAACTTCGAAAAATGAGTGCTGATCAGCTGACGGAAATGGATTTTGCTGGTTATGGAATCGGTGGACTGAGTGTTGGTGAACCTAAGCCGCTGATGTATGACATTTTAAACCAAACAACTGAGCATATGCCAAAGAATAAAGCCCGTTATCTAATGGGAGTTGGAACCCCAGACTGTATAGTAGAGGCAGTAAACCTGGGTGTCGATATGTTTGACTGTGTATTTCCAACAAGGGTAGCGCGTAACGGTACAGCAATGATCCCAGAAGGACGGCTGGTTGTACGGAATGCAGCATATGCTGAGGATTTTCGTCCTATTGATGAACGCTGCGGCTGTTATACTTGCCGTAATTTTTCACGGGCCTATATCAGGCATCTGTTTAAGGCAGAAGAGTTGTTTGCTCTGAGGCTGCTTACGATTCACAATCTACATTTTCTGCTTGATTTTACAAAGCAGATTCGTTCTGCTATTGCCAGTGATACTTTCCCTGAGCTGCGCGAAAGATTTTTAGAAAATTATCGAGGCTAAAACAGGATTTTTCGTTTTTATGGCGAATATAATCCCAGATAGGGGAGAATTATGAAGGAGGTGTTCCCATGCAAGGTGGAGATACTATGGCGATGATCAATGCGATCTGGCCGTTTATCTTAATGGGCGGTATCTTTTATTTTATGCTGTATCGTCCTCAGAAACAAGAACAACAAAAACGTCAGAGAATGCTTGATTCTTTGAAAAAAGGCGATAAAGTAGTGACTATTGGCGGTATGTTTGGTGTGATTACCGCTATCAGTGAAAAAAAGGTTACCTTGAAGCTGGCTGAAGACGTGGAAGTTGATTTTGCACGTTCCGCTATCAGTGCTTTTCAAGATCCCGTTAAGCAGGAAATGGCAGAAAAATAATGAAGAAACAACAATTGCGCAAGGAGTTAAAATCTTTGCGCAATCAGCTTTCTAGGGATCAGGTTGACCGCTGGAGCAAAAAAATCTGTGCAAATATTATGCTTTCGCCACAATATCGTCAGGCTGACGTCATTTTTGGTTATCTGGCATTCGGAAACGAACCGAATATAGACATTGTTTTAGAGCAGGCTAGACTCGCTGGTAAAACGGTTTGTGTTCCGCAGATAATTTCAGAAACAGAGATTTGTGCGGTGCGGTTTGAAGGTTTTGGCCAGTTATCACTTGACCGTTACGGAATCCGCAGTGTTAGTGGTACAGATGTTGTGATAAATCCACATGAAATAGCTTTGGTATTGGTGCCTGGAGTTGGGTTTGCTAAAAATGGGAACCGAATAGGCATGGGTGCAGGTTATTATGACCGCTTCTTGGCACAGGTTGATAAAGCTGTGCTGATGGGTGTGACTTATAATGCCCTGTTATGCAGTAAAATACCAGTAGATTATTATGATAAACCGGTGCAGTATCTGGTTACTGAAACAAACGTTACTCTTTGTGAGTAGCTTGTTTATAAAAGTTTTGATGAACTTACTAAAGGGGGCAGCTAATTTTGAGATGGAATGAATTAGGCAAATTCTTGATTATCTCGTTGGCGATAATCGGGGGTTTCTGTGTTTATATTTCGCCTTTGTCAAATTCCATTAAACAGGGACTTGATCTGCAGGGTGGTACACATGTTGTGCTTCAGGCTGTTGATACACCTGAGTTAAAGGTTGATGATGATGCAGTTAATCGTTCAGTGAAAATTATTGAACGCCGTGTCAATGAACTTGGATTGACTGAACCGGTTATACAGCGTCAGGGTAAGGATCGTATTATTGTTGAGCTTCCTGGAGTTAAAGATCCTGATAAAGCGATTGCGATGCTCGGACGTACCGCACTTTTGGAATTTAAAGATGTCAGCGGGAAAACTGTTCTGACAGGTAAAGACTTAAAGGATGCTAAAGCGCAAATTTCTCAGGGCAACCAGTCTGTTGTCGGTTTGGAGTTCAGTGATGAAGGCGGCAAAAAGTTTGCTGATCTTACCGCACGTAACATAGGTAAACCGATCGCTATTGTGTTAGATGGTGAAGTGCTTACAAATCCTGTAGTACAGGAAGCTATAACTGGCGGCAGAGCTCAAATCTCAGGATCACGTACTATGGAAGAGGCTGAGCATTTGGCTATTTTACTGCGTAGCGGTTCTTTGCCTGTGAAAATTGAGGTTATGGAAAATCGGACTGTTGGACCTACATTAGGTCAGGATTCTAAAGAAAAAAGTATTAAAGCTTTTGGAATCGGTGTTATCGGTGTTTTTGTATTTATGATTCTGTTTTACCGTTTGTCAGGTATTGTAGCTTGTATTGCATTACTGCTTTATGTAATGATGCTGCTTTTAGTGATGCGGTATCTGAATGCGACGCTGACTCTGCCTGGTATAGCTGGTATCATCCTGTCTATTGGCATGGCAGTAGATGCTAATGTCTTGATTTTTGAACGATTTAAAGAAGAAATTCGCAATGGTAAAACTTTACGTTCAGCAATGGATGCAGGATTTAATCGTGCGTTTGTAACTATTTTTGACTCTAATGTAACGACTTTAATGGCTGCCGTTATTCTTTTCTATCTTGGTACTGGACCGATTAAAGGCTTTGCAGTAACATTGGCTATTGGTGTTATTTTGAGTATGTTCTCGGCTATTACTGTGACTAAATTTTTGCTGCGCTTTTTGATTTCAAGCAATTTCACTAAAAATCCCGCTTTCTTTGGCGTTTCTGCTCCGAAGGAGGTGAATAAATAATGTTTTCGATCGTAAAGAATTATAAAATTTTCTTTTCCATCACCATTATTTTTCTGTTGATCGGCTTTGGTTCTATTGTTACCCGTGGTTTCAATCTTGGAATTGATTTTACAGGCGGCAGTATTGTTGATTTGACTTTTGAAAATCCGGTCAATGTGGCACAGGTTCGGGATGTCCTGAAAGAACATGATATGGGCAATAGTATCATCCAACTGGAAAACAGTGATGGCAAAACTGAAGCCAACAGTGTATTGATTCGTACTGGTGTTGTGGAGGATACTGAATTAAGAGCTACGATGAATGATCTGCAAAGCAAGCTTGGCAATTATCAGATACAGCGTGTTGAGCAGGTTGGCGCTACAATCGGTTCAGAACTGGTACAGCAGGCGGCTATGGCAATAGTTCTTTCCTGGGTATTGATGATTGCTTATATTACCTTTAGGTTTGAGTTTAAATTTGCAATAGCGGCAATTATAGCACTTATTATTGATGTTTTGGTAGTATTGAGTTATTTCTCATTGTTCCAAATGGAAATGGATTCTTCGTTTGTTGCAGCACTGCTGACGGTAGTCGGTTATTCTGTTAACGGTACGATCGTTATTTTTGACCGTATTCGTGAAAATCTGAAAATACATCGACGCAGTGAAAGCCTGGGCGAGATGGTCGATAACAGCATTTGGCAGTGTATGACGAGGACAATTTATACTGTGGCAACATCATTGTTTGCTATAGTGTCAATCTTCCTTTTTGGCGGAGAGACTATACATAATTTTTCTTTCGCTATGCTGGTAGGTTTTGCCAGTGGTGCCTATACTTCGATTTTTCTGGCTGGTCCGATGTGGATGTTCTTGAAAAATAAGAAAATTGGCATTTGATGAGTAAATAAAATCCCCTGTGCTTTGCACAGGGGATTTTTCATTTATCTGTGAATAGTATTGTTCTGATACAAAAATGAGATCTTTTTTCATAAAAATGCTTGATAGTACTCAGAAATAGATTTCGTTTTTTGAAGCGGCTATTTAAATAGAGCGAAATAACCGTTGATAAAAATTCCAAGAACGATCAGAGGCAAAATATAAGTGACATAAAACCGCATCCATTTAGGAAATTTAAGACCGTTGCCGGTATCAGCTTCTTTGATAAAATTGTTCCAGCCCCAGCCATAACGCTGTGTGCAAAATAGCAGATAAACGAGGCTGCCTAATGGCAGTAGATTGTTGCTGATAAAGAAATCTTCTAAATCAAGGATACAGCTTCCAGGACCTAAAGGCTGGATATGGCTCCAGACATTGAAACCAAGTATACAGGGCATAGAAAGCATTGTTATCAGCACTATATTGATATAAATAGTTTTACTGCGGCTCCAGCCAGTAAGATCGCGGATGCAGGCAGTTATATTTTCAAAGACTGCAATAACAGTAGAATAAGAGGCAAATATCATGAAGAGGAAGAATAATGCTCCCCAAAATTGACCCCATGGCATTGCGTTAAAAACGTTAGGTAAAGTTACAAAAAGGAGGTTAGGGCCACTGTCCGGATTAACGCCAAAACTAAAGCAGGCTGGAAAAATGATCAAGCCTGAAATAAGTGCTACGGCTGTATCCAAAATAGTGATAAATACTGCCTCGCCTGTTAGAGAACGTTCTTTGGCAATATAGCTTCCGAAGATAGCCAGAGCACCTATACCAAGGCTGAGTGTAAAGAAAGCCTGCCCCATAGCGGCGAAAATAACTTCGGAAACACCTTTTTCAAAGACTTTATTGAAATCAGGATAGAGGTAATATTTAAGACCAGCTTCTGCTCCTGGTAAGAACATGGAGTTTGCAGCTAAGGCTAGCATGAGGATGAGCAGGCATAACATCATTGTTTTTGTGATTTTTTCTACACCGGCCTGTAAACCTAAAAGACAAACACCAAAACAAACCAGGACTGTCAGGACCATATTGAAAGTCATAGTCAGCGGATCACCAAGCAGGCCACCAAAAAGAGCGCCTACACCCTTAGCATCAAGCCCTGCGAAGTCACCAATAGCCATTTTATAAAAATAATACAGCATCCAACCAGCAACTGTTGTGTAGAACATCATCAGGATATAGTTGCCGGCAATAGCTCCGTATTTATAAAGGTGCCATTTAGTTCCTTTGGGTTCTAAAACATCAAATGAAAGTGCAGCGCTACGGCAGCTGGCGCGGCCTACTGAAAATTCTGCTACCATGATAGGCAATCCTAGAATGAGCAGGAAAAATAGATAGATAAGTACGAAAGAGGCGCCTCCGTACATGCCTGTAATAAATGGAAAACGCCATACGTTACCAAGGCCGATAGCACAGCCTGCAGAAATAAGGATAAAGCCAAGTCGGGATGAGAAATTTTCACGTTCCATAGTAATAAAAGTCCTTTCACTCTGCATACACAGTATATGATAAAATAATAATTATAGTAAAAACAATTATACAAAAGAATCTGATTTTTGTAAATTGTTTGTGAACTTAGAATGAAATGAAAGTAAAAAGCATCTTGAATTTTCAAGATGCTTTTTTTGTAGAGGTAGTTCGTTTTCCTGTTAATAATAAACCTAACCAAGGAAGTTTACCTCCTAATTTAGTTATGATAATACTTGAGAGTACAGATAAAGTGACAAGAAGACAGTAGATCAAAAGAATTTTTTTACTGGTCATAACAATTCCGCCAACGTGACAAAGCCTGCTGATGATATCCATCCAAAAGGGATGGATGAGATAAACAATAAGCGAGTTTACTGATAAGAGATGAATAAACTTTCTGATAGGATTCGAAAGACTTGTTTTGGCAAAGACTGCACAGAAAAAAATCAGAGAACCTATTGTGTAAAGGAACCCCTGCAGACTTAATTGCTGAAGAGTGTTTACCAGAATGATCAGACTGGAATTATGATAAAAATAATAATAGTAATAACTGCCCCCGATAAACAAGAGCATAAAGATGTAGAAGACACTTACTTTTGTGAAATGTCTGATAATAAATTTTATAAAAGTATTATAATAAACTGCTGCCAGGCCGCCTGACATAAAAATAAATAAATAATGCAGAGGCAGGTAATTTAGACGATAGTTAAAAAGGTTTTGTAAAAATACTGGTAAGTCAGTACTTTGAAGATTGGGATGACAGGTCCAGTAGTTGAAGACGATCTGCAGTAAGAACAGCAGTATAAAACCAAGTTTAAGACTGCTGTTTTGTAAAAAAGAAAATAATTTATGCCATAATGGGAAAGTAAAATAAAACCATAGCAGTATGACCATAAAATATAAGTGGTAGCAGGATAAACCATAAAAGAGAAGAAAAAGGATATTTGCTGGCTGCCAGTTTATACATCCTGGCATAACAGCAGAAAAGTAAAGCAGATAAAACAGTGACCAGATAACATAGGGAAGTCCGACACTTTGCAGCCGTTTTTTTAAAAAAGGCAGATAAGCTATAGTAGTTTCTGGTCGGTATTGGCAGAATAAACCATAACCGGAGATAAAAAAGAACGCGGGAACACTATAGCGTGAAAGTATTTCCAGCAGCATATATAAAAAACTATTGGGATAAGGTGCTTCTAGGACAAAAGAACCAACGTGGATACCGATGACTCCAAGCATACAGATACCGCGCAGGTCGTCAATTATTTGATTGCGTTCCGGCATAAGATACTCCTTTTGAAAGTAGATTTATTGATTTATATATTATACTCTAAGCCTGCAGGGATGGCAAAGGAAAGTATGAACAAATAAAAAAACAGACTCGTAAGAGTCTGTTTTTAGGAGGTTATAAAACAATGTTTAAGGATTAACTGTTGCGCGGTAAACCTGTTTGCCATCTTTAAATCCAACTATAACAGCACTTTTTACTGCATCGTGGGAAGCGTCTAAAGAGGTTTTGCCTGTTACTGCCTGAAAATCTTTGGTAGCAGCTAATGCTTCTGCTACTTTTGCTGATTCATAGACACCTGCGCGTTTGATGCTGTCGGCTAAAAGCATGGCTCCATCATAGCCAAGCACTGCGGGCGCGTCAGGTTTTTGCTTATAAGTTTTAGCATAAGTATCTACGAAAGCTTTGGAAGCTTCATTGGTAGAATCCGGGCTGTAATGGTTTGTGAAATAGGTATTGTTAAGAGATGATGCACCTGCTATTTCGACTAATTTAGGACTATCCCAACCGTCACCGCCGATAATAGGAACTGTAATACCTAGTTCACGGGCTTGCTTGCATATTTTACCTACTTCTTCATAATAACCAGGTACATAAATTACTTCAGGCTTTGCCGCAGCTATTTTTGTCAAAACAGCTTTAAAGTCCGAATCTTTTTGCAGATATGATTCTTCAATGACAACTGTACCGCCTTTTTCTGTATAAGCTTTTTTGAAAAATTCAGCCAGACCTTTGGCATAGTCGCTGCTGTTATCAATGTAAACAGCAGCTTTTTGGAACTTCAGTTCATTTAAAATAAAATTAGCACCGACAGTACCCTGAAACGGATCGATGAAGCAAACTCTGAAGGTATTTGGTTTTACCTTACCTGTTTTTTCATCTAAGGTTACTTTTGGATTAGTGGCTCCAACTGCAAGAAAAGGAACCTTAGCGGCTTCACTTACGTTAGAGGCAGCTATGGCACTGGAACTGGCAAATAATCCCATAACAACGGGAGCTTTATCCTGATTGACCAGTTTACTCATTGCATTAGCAGCTTCTGCAGGTTCAGATTTATTATCGGCAACGACCAGTTCAATTTTTTTGCCAAGCAGACCACCGGTATCATTTAGCTGCTGTACGGCAAGTTTGATTCCATTTGTAATGGATGTTCCGTAAGTAGCGTTATTACCTGTCAGCTCAGCAACAACGCCTATTTTAATAGTGTCTGCTTTCTTGTCGCTGCCTGTACTGCAGCCGCTGACTAAAACTGACATGGTTATAAGGGCACTGCCTATGGCCAGAGCCAGTTTTTTCTTAGTAAATTTCATGATAAATCCCCCTCATAAATAAATTAATAATTACGAAGAACAACAAGGTATTGTACTGGAGATAAAAAGTCGAATTAAAAGCTTTGACTTCTCGAAGCTGCAGTACTGGAAAACAGTACGATAAAAGTACCTTGATACTATTCGATGAGATAATTGTACTTTGCAAAAAAGCAAAAAGCAAGAAAAACTTGATAAAGTATAAAAAATAAAGAAAAGTGTAAACAAAGGTATAGTTTCCATATCAGAATAGTATAATGAATTACCCGATTTACGGCAGGATTTAAATATTTAACAGCGAATTAAGATTTATAAAACCTGTCTCTTATACACATCTCCGAGCCCAC
>ERZ1027125.930-NODE-930-length-10175-cov-3.635771_pt1 | contig 10175 bp, 9 predicted proteins | sample MGYA00519249_ERZ1027125 | MGnify/ENA primary metagenome ERZ1027125 (study PRJEB26926, sample SAMN06164580) | human gut metagenome | biome: ENVO:00009003; feature: ENVO:2100002; material: ENVO:00002003 | host: Homo sapiens | place: USA | collected 2012 ... | reverse complement strand
AGATCGTCGGCAGCGTCAGATGTGTATAAGAGACAGTGCACATACTCCGTAAAACGGCCACTCGCAATATAGTGATATACATATCGGATATTGGCCTGATTAGTGCGGATTCGAGTAACACGTTGTACAAGAAGCAATGGTAAATCTTTTTTAGAAACCATTCCGTAACTGCTGCCAACAAGAGAACCATCCATAGAAATCACAATATCCTGATCGTTAAGCAGGTATTTCTCAACACCATCTGTGCTTTCCCAATAACGATTATTCTCCTCCGCAAAGTCCAAATAGCCCCTTTTAATATTCATGCCACGCATTAACCTGATTCCATCTTCTTTGAATTTACTACTATCAAAAGGGAATCCAGAAAGCAAATCGCAAAAATCCCCCAATCGTTTATAAACGGTGATTGTAGCGTTGTGAAGCAGTTTATCCCTATAATACGCATACTGCTGCTTTCTTGCGGTAAGCTCTGCGGTAAGCTCTGCGGTAAGCTCTGCGGTAAGCTCTGTGAAATTGTCCAGTATACGGACAATTTCACACTGCACCGTCAGGGGCTGGACGGGGAACTTAAACGCTGCAAACTGTTTCATATCAACAGAGGCAAAATTTCCTTGATTCAAGTGCGACTTGCAATATTCATCGAGTCTAAAGCAATAATAGAAAACAAACATCATATCAACGCAATCTTTGAACTCGTCTTTAAGCGTCAGATACGTGAACCTCTGATTTGCCAAAGATGGCACTTTTATCAATGCGTGCTCACCTATTGTGGCAGAAGTGGCAATGATAATTGAATCTGCAGGAAACAACTTTCCTTTGACAGCTTTTTCAGAAACATATTGGGTCGCTGTTGTCAAAATTCTTCCGTTTTCACGGATGTCCTCCATGCGAAACCAAGGAATAGTGCCGTTTTCCCAGAACTCATTGTTCGCTTTTGAGGGTGTGTATCCATTTCTTGTTATGAACAGTTCGGGGATTGGTAGGTATTTCACCCCATCGGGGCAAAGTTCCTGAATAAATTCATCAAGTTTGGTCATTGGATTCATCTCCTTTTGCCAAGGAATTTGGAATGCTGATATTATATATACTTGCCATTGTACATACCTGCATCGGATATATAGCATAATCCCAAGGCATCAGCTGTAACAGGTATGGGATATTTTCGGTGCGGATAACTTCTACCCTTTGAGGATTCACAAATATCACATATTTTATTTCGTTCCTAAAGTCATACATATAATTTAGCAGCGCTTTGTCTCGACTTAATCGATAATCTTTGAAACTTTCTTGTTCACGCATATCTCCCTGTGCCATGCCATCAATCCAGCGGCCATATACATTTTCGCACATCGCCAAAGCGGTTTCAGGATATTCGATCATAAAAATTCCAATATCTTTTTTGCCAGAATATTTTTGGTAGCTCTCCAAATGACGCTCCCAGTTTTGCTTAAAAGAATCTATCAGGAAAGTGTAGCTATGTGCAGGATTCTGAAATGCCCACGATTCAGAACGCACTGCATCAAAGCTTGGGGTTATATTCCATTCTGTTTTCAGTTTTTCTGTTTCAGTGTCTACCTTACGCCGAAAATCGCTTTCTTTTCTTGCATGGGTAGCACCTTTTCGTGTGACCTGTGATGATGTAATTTGAAAATGCTCTATGAAACCGTTATCAAATATAAAATCTGGGAATTCACTGCTTGATGGATTGGGCTTGGCAGTGCGAATGATATCAGCAAATTCAAAGCGTTCATTTTCCAATAAACCGAAATAGTTCTTATTAAAGTCGGAACTACAATAGAAAATGTGATCCTTTGCAAATGAAGCATCCGTAACGGTAAAGGCAGAACATCCATCAAATGGATTGCAGATAGGCATTCCATCTTTGTAGAACAAAGCGTGTTTAATTTTATCAAAGCAAGCTGCCTCTTTATCGCCTCTCATTACCCCTCAATCTCCCCAATAATTCGATCAATTTCCTCTCTCAACTTCTGCTCTCGTGCGACGATCTCGGCAATCTCGGCGTTCAGCTTTACGATGTCGATCTTCTCACGGGTATCCTCCTGCTCCACATAGGTAGAAACAGAGAGATTATAATTGTTCTGTTTGCTGCCGACCTCGTCGTTCGGCACAAGGTGGGCAAAGTGCTGCTCGTCCTTGCGTTCTGCCACAGCGGACACGATACGCCGGATATTGTCATCAGAAAGCCGGTTGTTCTTCGTAACCTTCACAAACTCCTTGGAGGCATCCACAAACAGAACGGCGTTGTCCGTCTTGTTCTTTTTCAGCAGCATAATATCCACGGAGATCGTAACATTCAGGAACAGATTAGAGGGCAGCTGAATGATGGCATCCACAAAGTTGTTATCCACCAGATACTTGCGGATCTTCTGCTCGGCTCCGCCACGGTACATAATGCCGGGGAAGCAAACGATGGCCGCCGCACCGTTGGAAGCCAGCCACGAAAGACTGTGCATAATAAACGCCATATCGCCCTTGGAGGCAGGAGCCAGCACTCCGGCAGGCGAAAAGCGCGGGTCATTGATAAGCAGCGGGTTCTTATCGCCCTCCCACGGCACGGAAAACGGCGGATTGGATACGATCAGCTCAAAAGGCTGGTCGTCCCAATGCTGCGGGCTGAGCAAAGTGTCCTCCCGGACAATGCTGAACTTATCGAACTCGATGTTATGCAGGAACATATTGATGCGGCAGAGGTTGTAAGTGGTCAGGTCGATCTCCTGACCGTAGAAGCCTCGCTCGATATTATCCTTGCCCAGCACTTTTTCCACCTTCAGCAGCAGAGAACCGGAGCCGCAGGCAGGGTCATAGACCTTGTTGATTTTCGTTTTGCCAATGGTGCCGAGGCGAGCCAGCAGCTCTGAAACATCGGCGGGAGTGAAATACTGACCGCCCTTTTTACCGGCATTGGCGGCATACATTCCCATTAGGTACTCATACGCATCGCCGAACAGGTCGGGATTGCTGCCCTCCGTGGAGAACAAAGGCATCTGTGCCACGCCGTTCAGCAGCTCCACCAGCACTTTGTTGCGCTTGGCGACGGTCTCACCGATGGCCTTGCTGTTCACATCAAAATCGTCAAACAGACCTGCAAAATCATTCTCAGCGTCTCCGCTGGCGGCGCTGCTCTCAATGTGGTTGAACACACGCTCCAGCGTCTCGTTCAGGTTGTCGTCCTTGTCCGCCCGGGCGAGGACATTGCAGAACAATTCGGAGGGCAGAATGAAGAAGCCCTTTTCCTGCACCAGTCCCTCACGGGCAGTCTCCGCCTCAGCGTCCGGCATTTTGGCGTAGTCAAAGGCCTTGTTCCCGGCGGCGTACTCGCCCTCGTTGATATAGGCGGTGAAGTTCTCCGAAATATAGCGGTAGAACATCGTGCCCAGCACATAAGATTTGAAGTCCCACTCTGCCACATGACCTGCGTGGACAAGGTCGGTGGCGATTTTATAGATGCGGCGGAACAGTTCGTCCCGTTCCTGGTCTTTCTTTATCTCTGCCATCTTCGTTACTCCTTATCTGCCAGCCACGCCGTTTCAATCTCATCAAAGGGGATGTTGTTTTCCTCACAAAATGCCTTGATTTTTTTCATTGCCGTGATATTCGGCTTGGTTTTGGCGTTTTCCCAACGGTTTATCGTTCCAACGGATACATTCAGTACTTTTGCGAAATCCTCCTGTGACAGCAGGGCTTTCTTACGCATGATCCGGATCAACTCGCTTAAAGGCGTCATCAAACAATTCTCCTTCCAGAAGATTAACAGCATTATACCATAAACCTATCATTTTCTCAAGTAGCGTAGCGAAAATAGGCGGAAACGAATTTCATAAGCAAAGAGGCACAGCCTTCGGATTGATCCGTTGGCTGTGCCTTTTTTGCAACTTTAAGAAAAATTTGAAAAATAGCTTCGTACAAATCGAGAAAAATTTCCCAGTTGGTTGGTAGAGAGAAAATTTCAAAATCTTTCGTTCAAATCCGAAAAATTTTCCCAGTTGGTTAGTAGGGGGTTAAAAAATCAGCCTTCTCGCTGGCTATCTATTGAGGGGACCATCTTGTGTGCCTTGATAGTGGCGGAAGAAATTTTTTTGAAATAGTGTGGGAATTTCGCAGAAAAATTCGGCAAATAGAAAGTGAGAGGGCGCTAGAAGATTTCGGCGTAGTCCGCAGCTCTGGTGGCCTTTCATATGTACCTTGAAAGTTGAATCACAGAAAAATTTCTGAAAGAGGGTCACCAAACACCTACCCGTTTTAGTAACAAGTGAGAGGAGGCTTTCCAATGGTCATCAAAATTACGCCGCAGCAGGCGAAAAGGGTCAACGCCCTGTTGCGGAAGCTGTGCGCCAATTACGATGGCGGCAACTGCCTGCTGCTGGACGACGGCGAGCCCTGCGTTTGCGTCCAGAGCATCAGCAAATATGGCATCTACTGCAACTATTTCAAAAACGCCGTGCTCCCAGTGGACGAAGGGCTGCACGCCGAGATAATGAAGCCGACCGACGGCAAGCGCTGTGTGCTGTGCCGTCAGGCGTTTGCGTCGAGGGCGAAGAATCAGCGTTATTGTCCGGCCTGCGCCGCCAAGCAGAAACGGCTGAAGGCAGCCGAACGGCAGCGCCGAAAGCGGGCATCGGCGTCACGCTTTTAAGGTGCGGACAGCCCTGAAATACAAGGCTTTTTTGAACCCAAATCAACCCAAGCAATACAGCAACACCTTAACCTCAAAAATCCGCTTTGAAAAGCGTGACAAATTCAAGCGAAAGGAGGAATTCAATGAACCCATATTTTACAGTCAACGACTCCGAACATTTCACCTTTTACCGTATCCCAAAGCTGCTGTTCACAGATGAGATTTACCAAACTGTTTCCACCGATGCCAAGATGCTCTACGGCCTGCTGCTGGATCGGCTGTCCCTATCCGAGAAGAACGACTGGAAAGACGAGCACGGTCGGGTCTACCAATATTTCACCATCCATCAGGCGCAGGAACTGCTGCATTTCGGACACGAAAAGGTCTGCCGCCTGTTTGCAGAACTGGATGCAGCCGACCTTATCGTGCGCCGCCGTCAGGGGCAGGGCAAGGCCAACCGCATCTACTTAAAGGAGTTTACCCAAAAGTCCGATTTTCGGAATTCCAGAAGTCCGGGAATCGGAAGGAAATAAGACTTAGAGAGTGATATTTACTATCCGAAAAAGAGAAAGAAGGTCAACAATGAATAACAAAAACACAGTGCCAATGAAACCGGCGCTCTTAAGAATTGAACAGCTGCGTCCGTTTGAAGGCCATCCCTACAAGGTACAGGACAACGAGGAGATGGCTGCTCTTTCGGAAAGTATCCGGGAGAATGGTGTTCTTTCCCCGTTGATCGTCCGTTCCGTTGAAAACGGCGATGAATATGAAGTCATCAGCGGACACCGCCGCCTGTATGCTGCCCGGAAGGCAGGTCTGACAGAAGTTCCCGTGCTGATTTACACCCTTGACCGGGATGCCGCCGCCATTGCCTTGGTGGACAGCAATCTGCACCGGGAGCATATTCTGCCCAGTGAAAAGGCGTATGCTTACAAGTTGAAAATGGAAGCACTGTCCCATCAGGGAATCGCTTGTGGACAAGTTGGCCACAAGTCCCGGGATGATATTTCCGATACAGACAGTGGCAGGCAGGTTCAGCGCTATATTCGCCTGACCTACCTCATCCCGGAATTGCTGGAAAAGATGGACAAGGAAGAAATTGCGTTCTCTGTCGGCGTGGAGTTGTCCTATCTCGATGAATACAGCCAGCGGGATGTGCTGGAGCAATGTGAGATCAACGACTGCACGCCATCTTATTCGCAGGCATGGCGAATGCACAAGGCCGACCGTGAAGGGCTGCTGACGAAGGATGTGATCCAGTTCCTTATGAGCGAAGAAAAACCGAACCAGCGGGAGACAGTGAAGATACCCACCGAAAAGCTGCGAGAATTTGCGCCAGATGCCAACCCACGGCAGCTTGAGGACTTCGTTCTCAAAGCCTGCGAGCATTACCGCAAATACCTCATCCGCCAGCGTGGGCGGGAGGAACGATAAGGAGTGATAGAAAATGAAGCGGCAAACGAATTGGATCGTCGGCGTATCCGACGGAAAAGTCCACGAATACAAAATTGGGGATGTGACCTATTTTGTTTCTGCAGAATTTGAGCGCAGCTCTCAAACCAATCTGCGTGACCGTGTACAAAGAACGGTGGTCAGCAATCTCATACCTTTGACGCCCGGTCAAGCATCCGATACAATAGCAGCGGAATATGTGTGTTCGGCTGCCGGGAAGGAGGACTTATGCAGTCGAAAAAGAAAAAAGAACAATTGGGATTAACAGCGCTGTACTGCCGCCTGTCCCGTGATGATGGAGCGGAAGGCGACAGTAACTCCGTAGCCAATCAAAAGCGTTTATTGCAGAAATACGCCAAAGAAAATAGCCTCGGTAATACCCGTTTCTATGTGGACGACGGTTATACCGGCACGAATTTCAACCGTCCGTCTTTTCAGAAAATGATTGAGGATGTCGAAATGGGCTATGTGACAGCGGTCATCGTCAAGGATATGTCCCGGCTTGGCAGAGATTATCTCGGTGTTGGGTACTACACAGACACCTTCTTCCCGGAACACAATATCCGTTTCATTGCGGTGAATGACTGCGTAGACAGCGATGACGGCGAAAATGAGCTTGCCCCATTTCGAAATGTGATGAACGAGATGTACGCCCGGGACATCAGCCGCAAGGTGCGGTCTGCCCATCGTATCCGGGGCAATTCCGGCGAACCGCTGGGCCAGCCGCCCTACGGCTACAGGAAAGACCCGCTGAACAAAAAGCACTGGATCATTGACCCGGAGGCCGCTCAGGTGGTGCGGGACATTTTTCGTATGTGTCTGGAGGGTAAGGGCAACGACACCATTGCCCGCATTTTACAGGAAAATGGGATTCTCAACTGCACAGCGTACTGGCACGAAAAAGGCATTGGCAGGGGCGGCAAAAAGACGCAGCCAAACCCTTACCGATGGAAAAACAGCACCATTCGTAAAATCCTGACCCAGCAGGAATACTGCGGCGATGTGATCAATTTCAAGACCTACTCTAAATCCTTCAAGGATAAGACCCGCATCGATAACCCGGAAGAAAACTGGGTCATCTTCAAGGATGTTCACGAGCCGATTGTCGACCGGGACACCTTTGAGCAGGTACAAAAGAAGGTCATCAAGCGGACAAAGCGCCGTGCGCCGAAATCGGAGAATGGCGAAAAGAGCATCTTTTCTGATCTGCTGTACTGCGCCGACTGCGGTCACAAGCTGTGGTATCATGTCAACACCATCAATAAGAATATATGCTTTTTCTCCTGTTCCAATTATGTAAAAGATTACCGTGGCAGTTGCCCGACCCGGCACTATGTGCGGGCGGACGCTATCGAGCAGGTGGTAAAACTGGAGCTACAACGAATGGCGCAATTTCTGCGGGACGACGAGCCAATGTTCGCCGACCTTCTGGAACGCAAGTCCAACTGGGAAATCGCAGAGGAAAAGAAGCACCTTGAGGGAGAGCTGCAAAAGGCACGGATGCGAACAGAAACCGTGTCCCGACTCTACAAAAAGGCCTTTGAAAAGAATGCGGAAGGGCTTCTTTCCGACGAGGGCTTCCTGCAAATTACCCACGAATACGATGTAGAGCAGCTTGCCTTGAAAGCGAAGATCCCACAGCTCCGGGAGCAAATTGCGGAGGCGGAACGGCAAGCGGCCAATAAGGACAAGTTTATCGCTGCCATCCGAAAGTTTATGCAGATGGACGAGCTGACAGCACCGCTGCTGCGGGAGCTTATTGACCATATCGAGGTGTACGAAACGCAGGGCGTCGGAAAAAGTAGAACACAGCGCATCACAATTCACTACCGCTTTGTGGGGTACATCGACATCCCGGCAGCGCCTCTGACAAGCCATTATATCTCCGAAACAAGGCAGGGCGTGGCCGTGGAATATATCCCCGCATAACGAAGGAGAGCAGGCAAAATGCCTGCTCTCCAAAAGAAGCATAAAAAATCGAGTGTTCATAACATCAAATCCGTTATGAACACTCGATATGGTTGCGGAGGTAGGACTCGAACCTACGACCTCCGGGTTATGAGCCCGACGAGCTTCCAACTGCTCTACTCCGCGATATGGTCGGTGCACTTTCTTAGTGCTATATCATTATAGCAGATATTTTCATTTTGTCAACACCTAAATTTTGGCAAAGGAAAAATCCAGGGCGACCCGGGCAATGAAAAAGCAGCGGGCCACTGAAAACCCACTGCTCTCCCATCATCTGCCGATGATAACCTTAACCTGTGCTTAAGCACAAAAATATGATACTATATTCCGGCCAAAAAGGCAAGCGAATTGCAGATATTTAACGAATTTATTTATGGTGTATCATTACAGCGGGTATAAATTTAGCTGTGCAGCGGTAGCAAAAGGCACAAAATGCTCCGATAAAATCCAAAAATAGGCAAAAAACAACCCTGCCGCGTGGCAGGGTTGCAAGTGATCTATCGCTTATTTTACGCGGCTGATCTCGCCATGCTTTGCCAGATACTCGTCGCTGGCCGGGAAGTGGTTCTTGTAAGTGATGCTTACCACGGCGCTCTTGTCGCGCAGAACGGTTACATTCGCGTGGGACACATCTACGGTAACTTCCATATCATAGTCGGCCTCTACGATCATGCCGGTCTTGGTGTCGATTTTCACAACGCCGGTGCCACCCTTATAATATACCTTGCAGTTATCGGCAGTGGTGCCCTCAGACCAGGACAGCGGCTTAATGCTGTCTACAACAGAGTCGATGCCGCCCAGTGTATTGAAGAACCGACCCTGAGAGTCCTGACCCTTGTGGCTCATTTCAGCCATCTTAGGCTGGATCTTCATAGTGATGGTGCCGTCGCCGTTGTCCTCAACTACAACAGCCAGCACATCATCGGCAGTCAGAGAAGAGGTGACTAAGCTGTTGCCCTTCTCGTCCACATCGTCCTTCTGCACTTTGCCGGCGGTGGGAGGCAGGGCAGAGGTGCCTGAGTGAAAAATGCCGCCTACGATACCGGGTACCATGCTATTGATGGTGGGGTTCTCGTTACCGTCGATGATGACACTGTTAATCTTTAAGTCCTCATCGCCGATAAAGGCGCTCCAAGTCTGCTTGCCGTCCGGGGTATTGAACTCGGCGGTCTCAGCCTTGGTCTTGTTGTAGGCCTCTACATAGTACTTGACTGCGTCCTCAGCGGTGTCCATCTTAATACCGCCGTAAGTGCCGGCCTGAAACTCGCCGATTACGGACTTGTCCTCATTAGCGGTAGCGTCGGCAGCTACGGGTGCGGTCTTGGCGGCAGAAAATACCACCTTAACGGCAAAGACAACCAAAACTGCGACCAGCGCAATCAGAAGGATGCGGATGACAACATCCAGTTTGGATTTGCGTTTCACATTCATAATAAAAAATCCCCTTTCTACAGTATAATAACCGATAGGAACATAATTTTCAACTGCTTTTTTCAAATCCGTCCAAAAAAAGTAGAAAATTCCGTTTTCGGTTGACTTTTTACAGGGAATTCAGTACACTTAAAATCAGCAAGTAGTACCTAAAAATACAAAATTCAGAGATACTACCTTGCAGAAGGGGGATTTTAATTATGGCGGAGACGCTGCAAAAAACCAAGAAGAAAGCCGGGCGGAAAAAACACCGTGCCGGTCGCATTGTGCTGGCGGTACTGGGGGTACTGATCCTGGCCATTGTGATTACGGATGTGGTGGTGTGCCACCATCGGTCGGACCCGGGCCAAATTCAAACGTACGACACCCAAAACCCGTATGTTTTGGAACAGACAGACATTTCCGGCCACCGCAGCGGCGGCGGGATCGAACCGGAGGAGACTCTGCGTGCCTTTAAGAATTGCGCCGAGAACCCGGACTTCTCCATTGATGTGTTTGAGTTTGACCTGCATGTCACCAAGGACGATGTGCTGGTGCTGCTTCATGACGACACGGTGGACCGCACCTCGGACAGCCAGCAGGTGTTTGGCGAGAAGGATGTGCGCCCGGAGAACAAGACTTATGACGAACTGCGCCAGTTGAATATGGGCGCGCAGTTTGAGACGGAAAGCGGCGAAAAGCCCTATGC
>ERZ1027125.925-NODE-925-length-10225-cov-5.414946_pt1 | contig 10225 bp, 11 predicted proteins | sample MGYA00519249_ERZ1027125 | MGnify/ENA primary metagenome ERZ1027125 (study PRJEB26926, sample SAMN06164580) | human gut metagenome | biome: ENVO:00009003; feature: ENVO:2100002; material: ENVO:00002003 | host: Homo sapiens | place: USA | collected 2012 ... | reverse complement strand
CGTCAGATGTGTATAAGAGACAGTAATAATATATTGGATAAAAATGCCAAAATTGCTTTTCACTGGGAGGGAGGATATATGCAGTTCGGGGCACTTATAGTCGCAGCGGGGATGTCGTCACGCATGGGAGAATTCAAGCCTATGCTCAATATCGGCTCGATTTCAATAGCGCAGCGCATAGTTGCAACGCTCCGTCAGTCCGGCGTGACGAGGATAGTCATGGTCACGGGGCATAATGCGCGGGAGCTTGAGCACCATCTGGCAAATAACGGGCTTATTTTCCTCCGCAACGAGCAGTACCGCACGACACAGATGTTTGACTCGGCAAAAATCGGGCTTGAGTATCTCAAGGATAAGTGCGACGGCATTTTATTTACGCCGGTTGACATCCCGCTTTTTACCGCCTCCACCGTGAGCGCACTCATGGACTGCGGGGCAAGGCTCGTGTGCCCGGTGTGCGAGGGCAGGCGCGGGCATCCGATTTTAATAGGCACGGAGCTTGTGGACACTATTCTGACTTATTGCGGAGAGGGCGGACTCGGCGGCGCTATCGAGCACTGCGGTGCGGAGATGACGGAGATAGCCGTTGAGGACAGCGGCATCCTGCATGACGCGGACACCCCGGAGGACTACAGGGCGCTTTTGAGCTATCACAATCGGCAGCTTGTAAGACCGATAATAAACGTGGAGCTTGCAAAGGAGAAGGTCTTTTTTGACCGGAAGATTGCAATGCTCCTCACTCTTGTCGAGGAGACGAATTCCGTTCGCAGTGCCTGTCAGCGTATGCAGATATCGTATTCGACCGGCTGGAACATAATACGCCGCCTTGAAACGGAGCTCGGGCGGACGCTGGTTGAGCGCAGTCAGGGCGGACTCGGCGGCGGTCAGAGCAGGCTTACGGGAGATGGGCTGCGCCTTTTGGAGAAATATAATGAATTTGAGCGGCGGCTGCGTGAGGAGGGCGACCGGCTCTTTCAGGACTGCTTCGGTGAGCTGCTGTGAGCCGGCGCGTGTATCTTATCCGGCACGGAAGGCCGGATTTCCCGGACGGGAGCCGCTGCCTCGGGAGGACGGATATTCCGCTCGGCACGATAGGGCATATGCAGTCCTGTCTTGCGGCGCGGGAGCTTGAGCACGCCGGGATAAGCGCGGTATTTACAAGCCCGCTTTCGAGAGCACGCGAGACGGCGGCGTATTTTTCGCCCTCGGCTGTAGTTATACCGGGACTTCGTGAGGCGGATATGGGGCTGTGGGACGATCTGAGCTTCCGCGAGATAAAGGAGCGTTTTCCAGAGCTGTACGAGCGGCGCGGCGTGGATATGAGCGTTCCGATACCCGGCGCGGAGGAGCCGCAGGCGGCGCTTTGCCGCTTTGAGGAGGCGCTCATGGAATGTCTTGACAAAAGCAGCGGGGATATCGCGGTGATTTCCCACTCGGCGGTCATCAGACTCATGGCGGCAAGCCTTTCCGGAACCGCGCTTGAGAGCAGCCGGGAGTACCGCGTCCCGTACTGCGCCTGCGTGACGCTCGAGTATGACGGCGGCTTTCGCCTTGTGAAAATCGGCGAGGCTCCGCGGCCTGAGCTGGACAGAGCCTTGTGTCTGCGCCTGCTGCACGCTGCGGGAGCGCCGGAGAAGGTCATCGAGCATTGCGCCGCCACCGCCGAGGAAGCGCTGAGGATTGCCGCCGCGCTGAAGGAAAGCGGGAATGATATCGACGCGGAGCTTGTGGAAAACGCGGCACTGCTGCACGATATTGCGCGGAGTCTGCCGGAGCATTCACGGCGCGGCGCGGACTGGCTGAGCGAGCTCGGCTATACCCGTGAGGCGGAGCTGGTTCGGCGGCATCACGAGCCGGAGGCGGCCTCGCTTGAGCTTACGGCACTCTGCCTTGCGGATAATCTCAGACTCGGAGCACGGCGCGTGAGTCTTGAGGAACGCTTTTCCGAAAGCCTGAAAAAGTGCCGGGATGACGAGGCGCTCAGGGCGCATGAGAGACGCAGACGCGAGGCGCTTGCCGCGGCGCGGAGAATAAACGGGCTTTGCGGCAGAGAGGTTATAAATATCAAGTAATAATATAGATGAATAGAGGATAAGAGCATGGAAAGGATAGAGGTCTGCTGCCCGCAGAGCGGCGGGGAGGAGCATTTCTCCGGCTGCCTTATCTGCGGCGCAGAGCTTGTATATAATAGCCTCGGCACCGAGCGGCGCTGCGCCGTCTGCGGCAGGGAGAGCGTCGACAACGCCGTCTGCGCAAACGGGCACTATGTCTGCGACGAGTGCCATGCCTACGGAGCCTTCGCCGCCATTATCCCGGAGCTATATAAAAGCAGGGAGAAAAATCCGCTGCTGATTTTGGACAGCGTCATGGATCTCCCATCGGTACATATGCACGGACCGGAGCATCATGTCATCGTGCCGCTCGTGCTGCTGACGGCACTGCGTAATAACGGCGGCGATATTAGCTATGATGAGGCGATGCGCGAGGCGTATAGGCGCGCGTCAAAGCTGCCCGGCGGCACCTGCGGCTTTTGGGGCGTGTGCGGCGCGGCGGCGGGAGCGGGCATATTTGCCTCCCTGCTTCTCGGCTCAAGCCCGTTGCATAAGGACGCATGGCCGCTTCCGCAGCAGCTTGTCTCGTACATACTTGCAAGGCTTGCCGAGATAGGCGGACCTCGCTGCTGCAAGCGAACGTCCAGAGTGGCGATAGAGGAGGCAAGTCGGTTTTTGCGCGAGACAGGCGGCGCGGATATGCCGCTTTGTAAGCTTGAGTGCAAATATACTGCGCTCAACCGAGAGTGCATAGGAGGCGATTGCCCGTATTTTCAAAAATAAACAGCAGCTGCTTAATATACAAGACAAGGAGGTTATCTAATGAAGCTTATCAAAACCGAGGACGCAGTGGGTCATGTGCTGTGCCATGACATCACGCAGATAATCAAGGGCGTGACCAAGGACGCGGTATTCCGCAAGGGGCATATCATCACCGAAAAGGACATACCGGTGCTTCTGTCGGTCGGCAAGGACAATATCTATGTCTGGGAAAAGGACGATAATATGCTCCACGAGGACGAGGCGGCGGAGATACTCCGAAGCATCTGCCAGAACGAGAATATGCACGCGACGGCGCCCAAGGAGGGCAAGATAGAGCTTATCGCGGATATTGACGGTCTGCTGCTCGTTGACCTTGAGCGGCTTCGCGCCATAAATTCGCTCGGTGACATGATGATAGCCGCACGGCACTCCGGCTTCATGGTGAAAAAGGGCGACAAGCTCTGCGGTACGCGCGTCATACCCCTTGTCATTGCAAAGGAGCGCATGGAGCAGGCAAAATTGCTTGCCGGGGACGAGCCTATAATGCGTCTTGTGCCGGTGAGACCGAGGAAATACGGTCTTGTCACGACCGGCAACGAGGTGTTCTACGGGCGCATTGAGGATACCTTCAGCCCGGTGGTTCAGGCAAAGCTTGCGGAATTCGGCTGCGAGATGGCGGAGATGATCAGAGTGACAGTTCTGTTTTCAATTTCTTCCTGCATGAGTTTTCCCTCCTTCCGTTCGCATTGGGAGTGATGGTATCATCGCTCTGTCGCCGGAGCGGTCTTGCCCTTGCCCGCAGCCTTGGCGGGCTCGGTGGGAATCGCCATAATCTTGCTGCCCATCTTCAAAAAGGCTTCCGGCTGACAGAACTTTTCCTCGTATTTCTGTTGCAGCTCCTTCGGCAGAGACGCAAAGTTCTCATCCCCCAGACCGCAGATGAAGAATTTACCGGCCACAATATCGTAGATATCGCCGTCCCCGTCTCGCAGGGCGCGGTTCAGGGGCTTGCCCTCCAGCTTGGCTTCCTCCCCGCAGATCAGCGCCACGGGGTCGTCATATGGGTAAATCGCTTCGATATAGCCGTCCACCGCCTTCTGCAAGGAGGCAAGGTCGGAGCCGATGCGCTCCATGCGCGGGTACTGTCCCGGCTCCACCATAAGCACCTCGATGGTATCGTCCGGTGCTCTTTCGGCAGAGATTTCCTTGCCGTCATTACTCTCAAACTCCACCTCCACGAAATTGTCCGCATCCAGAATATGATCCCCGGCGTGCCACTGGTCGCTTACCATCTGCTGTGCTTTCTCTTTGGAAGAAGCCTCCACGGACACGGTGAGCTTCAGCGTTTCGGTGATGGTCACGTCAAATTCCTTCATGCGCGCCGCCTCCCTCGCCGGTCTCCTCCGAAAAAAGCGGAAGAAAAAACGCCGCCAATGCCTTTACCGCCGCTTCCGCTTCTTCGGCGGCCGGGTCGGTCTGTTCGCCGCCGTCCTCCGCATCCGGTGCAGCCTCATGCGGTGCTTCGAGGGCGTCGTCGAAATTGTCGTCATACACGCCGCACCCGTCGCAGCAGTCGCAGTGGATGTGTACGTCGCCGTAGATGTTGATGGTTACGTTCATGGATAAACCTGCCTTTCTCAGCGCTCGTTCCGGCGCTGCTGTTTTTTCTGCCACTGCTCCAGCAGCTTGATGATGGTCTGCTGCATTTGCAGGGGCGTGTAGCTTCGGGGGAAGTATTTGCGGAGGGTATCGCTGCTCAGCGTGATGCGCTCCTGTTCCTCCTTCTTTTCCTCGGACATGATGGAGCGCATGGCCTCCTTCGTACATTTTCCCTCCCGGCTGAGCTTCTTGAGCCGCTGTGCCTGGGAAAGTGAGGGGGTGTTCTGGGAATAGTCCATTGCGTCCAGAAACTGCTTTTGCTCGTCACGGGTGAGATATGACAGCTCCACGGCGAGGCTGAACGCGATCTCCTTGCTGTCCACCTTTTTCTGTACCTCCGGCAGAAGCTCGGTGAGGCGGATATAGCGTTGAACTTGGCGACCGCTATCGCCAGCTAATTCGCCTACTTTATCTGCCGTTTCCAACTTCCCGACGAGTTGTCGGGAAGTTGATTTTCCCTCCAAATCTACGCGCTTTCCCTGATGCTTCAACGCTTCCAGCTTCATTTTATATGCCTGTGCCCGCTCCATGGGGCTGATGGTTTCCCGCTGCAAATTGCTGTCCACCATGAGGATCACCGCCTCATCGTCGTCAAGATTGCGGACGATGGCCGGTATGGTTTTCAGCCCCGCAAGGTCTGCGGCATGGAGCCGCCGGTGTCCGGCTACCATCTCGTATCCGCCCTCCGGTGTGGGGCGGATGATGGCGGGGTTGAGGACGCCCACCTGCATGATGCTGTCGATGGTCTGCTGCATGAGCTCGTCGTCCGTCACCTTGAAGGGGTGGTTCTTGAAGGGACGAATCTCTGAAAGCGGTATCTGCTGTACCTGTTCGTTGGGTTTCTGTTTCGGCACGGTTGCATCACCTCCTGAAAATGCCAAAGCCGCAGGCAGCGGCCTGCGGCTCAGATGAATCCCTCCGACATATCGTGGCTCACAAGGCTTCGGTAGTAGTTCCCGATGGTCAGAGGGGCGTTATACAGCGTGGCTAAAAGATACTGGCGCATATTGCGGATGCGGGTGGTGTTTTCCTTCAGCCCGCCCACCACAAAGCGGATGTGCTCGCTGTTCAGCTTCAAAAACTGGCTCCTGACCACCTCGGCGGGCTTATCGTCGCCGGAAATGCGGACGGAGCTTTTTGTCGTACAGACAACATCCACCAGCAGCTCCAGGATTTCTTCCAGCGTGTCCTGCTCGTATGGATAGTCTGTCAGGAGTGCATCGTAGGCGATGTTCTCCGCAATAAGCTCTCTGTACCGCTCTCTCAGAGCCGCTTCGTTTCCTTTCGCTTCCCGCCCGTGATCCCTCCTGAACGAAGTGAAGGGAAAAGAATCCGTATCACTAAAATCAGTATCATTCTTATCAGTATAACTACCTCGTGATTTTAACGATTCTTGATCCGTGATTTTCACTGCTCCTGAATCGTGATTTTCACGGTTCTGGAATCGTGATTCCGGGGAGGGTGTGGTACTGCCAGATGCGTTATCCACAGGGTTATCCGCATCCTTCTCCACAAAGTTCTTGACGTAGATGAGGTTGGGCTTGCCCAGCCCCTGCCGCTTGCGCTCGATGAGGCGGCATTTGCTCTCCAGCTCATGCAGCAGCTTTCCGGCCTTCTGGTCGGCGCAGCCCAGGGCGGTCATGACCTCATCGATGGTGAAGATGATATACACACGCCCTGCCTGATCCAGCCAGCCGTTCTTGCAGCTCAGGCTCATGCGGTCAAGGAGCAGACCGTAGAGCACCTTGGCTTCTGCGGAAACGCTTCTGAACCGTTCCTCCGTGAACAGCACCTTGGGGATGCGATAGAAGGAGAACTGTTCCGCTTCCGCGCCGTAGAAATAGTCATACATGGCTTCTGTCACGCTCCTTTGGAAGCCCTGCGGCGCGCATGACCTCTTTGGTACACCATCCGATGCAGGGGGCAGCCCTTCCGTAGGGACAGCCCTCGCACTCCGAAACGGGAGCGGCGCTGTCCGCATCTGCTTCGTAAACTTGTTCTATGCCGTTCTGTCTTGCGGGCTTCTGCGGGACGGGACAGCAGCAGCCGTCCGGGTAGATGCAGCCCTTTAGCTTCCCTTTCCGGTACAGGCAGTACCGGCAGTCATATACGTTGTAGCCCCACGACTTCCCATATGCTTTTACAATAACACCTCCTTCGCCCGCATCAGGGCATAAAAACAGCGCGCCTGCCGACCCAAGCGCCACTTTGGGTAACAGACGCGCTATGTACTGATTATTGCAAGGATGTCGTCTCCTTACCGGAAGATGAACCGAGCAATAGCTGCTGAAATTGACGGTTTCAAGAGGGCGGAATACAAGTAATTTCGCTGTTCGGGTGTCCTAAAACCATTGATATTACTGTGTTTTTTGAAAAATGCTGTATCACCACCGGTACCAAAAAGGCAGCGCCCCACGGGGACGCTGCATTTTTTTCGTGCTGCTGCCGTCAGATCGTGCCGGTCACGGTCAAAACGGCGGTGCCGGGGGTGATCGTCCAAAGACCGGTCGCAGCATCCTGCGCGTAGGCTGCGGCGGGAACGGTCACGCGACCGGCTGTTGTTGCAAATGCTCCGGTTGCGGCGTTATAGCTGTAGTTTCCGGTCTCGGGCCACGCGTTGCCGTTTAGCGTTACGCTTATAGGACTCTTGAGAGCCGGGTCAAAGGTATCGCTTACAACGAGGGCGGCTGCGGCATCGACGGCCTCCGCGCCGGTGTTGCGGATAGTGAAGGTGTACGCTATCTGCCCGTTCTCGGCAACTATCGTCGGGTTCAGCGCCTTGGTTATGCTCAAAAGCGCAGAAGTATCGGCCGTGACGGTCTCGCTTGCGCTTATCGGCTCTGTCAGTCCGCCGCCGCTTACGGATGCGGTGTTCACTATGCTGCCGCCTGTGCCGGGCGCGGCGTAGTCGTTTGCCGCGGCTCTGTATACTATAAGCGCGTTGCCTCCGGCTGGCACGCTTATGCCGCTTATGGTGAGCGGTGGGCCGGCCGCAACGGTAGGCGCGGCCTGGAGAACGCCGTTTACATAATACAGAACCGAATCGCCTGCAAACGTCAAGGGTGTGACCGATGTTGTGCCGGTGGTGTATGCGCCGAGATCGTCGGTGACTGTAAGACCGGTGTAGGGAGCTGAGCCTGTGTTGCTGATGCTTACAGTGTAGGTCAGCGTATCGCCGCGGCGATAGCTGCCGGAAACTGATGTCTTGCTTACGCTGAGCACTCGCGTGATTTCGCCTGTTACGATATTAGAATTGGCGGTCAAGCCATTGTAGCTTATGCTGGCCTGGTTTGTGAATTGTGCCATCTATATCCTCCTTTGCAGACTCGGATGCCTGCCATACATTTTATGCACAGAATAAAGATGCTGTTATTTACAGAATTGTAATTGCATTTTTTCGCCTGTGAGACTATAATTCTTCTGTCAAAAGGAGAGAGTTATGAGCGATTTTGAGTATTTCAAGCCCTACGAGGGTGACAAGCCTTACATATTTATAAGCTATGCGCACGCGGATGATGACGCTGTTCTGCCCATCGTCAGCGATATGCACCGCCGCGGCTATAATATCTGGTATGATGAAGGCATCGAGGTGGGAAGCGAGTGGCAGGAGTGCATTGCCTCGCATCTTGCCGATGCTCACCTTGTCGTTGCGTTCATATCCAATGCATATATGCGCTCGGATAACTGCCGGCGCGAGATGCACTATGCGCAGTCAAAAAAGATAAAGACCATAAACATTTTTGTCGAGGAAACGGCGCTTACGCCCGGTATGGAGCTTCAGATAGGCAATATTTTCGCGCTGATGAAATACACGTATCCGAGCGATGAGTATTTCTATGATAAGCTGTACAGCGCGCCGCTTTTAAACAGCGAAAACTTTGCCGATGCCTCGCCGCGACCGACGACCGAAACGGCAAAATCAGTGCCCGTGCTGCCAAAAAAAGAGGAAAAGGAAAAGAAAAAGCCCGGCAAGGGAAGAAAGATAGCACGCTGGTCGATAGCGGTAGCCGTGTTCGGCGTGCTGCTGGCTGCGCTCATTGTCGGCTACTTCACGGGCTATCTTGAAAAGCTGCTCACGCCGACAACGCAGATAGAAACGCTTGCCGCCGACACGGTGTGCGACTTCAAAAACGCCGTTTTTGAAAGTGCTGCGCGTGAGTATACCGGCAAGGAAAGCGGCGATATAACGGTAGGGGAGCTAAAGGGTATAACCGAGCTTTATGTCTGTGGCAATGAATACAGCATGCATGAGCCTACAGCCGGAGTCGGCAGCATAAGCCAGAGCGACAAATCCGCAGCGTACACCGACTGGCAGGGCAATGAAAAAACCGTCAGCCGCGGCAGCGTAAACGATTTGTCGGATCTGCGGTATTTCACAGGGCTTAAAACCCTGTGGCTTCAGTATCAGAGCCTGAGCAGCCTTGAAACGATGCCGGCCTGCTCGATAACGAGCATTAATATTGACGGCAGCAGAGTTGCGGCGCTCGACGGCGTAGGCAATCTGCCTGAGCTTCGGAAAATAAGCGCAAATTACAATCCGCTCGGCTCGCTCGGAGATCTCAACAAGTGCCATGAGCTGACTCACGCGAGCTTCGTCGGCGCAAGCTGCACCGACCTTTCTGTGTTCAAGCCTCTTGTGAATATCCAAAGCGTTGCGTTTTCAAACTGCTCGCTGAGCGATATCAAGCAGGTGCTGGATATGAGCTCGCTGCGCAGCGTGAAGCTGTATGACTGCAACCTCAGCGGCGGCTTCTTCAAGGCATTTGACCGCGAGCGCGCAATAACCGAGCTTGAGCTTGTAAGCTGCACTGTAGATACGACAAACGGACTGGAGGACTTCACAGGTCTTACAATGCTGCGCCTTACCGGCACTCGCGGAGTGAGCGACTGGTCCGCGCTCGATTCGCTCACGGCGCTAAAGACCGTTTACATTGACGACGGCCTTTCATCAAGCTTCACCGGCGAGCACCAGTATCAAATAGTAACTGAATAAAATTGATCCCGAGTGCATTGCACTCGGGATGATTATTCGGCTAAATTTTCGACTTTATTCTCTTCTTGGACGGCTGCTGTAAGCGGCTCCGGAGAGGTATCTGCCTCGGGCACCGGCTCGGGCTTCGGCTCTATGCTCAGCGCAACGATCTTTTCCGTCAATAGCTTATACAGATGCGAGTATATCGCAGACTCGACAACGAGGTGCTTAACGGCGGCGTCGTCCTTGCGATTGAGGTCGAATACGTCGGCTGCAAGCTGCTTTACCTGCTCTGTGCACAGGCGGCACAGACTGCGATGACGCATGACAAAGTCGTCGTAGATTTCCCTGACCTCTGCCTCGGGGATGTTCATCGGGATTATCTTGCTCACGACCGATATGCTCAGGCTCTGCTTGAGCGTGCATATCATGATAAGGTACGCAAGGTGTATCCTCGTGTATTTTTTCTTCACCGGAGCGGGCATAATCTTCATGCGGACATAGTTGTTTATCGTGCTCGGCGTAACTATCGGATCGCTGCCCGGCGTGTGCGGAAAAAGGTCAAGAAAACGGCCGACGAGCGATATGACCTGATCCATATAAAGATCAAAGTCGGGAAGCTCGTCCCAGGTCGGAAGCGAAAAACGGTTTATGTATTTATCCCATCTGCGCAGCTTGGCTGCAACGAATTTGCTGTTATATATAGGTCGTTCCTCCCTAAGGTGTTATATAATATCTGTCTCTTATACACATCTGACGCTGCCGACGATCTTACGCGTGT
>ERZ1027125.924-NODE-924-length-10233-cov-4.925919_pt1 | contig 10233 bp, 8 predicted proteins | sample MGYA00519249_ERZ1027125 | MGnify/ENA primary metagenome ERZ1027125 (study PRJEB26926, sample SAMN06164580) | human gut metagenome | biome: ENVO:00009003; feature: ENVO:2100002; material: ENVO:00002003 | host: Homo sapiens | place: USA | collected 2012 ... | reverse complement strand
GACAGAAAAGGGTCTGGAGATATCGTGAATGTAGTTTTCATAAAATGCGCCCGGATCGAATATCCTGAATTCAAACGAGCCGTGACCCTGAGCGTTAAGGCTCAGATTCATCTCGCCGTCTCTGAACGGGACTTTTCCGAAGCCTATCTTATTATCTACCAGAATTTTCAGATTAATATAGACAAGGCGCATGGTGTGTGTAGCCTGTCCGCCTGCCGTGAATCTGTTTCCGATATCCTTGATGGAGGGCATGAGATCCTTAAATCCGCTGCCGAGGATGGACGGAGCAGTCGCAGAGTCGTACTTGTAGTGACCTGCATTATCGTTGGTATCGGCGATGACCATATCCCATACCTTGCCGTCCTCTACGAGCAGAGCCGCCTGACCTACCGCAACGTCAAATGTAGAGCCGCTGGATATGTAGTCATTTGAGCCGTTATTCTGCGCTTTTCCCCTTACAACCTTAGTTGCGGGAACAGCCAGAGTGTTGTTAGTCATTCCCTCGCAGCGGAAGTACTCGACTACCTGATCGGCGAGGTTTGAGCCTACTGCCGATGCAAACATCTTAATTAATCCCATTGTGTTCAAATCCTTTCAGTTTCATTTTTTGTTTATCAATTCAACAAGCTCTCGAAGCCTCATTATCTCAGCTTAGAGATCTTGTTTATTTTCCATGTACGCTCTACCGAAGCGTGAATTTCCGAGCCGCAGAATTCACATACTTTATTTCCTACCGAAGAAATAGGAGCGCCGCAGTATTCGCAGGTAAGACTGGCGTTTTCATTGTCGCCGCCTTCGGCGAGGTAATATACATATTTTATTTCGTATACCCACTGCGTTACGGCCTTTCCGCTGAACTGATACTGCAAAGCAGCCTGATATGTAAGTATCGCTTCGTCGTGATTTTTTCTGTAGTCGGAAACGACTATCCTGTGAATTTTAAAATTTGAATAAACCTTATTTTCACTTATGATTTTTGACTCCAATTCGGTAATGAATGCGGGAGTACAGTTTTTCTCGATCCTATCCGTTCCCGAACGCTCGCTCAGAATCGTAAAGTAACCCGAAAGTACGCCGCTGATTATCTGCTTTGCAGCGTCGAAGTCGAATTCCGGGAAGTCCCTCATCAGCTTCTGTCTGTGCAGAGATTCGCTGCCCGAAAGCGATTTCGGCGTATGCTCAGCCTCCTCGGTAGCCCGCTGTATCTGTCCTATAAGGTTAGAGGCTTTACTTATGCTTTGGTTTATTTTAATTACAATGCTTCTTATCACCAGCCCCAGCACTACGACTGCCCCTACGGCTATGATCAGCCCGATTATAGCGCCTATACTCATGAGAACAGCCCCAGAACGCCCAGCGCATACCCGACTATAGAGCCGCCTATAGCTCCGAATATCGAATATACCGCCAGCTTGACCTTATCTATAGGCAGATTTCCGATGAATTTACCTGTCTGTCCGTTCATGGCAAAGAAGTACTTCTTATCCTTGTAGGTGGTGTAGAGCAGCCATGTCGGGAGCAGAGCATACTGTGTTTTTTCTATGTCCACCTGTCTTTGGCAGTCGAATACTTTGGTTTCGTTATAGTGGCAGGTCTTCAGAAGCTCCTCGGTAGTGGTATTCTCTATTCTGAGCTTTGCTCTGGGGTAGCATTTACGGTTGTCCTCGTCGTATCTTTCGGCAAGAAATCCCGAAAGGTAGCTTGGATTAAACGGCTTGAACTCGGAGTAATCGAAAGGCTCTATAGAGTCCATAGCGTCGTTATCGGTTTTTGAAGAAGCGTCGACGGGTATCATATCAAAGCTGAGAGTTCCGTCACGGAGAACGGCGTAATGCTTTCTCTCGGTGTACTCGTAGCCGCCGGAACGGTATGTCCTTTTGTTTATACCCTCAGCGTTCATAGTTCCGTGACATTTGCCGGAGTAGAGCCAGAAGGGTATGTACACGCCCTGCATTTTATCCACTATCTTATCGCAGTTGAAGTCGTTTGGAGTAAGCGGCTTTTTCGAGAACTCTTTAAATGCGTCCATTACCTTGCTTTTATCTACCTTGAAAGGTATAACGAGATCGGGAGCGAAGTCCTTGATTATCTGCTCGCTCATGATTACGGAGTTTCCGCAGTACACGCAAAGCGTAGCCGCAGTAGCCCTGTCGGTGATTATTTCAGCGCCGCAGTGCGAGCAGGTATATTTTACGAAGTCGTTTCCTACCGTACCGTCAGTAGTTTCTGTGTATTCGCCTTTCTCCACTTCTTCGTGCTTTTCCACCTTGTTTTCATCGATAGGTTTGGACAGACCCTCGGCTTCGAGCTGTGCGAGCGTGAAAGAGTCGCCGCAGTACTCGCACTCGAAGCAATTCTTAGAAGCCGTCCAGAAAAGCTCGGCGCCGCAGGTAGGGCATTTTTGTGATAAATTAGTTGCCATTATTCTTACCTCCGTCAGTTATTGAGCTTTCTCTTGTTCGTTTCGGTCCTCAGGAACTCGTCGTGTGAGTTGTGCAGCATAAGAGAATTTTTCTTATATTTGTCGGCTTTGGTAGCCTTATTTTTCTGTTTGCTCATTCCTACCAGCAAAACGCCTGTGAGCACGCCGCCTACAGGAGCGCCGATAACTGCGCCCATAGCTCCGTCGCCGTCTGCGGAGGCTATCAGCGGCGTAAACAACACACTGTTTGCAATAAGCATAAAGCCTATCTCACGAATAATTTTTTTGAATATTTTAAGCACATTCCTTCCTCCTTGATCTTTTGTTTTTTCATATTCTTCAAATAGCGATATTGTCTTAAAAATAAACAAATATCAACACAATTATTATATCACTTTTATTAATAATTGTCAACCTTTTTTATTTTCACGCTGTCGCTTCCTGGCACTTGGCTCGTTTGTTTCATCGCACGGTGCAGGCTCGTACTTTCGTGACTCTTCAACTTTGTTTGGACTGAATTCGAGTTGTTCCCTTGCGAGAACAACTCCCCGGTTTTAATCGCAAATTTGACTGGCTGCGGCTTTTTGCAGTCGGGCGATATCTTGCTATCAGCCTTGGTATGAGCCTTTAATTTACTGCAAATGTGATGAACACAGCTTACTGTAGGGGAAAACTGTGTTTGCCCGTAAATTGATGTGTTCCTGCTGTTCGGTCTTACATATTGACCGCCGTTATATTTGACATACTGCTTTTACTGTGATAAAATATAAGTATGAGTAAGGGGAGGGATTTATACGGAAGTATTGATAGCTATCATCATTATTACGGCACTTGTGCTGATACTCGGAGTAAGCGGGGCTGTTGTGATAAAAGCAATGCTCCTGATAATGGCGCTGGTTCTTCTTGCAATGCTTGTCTTTTTCACAGTAAGTTTTTTTATTATGCTGAAATCAAAAAAGACTGAAGCAACGCTGTGCCGTTTCGACAGTTTCAAAAACGGCAGATTTGAACGTGCGGTGTATCTGGCGAACGGAGAGGAATATTTGAATATTTTTCCTGCTGAGCAAATAATGCGCAGCCGCATTTACAGAAATGAGAGCTGTAAAATAAGGATCGTCAGATTTGCAGGAAGAAATTATGCCGTCGACAGACATACGGTATTGATAATACCTTGCGGATGTACCTTATCGCTTATGAGTCTTGCGCTGTTGATTTTCACGTCCGTACTTACCGGAGGGATTTTATAAAGTCAGACGATATTCCCCTAGGCTCGTTGCCTTAAAGGAATTGTTTTTAATTACGGAGCTAAAACATACCCGGAAAACACAATGCGAAAAAAGAAAACAAAAGCATTGTTGCTTTTGTTAAATTTATATAAAAACTTCACTCTGTCTACCGATATATATATTGACTTTATGCAGATATTCTGATATAATATTTGATTATAAAGTTATTAATGAATACATATAAAATATCATCTTATGAAAAAGGATGGATCTCTATGGGATTATGGGAAAATGATTTATGGCTCAGACTTTTTGGCACAGTGTGGAAAACGCTTGTCGGCTACGATAAGAATATAGGAGCTTTTGCAGCGCGCGAATTGTCTGATTCGGAGAAAGAGGTCATGATAGACGATAACGCTATAAGACTTCTCGGATATAAAAAACAACCCGATTATGACGAACTTATTTCATCGGTCGACCGTATATCGGATAATATGAATTACGGTTCCCCCATAACTATACATTATATCGAAGCCGGAGAAGGAGTTACGGCGGGATTTGTACATCTGACCGCCGACGCTAATGCCGCGCAGCTGTCGTCTGTGTATCCTATGAGTACGCAGGCTCAGCTCATAGATCTTATCTCAGACGCCGCTTCGCATTCGCTGCTTGCTTTGGCACGTCTGGACGGTATAGATATGCCGGCTTTCGCTTGTGCAGCTATAAATGCGGTATCGGCGCAGCTCCCGGAGGGATCCGTGCTTGCCGCTCATACGGATCTGGAATTCTGGATATTTGTTCCCGGCGTATGGGAGGAGCGGACGGCGTTGCTAAGTAGAGTATGCAAAGCGGTAGCGGAATGCGCGGTAAAGGACGAGTACGGTGTACAGCTTGCAGACAGTCATTCTATGACGCTTACCATAGGCTGCGGAGATCCTGACGGCGATCCTGCCATGCGTATGCACACGGCAAGCTTTGCCTTATACGAGGCGGCGGCTAAAGGTCAGGGAAATATATGCGAGTTTTCACATGAGAGATACAAGCTGCAAAAAGCGGAATATATTAACGTAAAAAAGTTTTCTGAGCTTATAGACAATAATCTTTTTCTGTATCATTTTCAGCCAATAGTCAGCGCTCGTTCGGGAGATATCGTCGCATATGAGGCTCTTATGCGTACCGATAAGAGTATAGATATGAATCCCTTGCAGATACTTGATATGGCCCGCAGATTCGGCAGACTGTACGATATAGAAAAAGCTACGCTGCACAACGCTCTTACCTTTCTCAGCAAAAATCAGGAGGTGTTTGAGAAACGCAGTCTTTATGTAAACGCTATTCCTTCGCACACTCTCACTGAAGAGGATTTTGAGAAGCTGACAGATGAATTCGGTGAGCTTCTGGAAAAGATAGTTATAGAATTTACCGAGCAGACCCAGATATCGGACGAAGATCTTTCGTTTATTCACAAGCGCCTGAAAAAAAATAATGTTAAGCTTGCCATAGACGACTACGGCACAGGTTATTCAAATACTTCGAATCTGCTGAGGTATAATCCCGACGTGGTGAAAATAGACCGTGCCTTGATAGCTGGTATCGATACCGATTATAAGATGCAGAAGATCGTGGCAAGTATTATAGAATTTCTTCATGCCAGCGGCTTTTTGGCTCTTGCAGAGGGCGTGGAAACTGCGGAGGAGCTGCGCACAATGATAAATTTAAGCGCAGACTACATACAGGGCTACTATATATCAAAACCCAAGCCCGTGTTGGTGCATGAGGTTTCTAAGGAAAGGCGCGACGAGATAGTTCGTATAAATCTTGAAGCAAACGGAGAGATACAAAAGATATATAAAGCCTGCGAAAATGAAATAATAGATACGGATATCCTTGCGTTTGAGAAATATACAGATCTGTTTATAGAAAGCTCATCGGTCACGCTAAGGAGTACCTCGGTGATCCCTTTAGGTCTTTGCATTACCGTAAAGGACGGCTGCGAGTGTACGCTGGTTATCAATAATGTTAAAATATTCGCTTCAGATGACTGCCCTATAATGAAGCTGGGAAGCGGCAGCAGGGTAAGACTTATATGTGAAGGCAGCAATAGCTTTGATAAACGCGGCATACTGGTTCCTGCCGACTCCTTTCTTTATGTAGGCGGCTCAGGTTCGCTTTTCATAAATTCGGAGGATGTAGAGAGCTTCGGTATAGGTGCGGGAGCGTCGGCGAGTCACGGGGATATAGTCATAGACCTTACCGGCGAGCTGAATATACAGTGCGGCGGCGAAAAATGTGTGGGTATAGGCGGCGGAAAAAACATCTTAGGCAGCGGCGTACACATTCTTTCGGGTGCTGTCAGCGTAAATTGTTCGGGGGATATTTGTGCGGCTATAGGCTGTATAAACGGCGGCGCAAGGATAGAGATATCCGATTGTACGCTGGAGCTGAAAAACTTTTCTGCTACTTCGGTAGGTATCGGCTCGATAACCGGAAGCGCCGATATAGATATAAAGAATTACAGGATATCATGCAGTTCTTCCGGAAGTACGTTAACCTCTGTGGGAGTGTGCGACGGAGGTATGGGACATATCAATATGAAAGACGGTCAGATACGCACCGAGCTGAGAGGAAAATATCTCAACTGCGTAGGTACTCGCGGCGGAGAAATGGGTTGTAATATAGACAGCAGCAAAGCGGTATTCTACTGCGAGGGAATGTCCGTTTCAGGTATAGGGGATATAAGCGGATCAGGCGAGGTGAGCATTTGCGAGACCGACCTTAACGTGACTTTTCTGACAGGCGACGGACTTGCTATGGGAAGTCCGAACGGAACGCTTGAAATATCGGGCGGAGTCAGAAATATCAAAATCAATGAATGAATTTAATAAAGCGAGGGATATTGGATGGATGATAAAGTTCTGAACCGCAGACGTATACAGGTAGGTCTGCTGATAAGTCACCTTGAGGATGATTTTGATAGTGCCGTGTGCAAGGGCGCTATGCTGGGAGCAGAGAAAGCTGATGTTAATCTGGCTGTTTTTCCGGGAAGATATATAAACGGCCTTTATGCCGATAAGCAGAGGACTGAATACGAATATCAGTATAATACACTTTTTGATATACCCGTTTACAATAAATTTGATGTGCTGATAGCGCTTATCGGTACGTTTGCAAGCCATCTTGACGATACTGATAAAAAGGCATTTCTTACACGCTATGCGGGTACTCCCATAATTACCGTGACCGCGGAGATGGGCGATTATCCTTGTATAGCGATAGATAACAATACCGGTATGGACAGTATCGTACAGCATATGATATCTGTTCACGGATGCACTGAAATTGGATTTTTGAGCGGTCCTAAGACAAACAGCGACGCTAACGAAAGGCTGTCGGTCTATCGGAAGGTGCTTGAAAGAAACGGGATAGATTATGATGAAAACAAGGTCGCATACGGTAATTTTTCGCGTTATGTCGCTCCGAAAGTACATGAGCTGCTTGACCGCTGTCCCGATATTGAAGCGATAGTATGCGCAAACGACCAGATGGCTTCGGCAGTTTATGAAGCTCTGGAGCAGAGAGGACTGCGTCCGGGAAAGGATATACTGGTAACGGGCTTTGACGACGACCCTGTGGCTAAAGAGCTTGTTCCGAGGCTGACTACCGTAAAGGCGGATCCTGTGAAGCTGGGCTACAGCGCAGTTACTGAGGCTGTAAATCTGGTCACCAACGGATATATTTCAAATGGAATGACGCCTTCTTCCATGGTGTGCCGCAATTCGTGCGGATGTCAGGGAAATCAAAAGCTGAAATCCGTTTCTTTGAAGATAGAGGATAAAGACGACCCTGACGAGCTTTCGGACGCGCTGTGCAGCTTTCTTTTTAAGGCCTACAGGTCGGGAGATGAAAACAGGGAGCTTTCAGAATCGATGCGCGAGCTTACGGAAATGATACATGAGCTGCTGCAGGAGAAAAATATCAAGGATCCCGATTTTTTCGACACTGTGCTGGACAAGACCGACCGGATAGCGAACAGCAGGCTTTTTAATCTGGTAAATATAGACGACGTATATTATGCGATCGAGTATCTGCACCGTTTTTATATGAAAAAAGCGGACAACGATTTTTCACGCAGCTGCCTGAACCGGCTTTTTATACAGATGTATAAAATATTTGCCGTAAACAATGCGGCATACTGCCGCAGTATGCTGGACGATGAATATTTTCTTACATGGCAGACAAATTCCATTACCAGAGATATGCTGGTTTTCAATACTTACGACGACGCTTCATATCTTTCGGTGGTAGATAAGCTTACCAGACTGCATATGACCTCCAGTTATCTTTTCAGCTTCGAGCCTGCGATCGTGAATCTTAAAACAGACCGCTGGAAGCTTCCTGAAAAGCTGTATCTGAAAGCCTACCACAACGGCGCCGACGCTGTGCAGCTTGACTCCGAAAGTCAGGCAATAGCGAATAACTGCCTGTTTTCCAATCCGTATCTGCCGTCCGACCGCAGATACACGATGGTGGTTTCTCCGCTCTTTTCCAACGAAGAGCATTACGGACTGCTGATGTGCGAGATAAAGCACGAGTACTTCAATTACATACAGTCGGTGGCGGTGCAGCTGTGCGCAGCACTCAAGATCATAACGCTGATGAAGCAGCAGGAGGTAACGAGACGCAGGCTGCAGCAGAGCCTTATAGAGATACGAGAGAACAACCAGCTTCTGAGCGATCTCTCCAGACAGGACGAGCTTACGGGCTGTCTTAACAGAAGAGGCTTTTTTGAGGAGGTCAGAAAAAGACTGAGCGATGAGAATAACTATAACAGGCATGCTCTTATGATATTCGGCGACCTTGACAGCCTGAAGCTGATCAACGACCGTTTCGGTCATGAAGAGGGCGATTTCGCCATACGTTCGGCTGCGGAGATACTTCGTCTGTCATTCGGCGAGGACGGAGTGATAGGCAGGATAGGCGGTGACGAATTTGTAGTCTGCACTATGATGTACGATATTGTAGATATACCTAAAATGAGAGAATATGTAGAGCAGGTATCTGCCGGGTACAATGAGAAGTATGGTAAGGATAAGCCGTATATGGTGCATATCAGCGTAGGCGTTTATCACTTCGTATGTGACGAAACGGTCGAGATAGGCGAGCTGCTGAGCCATGCGGACACTCTGCTGTATGAGCAGAAAAAGCTGAAAAAGCCGATAATCAAGGAAGATATGTCTTAATAACCGTGTTGGCGATTACTGAGTTCTGACTTTTAAGGGGCTGTTGCTTGTGTGCAACAGCCCCTTGGTGATTTTAACATTTTTCTAACATCTCACAAACATTTCGCAAACAACGGAGATTTAGAATATATACAACAGATGAGGAAACGTCTGAAATAAAATCAATGGAGGTACTGATTATGAAAAAAGAAAATTTTGTAACACTTATCATGTCAACCGTCGGAGGTCTTATCTTTGCGCTGGGAATGTGTATGACGCTTTTACCGGAATGGAATTCGTTTAAACCCGGAGTTATATGCGGCGTGATCGGAGCGATCGTTTTGCTGGCTATGGTGATCGTCCGCAGAAAAATGACAAATGCTCCTGCGATCAAGTTAAACGGCAGAACAGTCGGTATTGTTATTTACGGCATAATTTCAACAATTATTTTCGGCGTCGGAATGTGCATGACAATGGTCTGGGAAGGTCTTATGATACCGGGGATCATTGTGGGTATTGTCGGTATTGCTCTTTTACTCGGAATGATCCCGATGATCAAAGGCATAAAGTAATGGAGGTAATGAAAAATGGCAAAGTCAAAGTTAGTTGAGGCGAATAAGAAGATTGAAGAAAAAGTAGTCGGAGCATACAAGGCTGTGGAAAACAGCGTGGTCGGCGCTTATAAAAAGGTTGAGGACAAATTTGTTGACAGCTTTCTTACCAAAGACGGCGAAACAGTTGAAGATGCAAAAAGCAGAATTTCTGCGGAACAGCAGGCGAGAACTGAGTTCGCAAAAGCTGAAATGGAAAGAAAAAAAGAAGAACAGAATGCCAGAATACAGGCAAGCATTGATAAAAGCAGAAATGCGGGCAGAAAATAATGATCAGACGGCGGAGCAGAATACAGACTCCGCCGATTTTGTAAACCTTTTGTGAATATCGACGTTTTAACAAAACTTTAACATTAGTATGTTATGATAAGGCAAACTCAGAAAATGGAGGCTTGTAAATGTTTAAAATACTGCTTGTAGAAGATGATAAAGAGCTGAATAAAACTGTCTGCACCTATCTTAACAGAAACGGTTACGAAGCAATTGGCTGTCTTGATGCAAATGACGCATATAACGAAATGTACGGCAATATGTTTGACCTTATCATATCTGATATTATGATGCCCAAAATAGACGGATTTGAATTTGCGAAAACTGTACGCTCGTTGAATCAGGAAATTCCGATTCTTTTTATGACAGCAAGAGATGATTTCAATTCCAAACAGCGTGGTTATCGGCTTGGAATCGATGACTATATGGTAAAGCCGATCGACCTTGATGCTGTCTCTTATACACATCTCCGAGCCCACGAGACC
>ERZ1027125.921-NODE-921-length-10267-cov-3.930082_pt1 | contig 10267 bp, 9 predicted proteins | sample MGYA00519249_ERZ1027125 | MGnify/ENA primary metagenome ERZ1027125 (study PRJEB26926, sample SAMN06164580) | human gut metagenome | biome: ENVO:00009003; feature: ENVO:2100002; material: ENVO:00002003 | host: Homo sapiens | place: USA | collected 2012 ... | reverse complement strand
CGTCAGATGTGTATAAGAGACAGGTATTATACTCCCGCGCCCCGTTTTTTGCAAGTCAAAATGAAGAAAAATTCATTTTAATTTTTGCACAGTCTTTACACCGCGGATCGCCGCGCGAGTTTTCTTCCGGTTTGGCCGGGTGATTCTTTGGTTTTATGCGGGATATGCACGGAGATATCCATATTTCTATTGCCGCGAAAGCCCATGCCTTTTGGCGGCTGTCTTGCAAAAATTGCAACAAAAAGACATCCGCCCTGCAAAACGCATCGTTTTGCAGGGCGGATGCACCAGATATTGTGGTCGCCGGTCATCTGCTGCGCTTGAGGATCTCGCACACCAGCGCGTATACCCGCTCGGTGGAGGGCACATTCAGCCGTTCCCGGACAGAGTGTACGTCGTGCAGCTCTGGCCCCATGGAGACGGCGTCCAGGCTGGGAATCTTCTCGATCAGCAGGCCGCACTCCAGGCCGCCGTGGGTGGCCTCCACCACGCCCTCCTTGCCGGTCAGGTCGTGATAGGCCGCCAGCACCGTGTCGCGGAAGGCGGAATTGCGCTCATACTGCCAGCCGGGGTACCTGCCCCGCTCGGTGACGGTACCTCCGGCGAACTCCACAATAGAATGAACACGCTGGGCCAGCATCTCCTTCTGGGAGGCGATGCTGGAGCGAATGGAGAAGGTGATATACAGGCCGTCCTCCTCCAGCTTCAGTACGCCCATGTTCAGGGAGGTCTGCGTCAGGCCGGGGAAGTCCACGCTCATGGCCTGCACGCCCTGGGGCAGCGCCAGCAGCGTGTGCAGCATCAGGTTGGTGGTAATCTCGCTGATAGCGGCGGTCACGTCGGCCTTGCCGCAGGTCAGGGAGATGCCGTCGTCGCAGCCGGCGTATTCGTTTTTCAGGATGGCGTCGAATTCCGCGATGAACGCCTCAAATTCCGCCTCCTTCCCGGCGGGGATAGCCACCGCCGCGTCACAGCGGGAGCAGATCACGTTGTCGAACTGGCCGCCGGAGACCGCCGCCAGCCGCAGGCCGTGAAGGCGCTCCATGGCGCTGTACAGCACCCGGCCCATCTGCTGGTTGGCGCTGGCCCGGCCCAGATGGATGTCCGCGCCGGAGTGGCCGCCCTGCAGGCCGGAGAGCGTAACGGTATAGCCGCTCATGCCGTCCACCGGCTCCATAGCGCCGGGCAGATGGCAGTCTGCCCGCAGTCCGCCCGCGCAGGACACCGTGAACACGCCCTCCATCTCGGAGTCCAGGTTCAGCAGCTTTCTGCCCTTCAGATCGGAGCAGTCCAGCGCGAAGGCGCCGTCCATGCCCACCTCTTCGTCCACGGTGAACACCGCCTCGATAGGCGGATGGGCCAGCGTGTCGTCCGCCAGAATGGCCAGGATCATGGCCACGGCGATGCCGTTGTCGCCGCCCAGCGAGGTCTTGTCGGCCCACACCCACTGGCCGTCCGTCCGCAGGTCGAGACCCTCCGCGGCCATGTCCTTGGTGCAGTCGTCGGTCTTGGCGCAGACCATGTCGATGTGACCCTGCAGGATGATGGGCGCGGCGCTCTCATACCCCGCGGAGGCGTCCTTCCAGATGATGACGTTGTTGCAGCTCTCCTGCCGGTACCGCAGGCCCAGCTCCCTGGCGAAGCCCACGCACATGTCACTGATGATCTTGGTGTTGCCGCTGCCGTGAGGCACAGAGCAAAGCTTTTCAAAATACTCGAATACCTTTTCAGGCTTCAGTCCGGATAAAACTGCCATAGTATTTACCTCCAAATTGAAATGACAAGGCTGATACAGCCCATGCGGGCAGCATGGGCTGTATCAGATCGTTATTACGCGTCGGGAAGCGTGGTGTCCTCGCTGCCGGGGATCAGATCGTCGCCGGTGGAGGGATCCTCCTCATCGGGTTCCTCGGTCACGACCGGGACGAACTCCGTCAGATATGCTTCCTCAGGCAGCCCGGCCAGATAACCGGGATGTTGATGATGACGCCGTCCATGTTCTTGGGGATGGGGATCTTGTAGGTCTGGACTTCTTCCGCACCGTTCTTGGTCTCCATGACCTCCAGCGTCACGGTAAAGGTCTGGCCCAGGCAGGTGGTGGAGCCGCGCTCCTTGTCGTACAGCTTGGTCAGCTGCTCACCGTCCACGGTGACCGTCACCTTATAGGGGGCCTTGTAGGTCTGGCCCTCGTATTCCAGGGTCTTGTTGTCCAGATAGATGGTATGGCCGCGGCCAATGATGCTCATGATGATGCCGATCACGATCAGCACCACAACGGCGGCGATTCGGATAATCAGTTTGCGCGCTTTCATTCTGTCTTACCCTCCTCTTCCAGCTGAGCCTGGGCCAGCATCTGGCCCAGCATGCTCTGGGACTTACGCTTCTTGGCCTCGTACATGACCAGCGCGACCGTGATAACGGCGTAGGAGATGAACACACGGAAGTACTCGCCGATCATGGAGTCACCAGTGATCTTGGTACCGGCAAAGGGCGCCACCACGAACATGGTATGGAACAGGATAACGCCCAGGAACACATTGCCGATGGACGCCTTTTCCACGGACGCGCCGCCCACCAGCAGCGCCGCGATGCAGAACATACCCACATTGGTATGGGCGGTATAGGTGGGGAAGTTGCCCATGTTCTGCAGATAGATGATCATGCCGAAACCGGCGAACACGGTGGACATGACGATGGAGATGATACGGGTGCGCTCCACGTTGATACCGGCGTCACGCGCCACTTCCATATCCTGGCCCACGGCGCGCATATCCTGACCCAGCTTGGTCTTACGGAACCAGACGATGAACAGGCAGGCCAGCGCGATGATGATCAGAGTCAGCACGGGGATCTTGACGCCGCCCACATAGACGGCCAGGGCGTTATCAATGCTCTGGCGCATGGGCAGCAGGCTGACGGTATTGCGGATACCGTAGCCGCGGGGCAGCTTCAGAGAGTTATGGGCGATGGGGATAATGGGGCCCATCATGTACAGCACCACCAACTGATACACACCGCCCATAAAGAAGGCGATGAAGTAGCTGGTGATCATCTCACGGCCCTTGGCCCGGTTCAGGATCTTGCCGCACATCAGGCCCAGCAGCACGGAGATGGGAATGGAGATGATCGCCGCCAGGATCAGGCCGGGAATGCCCCAGATCTGCCAGTCGGCCACCAGGATCAGGCCGATCTCACCGGCCATGGCGCCCAGGGTCATACCAAAGTTCAGACCCATACCGGCCATGATGGGAATCAGCAGGCTCAGGATCATGAAGGAGTTGCGGCCCAGGCGGGTCATGACTTCATTGAGCACATAGCTGGGCGAAAAGCCGGACAGCGGGATCATGATCAGGCAGATGATAATAAACAGCACGGGCACCGAGTTGTCGCGGACAATGCCCACAGGGCTGAAATTCTTCCGTTTTCCTTTCATGCTCAGCGCCCCCTTTCAGTCTTTCTGGTCAGAGCGTACAGGATCATACCGTTGGAGACAACGATACGGATGACCTCGGACATGTCCATGTGGAAGGCGGAGTTCATGACCGTGGGGGTCATGGTGACGATGCCCTGATAGAGGAACGTACCGATGATCACGTTGGCGATAGACGCCTTGTTTACCGAGGCGCCGCCGATCAGAATGGCGGCCACGGCGGGCATTGCCATCCAGAAGGGGCCCATGTACAGCTGGATGAAGCCGAAGCCCTGCTCGTACACCAGGATGCCCACGGCGCCCAGCCAGGTGGACATGACCACGGAGATCAGGCGGATCTTGTCCACGTTGATGCCGGCAGCCTTGGCGAAGGCGGGGTTGGAGCCCACGGCGGTCATGGCGGTGCCGGTCTTGGTGTGCAGGAACGCCCACATCAGGAAGGCCAGCAGCGCGAAGAACAGCAGGCTTCCGGTGGGGATCACCAGATTGATACCCAGAGCCTCGTTCAGGTCGATCATCAGGAAGTTGGCCAAGGCCTTATCATAGAAGCCCTCCAGGGAGACGACGGTACGCAGGCCGGTACCGGCGAAGCCCCAGACCATGGTGGGGCTGTGATACGGCAGCAGCAGCCACATCATGCACATGAAGGACACCGAGGAGAAGCCCACATAGGTGGCGACCATCATCTCGCCGCCCTTGATCTTGTTCAGCAGCCAGCCGTAGCCGCCGCCGAACAGCAGCGCGAAGGGGGTGGAGATCAGAATGGCCATAATGAAGCTGGCAAAGCCGGTAAAGCCCAGCTCGATGGACAGCGTGGCGCCCAGCAGGCCGGAAATGATGCCCAGAGGCAGGCCGAAGTTCAGGCCGCAGCCGGAGTGGATCATGGGGACCATGGCCAGCACCATAATGGCGTTCCAGCTGAAGCGGTTGATGACGTTGGTGATCTGCGTAGCAAAGTCCACACCGGCCACCGGCGCCAGAATGAACATCAGCAGCAAAAAGCCGGTGATGATCAGGCGGGGCACGCCATAGCTGTTGACGAGCCGCCGCAGCTTGCTCTGCTCCGCAAGCGTATTTGTCGTGTTATCCATACTTCCTCCTTATTTGACCTGGCTGACCATCAGCGCGCCGAACGTCTCGGAGGATTCGGTGGCCGGGAGGATGCCGACGATCCTGCCGCCAGAGACAATGGCGATCCGGTCGCAGGTGGTGCGCAGCTCCTCCAGCTCAGAGGAGATCATCACCACGGTAACGCCGTTTTCACGGTTAAATTTCTTCAGCGCGTCCAGCACCAGTGCCTTTGCGCCCACGTCGATACCGCGGGTAGGCTCCGAAACGAACAGGAACCGGGGCTGCAGGGCAAAGGCCTTGGCCAGGCACACCTTCTGCTGGTTGCCGCCGGAAAGCTCTCTGGCCTTCTGCTTGGAGCTGGTGCACTTGATCTTCAGCTCGTCGATATACTTCTGCGTCACATCATGGATCGCCTTGGTATCGCGCCAGGTGATAGGACCGTATTTCTTCAGGAACTTGTTCTGGATCTGCATGGCCGGGAAGGCAACGTTCCATTCCAGCGTCTCGTCCAGCAGCAGGCCCACGCCGCGGCGGTCCTCAGACACGAAGGCAAGCTGCGCGTCCAGGCACTTCCGGGGATTGTTCAGGGGAATGGGCTTGCCGTCAAATTCCACGGTGCCGCCGGCCTCATACAGGCCCATGACGCCGTTGGGAATACCCAGCTTGCCCTGACCTGCCAGACCGCCGATACCGAGGATCTCACCCTCCTTGACATCCAGATTCACATTCCGGACGATCTCGCCGGGCATATCCACCCACAGCTTACGGATGGACATGATCGTCCGGGCGTCAGAACAATCCCGAACTTCCCGGACCGCACTGAGGTCCACGCTGCGTCCCACCATGTACCTGGTGATCTCATCCACGCTGGTCTCGGAGGCAGGCGTGTCCTTCACTACCTTGCCGTCCCGCATGATGACTACCTTGTCACATACGTTCAGGACTTCCTGAAGCCGGTGGGTGATGAAGATAACAGCGATGCCGCGGGACGCCATGCCCCGGATGGATTCCAGCAGAGCCGCGGCCTCCTTCTCCGTCAGAACGGCGGTAGGCTCGTCCAGGATCAGCAGCTTGAGCTGGTCCTTGCTCAGCTCACGGGCGATCTCGGTGAACTGCTTATGACCAACGGGCATATCGCTGATGACCATGTTCTGGTCGATCTCCACGCCCATTTTGTCAATGGCCTCTGCGGCCTTGGTCTTCATTTTTTTATAATCGAGCGTATTCAGCCGGGGGCCGAACACCTCGGAAATGACGTTCTTCTTTTGGGGCTCACGATTGAGCAGAATGTTTTCCGTGGCAGTAAAGCCGGGGATCAGAGAGAACTCCTGATGCACCATGCCGATACCGGCCTCCAGTGCATCAAAGGGCGTATTAAAGGTGACTTTTTCACCATTGATGAGGACGTCGCCGCCGTAGCCGCCGGTTTCCCGGATGACGTCCATACCGAACAGGATCTTCATCAGCGTGGATTTACCCGCGCCGTTTTCGCCTGCCAGGCCCAGGACTTCACCAGCCTTCAGGGTGAAGTTGATGTCCGTCAGGACCTGGTTGCCGAAGAAGTCTTTTTTGATGCCGCGCATCTCCAACAGGGGAGCCGTATTACTTTCCATAAATGATACCCTACCTAATAAGAGAGGAGGAGGGTCGCCCCTCCTCCTCAGTTTAGAATGAGCGAGAAAAAACGCTGCTTATTTCACAGTGAAATACTTCTCGGGAACCTCAACTTCGGTGGAACCCATGAACCAGCCGGGATCACCCATGATGTAGGTGTCCTGATACACCAGGAAGGTGTTGTCGGCCTTGACGCCGGTGGTGGCGTTGGTGTAGTTGGAGCCGTTCCAGGAAGCCTCGGGAGAGAACTCATGGTAAGCCTTGGCGATATCGTCGATGTCGCACAGCTCGCTCTCGCCGTTGATGACATTCAGCGCGTGCTGGGCCAGACCAGCAGTGGTGGTGTAACCGTAGGAGTAAGCCCAGGTGCCGAAGCGGCCAGCGCCGCCGGCCTCGCAGATCGCGTCCTCGACCTTGGCCAGGATCTTCTGGAAGTCGCCGGCCTCAGCGGTCAGGTCGATGCCCAGAGCGCCGGGATAGCCCATCAGAGGAGAGGGCAGGTCAGCCTCGATGAAGTAGCCGCCGTACTGCAGCAGCTGCTTGAGCAGAGGCTCGGTGTGAGCATCGTTGGTGCAGAAGTAAGCGGCCTTCTCGCCGTAGGTCTTGGACCACTCAGGGACCTTCTCCAGGATGTAAGCCTGCGCGCCGGCCACGCCGACGTCAGAGGTGGGATCGGGAGCAGTCTCCATTTCGAACTTCATGCCGAACTCCTCGCAGGCGGCCTTCATGACCGCGATACGGCGGCTCATAGTCTCATAAGCCAGATGACGGGGGAAGGAGATGTGCACGAAGGTGTCGCAGCCCAGCTCGTGAGCGGTGCGGATGATCAGATAGCCGCGAGCCACGAAGTCGTTGTTGCACACCAGATCGGCAGCGGAGCCGATCTCGAGCAGATCCTCATGGGCCTCGCCGGCGATGCACAGGATGTCGGGGCGGATCTCCTTGATCTTGCGGAACGCCTCGGTGGTGCCGGGGACGGACTGGTTGACGATGATGGCCTTCATGTCGGCGTCATCAGCCAGGTTCACGATAGTCTGGATGGTGGTCTCCAGCTCCTCGGTGAAGTTATCGGGATAGATGGCCAGCTTGACCATATCCTCACCGTACAGGGCCCGGAAAGCCTCGGCGCCGCGGCGGTCGTCCTCGGACTGAGAAACGGAGCCGGTCACGATGCCGATGTGGACGTTGCCCTCGGTTTTCGTGTCAGCGGTCTCAGAAGGAGTCTCGGTTTTGTTGCTGCCAGTGTTGGGGGTGGGGTTGCTTTTGCCGCAGGAAACCAGGGCCAGGGCCATGGTCAGGGCAAGCAGTGTGCTCAGCAATCTTTTCATACATGCCTCCAATTCGTTTTTTTGCAAGCATTTCACAAGAGACCTGCAAATAGTTGCTATATATGATACCTGAATCGTCTGCATTTGTCAACAGAGCAAAGACAAAATACTGATACTTTTTTTCGTATTACGGACAGGTTCCATGAGAGTTATTCCTGTTTTCCCACTCTTTTCTCACTGAGTGCTCTATTCGTTTTTTCGAGTAAAGAATCTGATTCGCACGTTCTCCCCCTTATTCATTTATTCATTACTATCCTTTTTTCTATGCGCTCCGTAAAAAGTCATGCTTCACAAAAAATCAAAAATGGAGCACCGGCCGATCCCGGTGCTCCATTTTCAAATTGTATACAGGCTTAGCCGATGCCGCCATAGATGGCGCCCAGGATCAGGGCCGCCAGAGAGGCTGCGCAATACACCCACTTGCCCAGAGGATAGAACCAGCCGCTGATGTCCTTCTTGCCGACGGTGCGGCCCTCGTGGACAGCCGCCAGAGCAGTGTCCTTCTTCATGACCCAGAAGAACATGATACCGGCCAGCAGAGCGCCCAGCGGGCAGATGTAAATAGAGACAACGTCCATCCACTGAGAGGTCCAGGGCTGGATGCACAGTGCGATCACGCCGCCCACTGCGCCGATGATGACCACGGACAGCACACGGTTGGTGTGGAGCTTCTCCTGCAGGAAAGCCACGGGAGCCTCATACAGGTTCACGATGGAGCTGACGCCTGCGAACAGCACGCAGATATAGAAGATCATACCCACGATCCGGCCGCCGGGCATGGCGTTGAACACGTTGACCAGATAGACGAACATCAGGCCGGGGCCGCTATTCATGTTGTTGATGCCCTCGCCCAGAATGACTGCCATGGCAGGAATGATGACGAAAGCCGCCAGCAGCGCGGCAATGGTGTCAAACAGAGCCACATTACGGGCGGAGGAGGGCAGATCCTCATCCTTGGGCAGATAGGAACCGTAGATCACGGAGCCGTTGCCCGCCACAGACAGGGAGAAGAATGCCTGACCGAACGCGAATACCCAGACCTGAGGATTCAGCAGGCCCTCGGGCTTGAGGGTGAAGATGTACTTGTATCGGGCCATCAGCGACCGTATCCTGAAGCTGTGCCACCCGGACCTGTTCGTAACCGATGTGCTGGCACAGCCGCTGTCGGAGAGTGAAGATGACATATCCGCCCGATCCTCCCCGGAAAAATTCCGCAACTCCGCAGATGCGGTGGCTTTGGACGCCATCAATCGGGAGTTGGAACGGATGGGGGTCACGCCCGGCCACCTCACCCACAGCGAGCGGCTTCAGGTCATCACTTCTCTGGAATCCGCCGGCATTTTTCTGCTGAAGGGCGCCATCAAAAGCGCCGCGGCCGCCCTCGGCTGTTCCACCGCCAGCATTTACCGCTACCTCTCCCAGATCAACCCCTCTGACTAAGCCCGAAAGCACTGAAAAGGCCGAAGTGTACCCCTTAATTTATATGTGTATCAAAATCACCTCCGCCGAAAATGACGGAGGTGATTTGATTCTTTATGTTCCGCTCTCGCCGTAGTTGCTCAGCACGCGGGCAGAGGGATCGTTGACGTCGCAGCCCTTCCAGCTCTTATTTGGCATCCAGAAGTCCTTCACCATAGGAGCCTGACCGGGATAGTATTTCTCAAAGATCTCCCGGTACAGCAGGGATTCCTTGGTAAACGGCTGGGCGAAATCGTACTTCTTCCGCTTTTCTTCAAATTCGGCGTCGGTGTACTTGGTTTCGGCATAAGCCTTGAGATCATCCACCATGGAGTGGCCCACGGCGTCGGAGAATGCTGCCTTCTGGCGCCAAAGGATGTCATCCGGCAGCAGATGGTCCTTTTCGAAAGCGTGACGCAGGAGGTACTTTCCCATATCATAGGTATTGACCTTCATGGCCGGGTCGATGCTCATGACATACTTCACGAAATCCAGATCACCGAAGGGCACCCGGGCCTCGATGGAGTTGGCGGAAATGCAGCGGTCCGCCCGGAGCACATCGTACATATACAGCTCATCCACCCGCTTCTTGGCCTCCTGCTGGAAGGCCTCGGGAGAGGGGGCGAAGTCGGTGTACTTGTAGCCGAAGAGCTCGTCGCTGATCTCACCGGTCAGCAAGACACGGATATCCGTCTGCTCGTGGATGGCCTTGCAGCAGAGGTACATGCCCATGCTGGCCCGGATGGTGGTGATGTCATAGGTCCCCAGCAGGGAGATCACCTCTTCCAGCGTATCCAGCACCTGCTGGCGGGTCATATATACCTCGGTGTGATCCGCGCCGATGTAATCCGCCACTTCTCTGGCGTATTTCAGATCAATGGCATCCTTGTCCATGCCAATGGCGAAAGTGCGGATCTTCTTTCCCAGCACCAGCGCGCTGATGGCGCACACCAGAGAGGAATCCAGTCCGCCGGAGAGCAGGAAGCCCAACGGAGCGTCGGCGTCCAGCCGCTTATCCACACCGGCGATCAGCTTGTTGCGGATGGTGCGGCAGACAGTCTCCAGATCGTCATGGCAATACTCCGTAACAGTGGTCAGGTCGGCGTAGCGGACGAACTTGCCGTCTGCGTAATAATGCCCCGGCGGGAAGGGGCAGACCTCCTTGCAGAGGCCGATGAGGTTCTTGGCTTCACTGGCGAACACGATGCCGCCGTCATCCAGATAGCCGTAGAACAGCGGCCGGATGCCGATGGGGTCGCGGGCCGCGATCAGACGATCCTTGCGGGAATCGTACAGAATCAGAGCAAACTCGGAGTCCATGTGGCGGAACATGTCGAGGCCGTACTCATAATAGAGCGGCAGCAGG
>ERZ1027125.920-NODE-920-length-10291-cov-5.059594_pt1 | contig 10291 bp, 10 predicted proteins | sample MGYA00519249_ERZ1027125 | MGnify/ENA primary metagenome ERZ1027125 (study PRJEB26926, sample SAMN06164580) | human gut metagenome | biome: ENVO:00009003; feature: ENVO:2100002; material: ENVO:00002003 | host: Homo sapiens | place: USA | collected 2012 ... | reverse complement strand
GCTCCCCTGCTGCTCTATTATCTTTCTTTTGCAGCATAGTTTTTCGACAGCCTGAGAGTGCAGACAGTGTCTGCACTCTTTTTTTGTTTCGTCAGCTTACTCCATTATATAGATCTCAAACGTGCCCTTGGCGGTGACGGCGCCGCTGTCGTCAAAAACGCAGGTGTCAACGACGTTGACGGTGCGGCCGCGCTTTATTATGCGCGCCTCGCAGCGGAGCTTTTTGCCCTTGCCCGGGCGCATGAAATACAGATTGCCGCTGAGCGTTACGAATTTTCCGGCATACTGAGAAACAACGACTCCGGCGGCGATATCGCACATTGAATACACAAAGCCGCCGTGCGCCATGCCGAGAGGATTCATCGACTCGGGGCGAAGCTCGGCCTCGACTACAGCAAGCTCCGGCTCAATATCGGTAGCAAAAATATGATTATATTTATTAAATTCGCAGCGCGTATTGACTTCATTTATAAACCTCTGCTTATCCATAATTGTCCTCCGTAAAAATCATGGAAAGCATTATAAACTAAACGCCGTGCTTTGTCAAAATCAATTCGTTGCCGTCGATACGCGCCTGCACGGTGTCGCCGCGGCCGAGGCTGTCGGTAAGCATAAGCTCGGCGGCCTTGTCCTCGATCATGCTGCGTATCGCGCGGCGCAGCGGACGCGCGCCGTATTTCTCGTCGTAGCCGCGCTCGGCGAGGAAATCCACGACCTGATCGGGCACGGAAAGCGTCATGCCCAGCGCCTTGAAGCGCTCGGCCACCGTCAGCAGCATGCGCTCGGCGATGCTGCGTATCTCGGCGCGGCTGAGCCTGCGGAAAACGATCGTCTCGTCGATGCGGTTCAAAAACTCGGGCTTGAAGGTCCGGCGCAGCTCCTCGTTTATGCGCGCGCGCATGAGCTGCGCCTCATCGCCGCCGTCAGGCGTAAAGCCCATGCGCGGCCGGCCGTCGCTTATCGACTTTGCGCCGACGTTCGAGGTCATGACGATGATCGTGTTGCGGAAGCTCACGACGCGCCCGGCGGAGTCTGTTAGTCTGCCGTCGTCCATGATCTGGAGCAGGATGCCCCACACGTCCTCGTGCGCCTTTTCGATCTCGTCAAACAGCACGACCGACCACGGCTTGCGCCGCACGCGCTCGGTGAGCTGGCCGCCGTCCTCATAGCCGACATAGCCCGGAGGCGAGCCGATGAGCTTGCTGACCGCGTGCTTTTCCATGTATTCGGACATGTCGAGCCTTATCATCGCGTCGCTTTCGCCGAAAACTGCCTCGGCAAGGGCGCGGCACAGCTCGGTTTTGCCAACGCCCGTCGGCCCGAGGAACAGAAAGCTGCCTATCGGCCGGTCGGGGTCTGAAAGCCCCACCCTGCCGCGGCGGATAGCGCGCGACACGGCCGTGACGGCCTCGTTCTGGCCGATCACGCGGCGGTGGAGTATACTTTCCATATTGCACAGGCGCTTTGTCTCGTCGGCGCTGAGATTCGCCACGGGAATGCCCGTCCACATCGACACTATCCCGGCAATGTCCTCGGCCGTTACCAGGCCGCCGCCAGAAACGCGGATGTGCGCGGCCGCCTCGTCGGCAAGGTCGATGGCCTTGTCCGGCAGGAAGCGGTCGTTTATATACCGCGCGGAGAGATCGACCGCCGCCGTGAGCGCAGCGTCGGAGATCTTAACGCCGTGGTGCTTTTCAAGGCTCTGCCGCACCGCGCCGAGCATTTTCAGACTGTCGCTGCGCGACGGCTCGGCTATCTTCACCGGCTGGAATCTGCGCTCGAGCGCTGCGTCCTTTTCGATATGGCGGCGGTACTCCTCGGGCGTGGTCGCGCCGATTATCTGCACCTCGCCCCGGCCGAGCGCCGGCTTTAGGATGTTTGCCGCGTCGATCGCGCCCTCGGCGCTGCCCGCGCCGATCATGGTGTGCATCTCGTCGATGAAAAGTATCACGTCGCCGGCTTTTTTCACGTCCTTTAAGACCGCCTTGACTCTCTCCTCGAAGTCGCCTCGGTACTTTGTTCCGGCAAGCAGCGCCGGAAGATCGAGCGCAACAAGGCGCTTGCCGGCCATGCTGTCGGGCGCGTCGGAGCCTGCGATATAAGCGGCTATGCCCTCGGCCACGGCGGTCTTGCCAACGCCCGGCTCACCTATTAGCACGGGGTTATTCTTGCTGCGGCGCGAGAGGATCTGAACGCTGCGGCGTATCTCCTCGTCGCGGCCGATGACGGGGTCGAAGCTTCCCGAGGCGGCAAGCAGCGTGAGGTCGCGGCTGTACTGGTCGAGCACGCGCGTTTCGCTGTGCTTGACCGTCGCCTTCGGCTGCACTGGCGGCTGACTGCGCGGCTTGAAGGAGCCTGTTCCGAACACGGCAAGGATGTCGGTGTAGATATCGTTTACGCTCAGCCCTGCCGCGGCCAGCGCACGCGCGCCGCCGCAATCGGGCTGCCGCAGTATGCCCAGCAGCAGATGCTCCGTGCCGATATAGCTGTGGCCTAAGCGCGCGGCGTCCGATGCGGCCTTTTCGATCGCCTGCCATGCGTGCTTTGTGAGTCCCTGCGTCGGAACTCCCGGCTCGCCGGTGCCGTTTGCGCGGCTTATCGCGTCCTTCAGGCAGTGCTCGCTCAGGCCGCGGTCGCGCAGTATTCTCGCGCCGAGTCCGGCACGCTCTCGCAGTATGCCCAGCAGCAAATGCTCCGTTCCCACATAGCTGTGGCCAAGGCCGAACGCGGCAAGCCGCGCCTGCTCGATCGCGCCCTCGGCCTTTTCGGTGAATTTCTCGTTGTTCTTCAAGATCTAGTTCCCCCTCGGGTAAGCTGACAGGCGATATGGGTTCAATTCTCGTCAGCTTAAGCTGACGAGAATCGAACACGTATCGGTTTTGACGGGCAGATTTCCGCCCATGCTGCGTTAAAGCCCTTGACAATACGACAGTATTCTCTTCGCGCTTTGCCTTGCCTGAGCAAAAATCTGCTCCGGCAAAACTGCGAGCACCTGTCGGCTGTGCTTTTCGAGATATTTTCGGCTTTCTTTGGTGCAGGTGGGCTGGCGCCCATCAAGACAAAAAAGGAGAAAATAGCCGAAAGGGCGCACCGACAGGCGATAGAGGTTCGGCTCTTGTCAGCTTATGTTTTATTATGTCAGCCGGCCTAATGCGGCTGATTAGTTACTTTCTTCTTCGGGAACGGCCGCGGTCGGCATACATGCGATTGTCCGCAATACGGCTGTCGGAATCCTTCATAAACTGCTTGAGCTTATCCTCAAACGCCTGATCCTCCGTGGGCGCTGCGACCTGCCCGGACGGCTGCTGCGGCTGCTTGGGCGGCCTGCTTTGCTGCTCGGAGCGCTGCTGCGGCGCGCGGCGGCGCGGAGCCTCCTTCGATTCCTCGGCGCGCTTTATTGAGAGATTTATCTTATCTCCGTTTATGCCGATGACCTTGACCTTGACAGTCTGACCGACGCTGACATACTGCGCAACATCGCTTACAAAAGTGTTTGCGATCTCTGAAATATGCACGAGACCGCTCTTGTCTCCGGGCAGATTTACAAAAGCGCCGAATTTCGTTACGCCGCTTACCTTGCCTTCGAGCACCGCTCCCACTTCAGGCTGCATATTTTATCCCCTTATATCTCTAAATATCTTTTCATCCGAGCCGATCAGTCTCAGCCGGTATTTTGCCAGACTTTCTATCCCCTCGTCGGTATCGAGGGCCTGCATTTTCTCCTCAAGCTCCGCGCCTTCTGCCTGAGCCTGCTGAATTTCCGCCTGAAGCGCGCTTGTCTGCTCCATTGCGTCGGCAAGATCGCGCTTGAGACTTACCAGGTTCAGAATAGCATATACGGCAAGCATCGTCAATGCCAGACCGACGATCGTCGTCGATTTTTTCATCCTGCGCTCCGGTTCTCCTTTTCCTGCTTTGTTTTTTTATTGTATACCAGTTTAAGGCTTTTGAAAAGCATTTTTTGGCGCAGTTTGCAAATTTATTTATTAACTTGCTTATCGGAGACGCGGCTTTGGCGGCAAAGGCGGTGATTTTCTCAAAAAGCGGCAGCAGAGCGCCGCTCAGAAGCGACATATACACCACGCATCCGGCAGCGGCGGCGCAGAACATGAACACATGCACCCCTCCCTGCCCGATATCCATGCCGAGCGTAAACAGCGCAAGCAGCAGCACCGCACAATACAGCGCATCGAGCACGGCATTGATTTTAAACACCCTTCGCATGGCGCGCAGAACGTCATACAAAACGCCGAGCGCAAAGCCCGTCAGCACCGACACTGCCAGCTGCGCGAGCTGGAGCGAAACGTCAACGTGCATTCATCCAAAAAGCTTCTGCCAGAAGCCGCCCGAGGGCGCTTTGTCCTCGTAGCTCAGCTCGCTTATGCTGCCCTCGACGCTAAGCTGTCCGACGTCGAGGCTTATCCTGCCTATATGCAGCCCGGTGCCGCGCACGATGAGGTCGCCCTGGCTTGTGTTCATGATGATCGCGTTTTCGTCAAAGCTCTCTACATCCTCGACGCCGGTGACGTTGAGCTTCGTTCGGTTTTCCATGCTTATGCTGTGCGTCTTTGCCGACGGCTGCTGTTTTTCCTCGTATGACATATGCCTGCCTCCTTTTTTTGTACAAGCATATGAGTCGGAAATATGAAAAATGCACCTCTTTCAAAGAAGTGCATTTTCGTTTGTAACTTTTATGCCGTGCTTTTTTAAAAGCTCGGCCGTAACTCCGTATCCGGGAACGAGTGTGCCGGTAAACGAGCCGTCGTATATCGTCCCGCTGCCGCAGGATGGGCTGTTCGCCTTGAGTATGGCAGTTTTTATGCCGAAGTGCCGCGCAAGACCGAGCGCTGCCCGAGCGCCTTTATTAAACTGCTCGGACACATCCGCTCCGGTTTTTGAAACGACCCTGTCTCCAAGGCGCTCGGACGGTGTGCGCGGCGTTGGAAGTCCGCCGCAGCACTCGGGACACACGGGTATAAGCTCGAACCTTTCGCGCAGCGCCTCTATATCGGTATCCGCCATGCGGTTATTGCCGCCGTCATACTTGCAGTCAAAGCCAAGCAGGCATGCGGATATAAGAATTTTCTCTTTCATCGTCTTCTAAGCCCCAGCACCGCTCCGCAGACGCCGCCGATTATATGCGTAAGCTGCGAAACATTGTCTTTAAGCATCACGCCGTCCACTATCTCGCTGCCGAGGTAAAGGATGAGCACGAGGATAAGCGTTATCGGGATGCATCCGTCGCGCATGCCGGCAAGCGAGGCCATGACTATCATCATAAAAACTATGCCCGACGCGCCCATTAGCATCGAGCCGGGAAACAGGAACCAGTACACGAGCCCCGACACCAGCGCCGTTATGACGATAGCGCTCAAAAGATTGCGGCTGCCGTACTTTTCCTCAAGCCCCGGGCCGACGACAAGGATCATCATCATATTGCCTATGTAATGGTCGTAGTCAACATGGCCGAGAACATGCAGGAAAAAGCGCGGATATGTGAGTATATCCGACAGCGACGAGTGCCAGACGCTGAAAAGATATGTATCGGTCCAACCGTTTGTGAGCTTTCCGAGCAGCAGCGCCGCGAGAGACACGAGCGCAAAGGTCAGAGTGACGGGAGCGTTATATTGAAGTCTGAACAGTCTCTTCATTTAAGCTTCTCCAGCGCCTTTTCGTAAAAGCCCTTAGTGCGCTCATCAAAGCACACCATGCGCACGCGCTCGATCTCCGGGTGTTCAAAAAGATATTCGGAGATCGTTTTTATCGCTATCTCGGATGCCTTTTCAAGCGGGAAATGATAAACGCCCGTGGATATGGACGGAAAATCGACCGTTTTGCAGCCGTTTTCCGATGCCAGCACAAGGCAGCTGCGATAGCACGAGCGCAGCTTGTCCGCCTCACCGTTATTTCCGCCGTGCCACACCGGACCGGGCGTATGGATAACGAACCTTGCCGGCAGCTTATAGCCCTTTGTGATTTTCGCCTCGCCCGTTTTGCAGCCGCCGAGGGTCCTGCACTCGGAAAGAAGCTCCGGACCTGCCGCTCTGTGTATCGCGCCGTCCACTCCGCCGCCGCCGAGCAGAGAGCAGTTTGCGGCGTTAACGATGGCATCGACCGTCTGCTTTGTGATATCGCCTTGGATTATCTTTATTTTACCCATAGCACACCTCAGAAGTTCTTAATATCGGCAATGAGCGCATCAACGTCGCTCTCCTTGCTTGCCCAGCTCGTGCAGAAGCGAACTACCGCGCCGCCGTCGGGCAGCACTGACTGCACGGAAAAGCTGTATTTTTCGCGCAGAGCGTCAAGCTGCGGCTTGCTCAGTATCGGAAACAGCTGATTTGTCGGCGATGGGTAGGCAAACTCAATGCCCTTTGCCTCGAATGCGGCGCGCAGCTTCGCAGTCTGCGCGACCTCGCGCCTGCCGATTTTATAATACAGTCCGTCCGTAAACAGCGTGTCAAATTGCAGACCCAATAGCCTGCCCTTGGCGAACATGCCGCCGTGCTGCTTTATGATATAGCGAAAGTCCTTTTTTATCGCATCGTTTTTTATGACGACTGCCTCGCCGAAGAGGGCACCGTGCTTTGTTCCGCCGATGTAGAACACGTCGCACAGCCGCGCAAGATCACTCAGCGTGGGCGTTCCCTCGCAGGCAAGCGCGCAGGATAGGCGCGCACCGTCTGCAAACAGGATAAGCCCCAGCTCGCGGCACACGGAGCTGAGCTCCTCAAGCTCCGGCAGCGAATACACCGTGCCGGTCTCGGTCGGCTGAGAGATATACACCATCGCCGGCTGGACGATATGCTCAAACGATTCATCTGCTCTGTGGCGCAGGACATAATTCTTCACGTCGGCAGCGTTTATCTTACCGTCTGTTGTCGCGAGGGTTATGACCTTGTGACCGGTCGCCTCTATTGCACCGGTCTCGTGTGCCTCGATATGCGCGGTTTCGGCCGCCATAACGCCCTGATGAGGACGCAGCGCAGCTGCAATGACCGTAAGATTTGCCTGAGTTCCGCCGACGAGGAAATGTATATCCGCGTCAAAGGCATTGCACTCGAGCTTTATCTTCTCGCGCGCCGCGCGGCAATACGGGTCAGTGCCGTAGCCTGCGGTCTGCTCATAGTTTGTTTCAATAAGGCGGCTCATTATCTCCGGCACCGCGCCTTCAAGATAGTCGCTTTCAAACCTTATCATTCGCCGACCTCCACAATAACGCCGTTATCATCGGCAGAAACGGAGATATGCCCCGCATTCTCGCCGCGGCAGTCGATTATCTTCTGCGCTATCGCATCCTCGACGTCCTTCTGGATCGTGCGGCGCAGATTACGCGCCCCGTAGGTGACGGAATAGCTCTTGCGAACAAGATAATCGATAAGCGCAGTGTTCCATGTCATGCTTATGCCGCGCTCTGCAATGGCATCGCGCGTTTCCTCGAGCATTAGCTTGGCTATGCTGCGGAAGTTTTCCTCCGTAAGACTGTTGAAATACACGATCTCGTCAACACGGTTTATAAACTCCGGACGCAGGAACTCGCCAAGTGCCTTGAGCGCACGCTCGCGCCCCATGTCATTCACCGTACCGCCAAAGCCCATCGCGCCGCCCTTTCTGTTGGAGCCTGCATTCGTGGTCATAACTATTACGGTATTCTCAAAGTTCACCGTTCTTCCCTGAGCATCGGTTATCCTGCCGTCGTCAAGGATCTGGAGAAGAATATTCAGCACATCGGGATGAGCCTTTTCTATCTCGTCAAACAGCACGACAGAATACGGCTTGCGGCGGATCTTCTCGGTGAGCTGGCCTGCCTCGTCGTAGCCGACATAGCCCGGAGGCGAACCGATAATGCGCGATACGCTGAATTTTTCCATAAACTCGGACATATCGAGCCTTATAAGCGACTCGGGCGAATCAAAAAGGTCGGCTGCAAGGCGCTTTACAAGCTCGGTTTTGCCGACGCCGGTTCCGCCGACAAAGATAAAGCTTGTCGGCTTGCGCTTTGCCTTGAGTCCTACGCGCGAGCGCTTTATTGCCGCGCACACGGCGTTTACCGCCTCGTCCTGACCGACGATATGCGCTTTCAGGCGCTTATCAAGCTCGGCAAGGCGCTCAAACTCATCCTCACGGATAGACGATGCCGGGATCTTTGTCCACAGCTCGATTATGCGCGCAAGATTATCTATCGTAAGCTCGGGAACGCCCTCAAGCTCAAGCGATGCAAGCTCCTGCTCGCGCTGCATCTCCTTGCTACGAAGCTCGGCTATGCGCTCGTAGCGCTTATCGAGCGCTTCGTCAGTAAGCTCCTCACCATTGGGCGCGTCGGCGCTCATGAGCGTTTCGCGCTCAAACTTAAGATCGTCCAGATCCTTCTGAAGCTCGGCGCGGCGAATGATATTCTTATCCTTGAGGTTTACATCCGAGCACGCCTCGTCTATAAGGTCAATTGCCTTATCCGGCAGGAAACGGTCGGTTATATAGCGCTCGGACATTTTCACCGCCTCGGCGCACATTTCGTCGGATATCTTAACGCCGTGATAGTCCTCATAATAGCGGCGGATCCCCTTGAGTATCTCAATACTGTCGGCAACGGACGGCTCGTTTATGGTGACCGGCTGGAACCTGCGCTCGAGCGCGGAGTCCTTTTCGATATGCTTGCGGTACTCGGTGAAAGTAGTTGCGCCGATGACCTGTATCTCGCCTCTTGAGAGCGCCGGCTTGAGGATGTTTGCGGCATTCATGCTGCCCTCGGCGTCGCCTGCGCCGACGATGTTATGCACCTCGTCGATAACGAGGATTATATTGCCCTGCTTGCGTATCTCCTCGATAAGTCCCTTCATGCGGCTTTCAAACTGGCCTCTGAACTGCGTTCCGGCGACCAGCGCCGTCAGGTCAAGAAGATAAACCTCCTTACCGCGAAGCTTATATGGAACCTGATCGAGCGCTATGCGCTGGGCAAGCCCCTCGGCAACGGCCGTTTTGCCGACGCCCGGCTCGCCGATCAGACAGGGATTGTTCTTTTGGCGGCGGTTGAGGATCTGGATAACGCGCTCAAGCTCCTCCTCGCGGCCTACCATGTTGTCGAGCTTTCCGGCTCTGGCTCTGTCGGTAAGATTTATGCAGTAATTGTCCAAGAACTTGCGTTTCGGAGGCTTTCCGCCCTCCTTTGGCGGCTGCTGCGGAGCGGAATTATTGCTCTCGGCAGGCGTGTTATTGCCGTTTCCGAACAGTCTGTTGAGAAACGGGAATGTTGCGGTCTTACCGTCATCATCGGAATCGTCGTTTGCATCATTATCGGGGTCGATGCTCATATCCATAAGGCTTTCGACTCCGTTGAGAGCATTCATCATCTCGCCGCTGAGATTATCAAGATCCTCATCGGATATGCCCATTTTTTCGATCATATCGTCAACGGGCTTTATGTGAAGCTCCCTTGCGCATTTAAGGCACAGTCCCTCATTTTTCTGAACTCCGCCCTCAAGCTTCGTAATAAACACCACCGCGACGTTTTTGCCGCAGCGTGAGCACATTTTCGCCTGCATTTTTTATCCCCCAATCATTAAAATAGTTTGTCGGCCACATTGCTCAGCAGGAGGAAAAATCTACTGAACAGGCCATCGTCCAATGTTGTTTTACCTATCATATTTCCGCAGAAGCTCAGCAGCCAGCACAGGCATATGCAATATATGCAGCCGCGCGCAAAGCCGAATGCGGCGCCTCCGTAGAGGTCGGCGTCCACGTTGTCCGTTATCCGGAAGCGCAGACCGAATATCTGTTTTATAAGCGATATGAAAAGCATTATCAGCAAAAAGAATATCACCGAGCATATCGCGTAGGCGACGGCCTCGCTCCCGGCGTGAGCCGCGGCGGTAGTCGCGTCTATCTCGTATGACGAATACACCTTCTGCGCATTTGCGCAATAGCTTTCCGCGCGTTTTTCATTAAAGCCGAGGCTTTCAAGGCAGCTTTCGGCATACGGCATCAAAAGCTCCGGCTTTTCCCTTATCGTATCCTCGATGCGCGTTTCGTCGATACCGGCGCTGCGCGCGGCCTCGGCCTCGAGCTGCGAATCCAAATACCCGGCAAGAAGCGGCCTCAGCGGATACGCCGCCGACGGCGCTGCCGACGAGGATATCGCAAGTCCGCCGGTCACGGCAATTATCACGGCAAGCAGGCTTATCGCGGCATTGACCGCTCCGCGCCTGTAGCCGCGCCATGTACAATAAAATATTATTAGCAGCAGACTCAGTTCAATCTGTCTCTTATACACATCTCCGAGCCCACGAGACCGGAG
>ERZ1027125.919-NODE-919-length-10296-cov-5.939264_pt1 | contig 10296 bp, 10 predicted proteins | sample MGYA00519249_ERZ1027125 | MGnify/ENA primary metagenome ERZ1027125 (study PRJEB26926, sample SAMN06164580) | human gut metagenome | biome: ENVO:00009003; feature: ENVO:2100002; material: ENVO:00002003 | host: Homo sapiens | place: USA | collected 2012 ... | reverse complement strand
ATAGGCTCCGGTCTCGTGGGCTCGGAGATGTGTATAAGAGACAGTGATCGGACTTTCAGGACTATCGGTAGGACAGACCATTGTTGTTCCGGGAGATGACATCACCACAGCTGTAAAACGTTATTGGCGACACGGACTGTTCTCGGATGTACAAATCCTAGCTGAAAAAATTGTTGGAGACAAGATCTATTTAAAAATCATCCTGGCCCAACGTCCACGTATTGCCGACATTCGTTACCACGGCGTAAAGAAAAGCGAGCGTGAAGATTTGGAAGCCAAACTAGGTTTGGTAAAAGGAAGCCAGATTACTCCCAACTTGATAGACCGTGCTAAAATATTAATCAAGAAACATTTCGATGAAAAAGGTTTTAAAAACGCCGAAGTGACCATCGTAGAGCGTGATTTGGCTGACAATAAGGACCAAGTGGATGTTGATGTGATGATTGACAAGAAAGAAAAGGTGAAAGTCCACAAGATCACCATTGACGGCAACACCGTGTTAAGTGACAAGAAGTTAAAACGCGTCATGAAGAAGACGAATGAGAAAAACAAACTTGTCAACCTTTTCCGTACCAAAAAATTCATTGAAGAGAAATACGAAGAAGACAAACAGCATATCATCGACAAATACAACGAATTAGGTTACCGCGACGCACAAATTGTTGTGGACAGTGTTTCTCCGTACGATGACCGTACCGTCGACGTGTACATGAAAATAGAAGAAGGTGACAAATACTATCTGCGCAACGTGACCTGGGTAGGTAACACCATTTATGCTTCGGACTGGCTGAACGAACAGCTCCGTATGAAAAAGGGAGATGTTTATAACCAGAAATTAATGACCGAGCGTCTGACCGGTGATGAAGATGCTATCGGTAACTACTACTATAATAAAGGATACGTTTTCTATAACCTTGACCCCGTAGAAGTAAACATAGACGGCGACTCCATTGATTTGGAAATGCGTATTCAGGAAGGTCCTCAGGCCTCTATCAGCAAAGTGCGTATCAACGGTAACGACCGTTTGTATGAAAACGTAGTACGCCGTGAGTTAAGAACCAAGCCGGGAGATCTGTTCAGCAAAGAAGCATTGGAACGTTCTTATCGTGAGATAGCCCAGATGGGACACTTCAACCCTGAAAATATCCAGCCGGATGTACAACCGGACCCGACCAACGGTACGGTAGACATCAACTGGAACCTGGAGTCCAAAGCAAACGACCAGGTAGAATTCTCGGCAGGTTGGGGACAAACCGGTGTTATCGGTAAATTAAGTTTGAAGTTCACGAACTTCTCTATGGCCAACTTGTTCCATAAGAGTGACAACTACCGCGGATTCCTGCCACAGGGTGATGGACAGACATTAACCATCAGCGGACAGACCAACGGTAGTTATTACCAGTCATATAGTGTATCGTTCTTTGACCCATGGTTTGGCGGAAAACGTCCGAATTCATTCTCTGTTTCGGCTTTCTACTCCATACAGACAGATATCAGCAGTAACTACTATAACTCAGCTTATATGAATAATTACTACAATTATTACAGCGGTTATGGAAATTATTATGGCGGATATAATAACAACTACGAGTCTTTTTATGACCCCGATAAATCTATCCAGATGTATGGAGCATCTATCGGTTGGGGTAAGCGTTTGAGATGGCCGGATGACTATTTTACCTTGTCAGCCGAACTTTCTTACCAGCGCTTTATTTTGAAAGACTGGAGCTACTTGTATATCAAGTTGAACAACGGAGAATACATGTCAACCGGTAATTGCAACAACCTGAGTTTGAATCTGACTTTGGCACGTAACTCTACGGATAACCCGATTTTCCCGCGTCGCGGTTCTGAATTCTCGGCTTCCGTACAGCTGACTCCTCCGTACTCATTGTTCAGTAACAAGGACTACTCGGTATACGGTAAAGATGATTATGATGAAGCGGCAAGTATGTTCAACTGGATTGAATACCACAAATGGAAATTCAAATCAAAGACCTATACCGCTCTTACAGGAGGTCAGAAATGTCCGGTTATCATGACACGTGCAGAGTTCGGCTTGCTGGGTCACTATAACAAGTACAAGAAATCACCTTTTGAAACATTCTATATGGGTGGTGACGGTATGACAGGCTATAGCACCAGCTACGCTTCCGAAACCATTGCACTGCGTGGTTACGAAAACGGTTCATTGACTCCTTATGGTAGTGAAGGCTATGCTTACGTACGTTTAGGTGCAGAATTAAGATACCCGTTGATGTTGGAAAATTCGACCAGTATCTATGCACTAGGCTTCATTGAAGGAGGTAACGCATGGACAGATGTAAGCAAATTCAATCCGTTCCAGTTGAAACGCTCGGCAGGTGTCGGTGTCCGTATCTTCCTGCCGATGATTGGTATGATGGGTATTGACTGGGCATACGGTTTCGACAAGATTAACGGATCCAGCCAGTATAGTGGAAGCCAGTTCCACTTTATCCTGGGACAAGAGTTTTAATAACTAAAAACAATGTGATTATGAAAAAGGCTATCCTATTATCTCTATTGTTTGTGGCTTGTGTATTCACAGCCAGCGCTCAAAAGTTCGCCTTGATTGATATGGAATATATCCTGAAGAATATTCCTGCATACGAACAGGCGAATACCCAACTGAATCAAGCTTCACAACAATATCAAAGTGAGGTGGAAGCAAAAGCAAAAGAAGCGGAAGCACTTTATAAAGAATACCAGAAAGCCTCGGCTTCCCTGTCGGCCGCACAGAAAACGCAAAGAGAAGAAGCGATTGTAGCAAAAGAAAAGGAAGCAGCCGAACTGAGAAAGAAATATTTCGGTCCCGAAGGAGAAATGGCCAAAAAACAAGAGGCATTGATCACACCAATTCAAGATAAAATCTATGAAGCGGTAAAACAGATTTCAGAGCAAAAAGGATATGCGGCAGTAGTGGACAGAGGCTCCGCCCAAAGCATTATTTTCGCATCTCCAAGCATTGATATCAGCAATGAAGTGCTCTCAAGATTAGGATATTCAAATTAATTTCCTACATTTGCAACCGATAATCCAAATTTGCAATAACTAATAAAAAATAGAACTATGTTGAAAAAAATTGCTTTACTACTTTTACTTATCGCTCCGATGAGTGTATTTGCTCAGAAATTCGGGCATATTAAATCCGCAGATGTACTTACTGTCATGCCGGAATTCACAAAGGCCCAGACCGACATCCAAGCCATGCAGAAACAATACGAGGATGAAATGAAACGTGCAACTGATGAACTGACCAAAAAATATACTGAATATCAACAGGAACAAGCCAACCTTCCTAAGAACATTCAGGAAAGACGCCAGAAAGAATTGCAGGAATTACAGGAAAAAGGAATGCAGTTCCAACAAGATGCACAACAACAGTTGCAGAAATCATACGCTGATATGATGGAACCTATCTACAAGAAAATTGAAGACGCCATCAAAGCAGTAGGCCAGGAAGGTGGATATACTTATATCTTCGATTTGAACAGAACAGAAATTCCCTACGTAAATGAAGCGCAGTCTACAGATGTAACTGCTGCTGTCAAAGCTAAAGTAGGAATCAAATAATTAAGTTAAGGACCTTTACAGGCACGGATTACACAGATTTCACAGGTTTCAGAACCGTGAACATCCGTGTAATCCGTGCCTGTATTATATAGCTATACTGCCATGATCCCATCTATCCTCCCTTCAACCGGTCCCATCGGTGTATTCGACTCCGGCTACGGCGGTCTGACCATTCTGGACAAAATACGCGGACTGATGCCTGAGTATGATTATATCTATTTGGGAGACAGCGCACGCTGTCCGTACGGACCGCGCTCTTTTGAAGTTGTTTACGAATTTACCCTGCAAGCCGTAAGCAAACTGTTTGAACTGGGATGTCCTTTGGTGATATTGGCATGCAACACAGCATCGGCAAAAGCCTTACGCACCATCCAGCAGATCAATCTTCCGGTAATAGACGCTACCCGCAGAGTACTCGGTGTCATCCGGCCTACAGCAGAATGTATAGGAGAAATCACCCGAAGCCGGCACGTAGGTATACTGGCCACAGCCGGTACCATCAAATCCGAATCCTATCTTTTGGAAATACATAAGTTATCTCCCGACATTGTGGTAACAGGAGAAGCCTGTCCCATGTGGGTTTCCTTGGTAGAGAATAATGAATATCAATCGGAAGGAGCCGACTATTTCGTCAAACAACATATCAACCGGCTGCTGGATAAAGATCCGATGATTGACACCATCATATTGGGATGTACCCATTATCCGCTGCTACTGGATAAAATAAGGCAATTTACGCCTGAACCTATCCGCATCATTTCACAAGGGGAATATGTGGCCCGGAGCCTTCGTGATTATTTAAACCGCCATCCGGAAATGGACGCACGCTGCGATAAAGGAGGAAACTGCCGCTTCCTCACCACAGAAAGCGAAAACAAGTTTGAGGAATCCGCTTCCATCTTCTTGGGCCGGCAAGACATAAAGGTAAAAAGCATAGCATTGGAATAACTTTCTTCCGGTTTACCTGTTATATATACCATCCATAACGCTTAATTCATGAAGATATGTATACAAATAAAGTAAAGAAGATAGCTGCGGTACACGATCTGTCCGGTGCAGGGCGCGTATCCCTCACCGTCGTTATCCCTATCCTCTCATCCATGGGCTTTCAAGTCTGCCCTCTGCCCACAGCCGTATTATCCAGCCACACCCAATACCCGCACTTCTCTTTCTTGGACCTCACGGACGAGATGCCCAAGATTATCAGTGAATGGAAACAACTTGGCGTACAATTCGATGCTATTTATACGGGCTACTTGGGATCTCCCCGCCAGATACAAATCGTATCCGGGTTCATTGATGATTTCCGCCAGTCCGACAGCCTGGTCATGATAGATCCCGTATTAGGAGACAACGGAAAGCTATATACCAACTTTGACGAACAAATGATTCTGGAAATGCGTCACCTCATCCGGAAAGCAGATGTCATCACGCCCAATATGACCGAACTGTTCTATTTGCTGGACAAACCCTATAAAGCGGAGAATACAGACGAAGAACTAAAAGCTTACCTGCATGAAATTTCGGAGCACGGCCCCGGTATCGTTATTATCACCAGCGTGCCCGTACAGGGAGATCCTCGCAAAACTTCCGTTTACGCCTATGACAGACAGGGAAACCGCTATTGGAAAGTAACGTGTCCCTACCTGCCCGCACACTATCCCGGCACAGGCGATACATTTACCAGTGTGATAACCGGCTCACTGATACAAGGCGACAGTCTTCCTATCGCCTTGGACCGCGCCACACAGTTTATCCTTCAAGGCATCCGCGCCACTTTCGGCTATGAATATGATAATCGGGAAGGCATTTTGCTGGAGAAGGTGCTGCATAATCTGGATATGCCTATTCAGGTGAGCAGCTACGAATTGATTTGAGGACCCTGAAAGTAGAAGATCTGAAACGCCCTGGAAAGAAGCTTGTACCAAGCCCTATTGCTCCGACGATTAAGGTCGTTTTTCCTTATAGCTAACCCTTATCATACAGTTAACTACTACAGACTCCGGCAGTGGACTGTACAGTCTACTGCAAGAGTTTATACAGTCCACTATATCAGACTGTACAAACCACCGCAAGAGACTATAGTACACAACCATAAAAAAGAGCTTAACCATAAGGTAAAACAAGGTTAACCACAAAGAAGAAAAGACTTAACCAGATAAAGCCATAAGGCCAAAAGACGAAAAGAATAAAAACAAAGAAAGCAGCCAAGCCGTACCGTACAAACCGACAAACATCAGCCGTATCAACAATAATAAATAAATTACCTGCCCAGCAACCTGCGGCTGAGATAACGCACGGGATACCACACGGAAAGAAAGCCCACCACCAGCACAGTGGCAAAGACTATAACAATATCCCATACATGGACACTGACGGGATAGGCATCCACCACAAAATTACCGCCGGAATTACCACCTCCCAGCGAAAGCAATCCGAATTCCTGCTGGATAAAGCAAAGGATCAGCCCCAGTATCACACCAACCACCGCACCTATCAGTGAAATCATACGCCCCTCGAACAGGAATATACGCGTGATCAGCTTGTCGCTGGCCCCCAAATTGCGCAATGTCACTACATCTGCCTTCTTATCTATAATCAGCATGGACAAGGAGCCTATTACATTAAAGCAAGCTATCATCAGGATAAAGGTAAGGAAAATATAAGATATCAGCTTCTCTATCTCCATAATGCGGAAAGTATCCGCTTGCTGCTCATACCGGTCCTGCACCCGGAAACCATCTCCCAATATTTTCTGTATCTTCGATTTTACACTCCCTACATCTGCATCCGGCTTCAATTTCAATTCTACCGAACTCACTTCTGTGTCATACTGGAACAACCTACGGGCAAATTGGAGGGAAGTCAAAATGTAAGAAGAGTCATACTTCTGTTGGTTCACCGCAAACACAAGGCCGCTGGAATATAAATCGGCAGAGTTAAAGCTGGAAGCTGGATTGGCCATATTGACTTTAGCTCCCCGTTTGGGAGCATAAATCTCTAGCGGATCGAGGAATTTGATACCCGTTCCCAAGATGGAAACCAATTCTATGCCGGGAATGGCATAATCCACCACTTCATCATGCAACACGAATTGCCCCCGGCCGAAAAGAATACTGTCAATAGCGGTCAGATCCTCGAAATTATCCTCAATTCCCTTGATCACCGCCATAGTCTGACGGCCCTTATACTGAACCATCGCATTCTCTTCCAAGGACTCAGAAAAAACAGCGATCTCCGGCATCCGGCGCAAAGCTTCTATACGCGCTTCCTGTCCGTCAAAGACCTTTCCGGTGACAGCCGTAATTTTCAGCTCCGGATCAAAAGCCGTAAAGAAAGTAGCCACCAGATCCTGGAAGCCGTTAAAAACAGACAAAGTACATACCAATGCCAATGTAGCCAAAGCCACTCCGCAGACGGAAATGGCTGAAATGACATTAATGGCATTGTGCGACTTCTTGGAAAAAAGATAACGCTTCGCTATATAAAAGGGAAAATTCACCGCCCGGTTCTACTTTTTCAACAATTCGTCTATACGTTCGGCATAATCCAATGAATCATCCACAAAGAATTTCAACTCGGGAATGATGCGCAACTGATGGCGTACCCGTGTTCCTAACTCATAACGGATGGATTTCATATTATCATTGATATTCTTTACTATTTCCTGGCTCCTCTCAGAAGGGAACACGCTGAGATAGACACGTGCAATACTCATATCGGGACTGATGCGGACAGCACTTACCGACACCAAAACACCATTCATGGACTTGGTCTGAAGCAGGAAAATCTCACTCAACTCCTTTTGGATCAAACGAGAAATCTTATTTTGTCTGGTCGTTTCCATAATTAATAATTATTCAGTTTGCTAATTTGTTAATATGCCATACGGTTCATAGCATAACCTATTGGCACATTATTCAACATTTTCTTATGATTGTCAGCCCGTCGCGCAAGGGAAGAATCACCTTTTCAACCCGTTTGTCGGCAGCTACCAAATCATTAAATTTCTTTATTCCAATAGTCTGAAGATCTGTATGATGCGGTTCCTCCAATACATGTCCGTCCCACAATGTGTTATCGGCAATGATGTATCCGCCGGGTGATAATTTCTCCAGTACCATTTCGTAATATTCAATATACTTCCGCTTATCACCGTCTACAAACGCCAAATCAAAGGTAATGTTCATGCCAGGCAGCAACTTCAGCGCATCACCTATATAAAATTTAATCTTGCCGGCGTAAGGCGAACCTTCCAGCCAGGGACGTGTAAAGTCCTCCTGCTCATCGTTTATCTCAAATGTGTGCAACGTGGCCCCCTCTTCCAACCCTTCGGCCAGGCAAAGTGCGGAGTAGCCACTGTAAGTCCCGATTTCCAGCACCTGACGGGGGCGTATCATTTGCACAAACATTTTCAGCATACGTCCCTGCAAGTGGCCGGAAGCCATACGGGGACGTAAAAGCTTGACGTGCGTATCGCGATAAAGTGCCTTCAGATAATCACTTTCTTCATCAATGTGCTGAAGGATATATTCGTCAATAGCGTCCGTTTCTTTCATTCCTATCTTCTATTATTATAGGTAACGGTTGCGGTTGGGCAGCACATAGTCCATAGCATACTTCAACACATCTCCCACTACATTGATTTCAAGGAAAGAAGTCTGAGTACCTTGCTTGCCGCTGCTCAGGTAAGCCACCATGTCGCTTTCACTCAAGACACCATCATCCAGCAATTTACGCAAAGCAGCGAAATAATATGCCTGTCCGTTAGCCTTTTCGGGCATATAGATAGCTTCCACCCCATATGACAAAGCCAGATGACGCATCGTTTTTTCTTTATAACAGATGGCCAATACAGGATATTTGCCACGGAAAGCAGCAATATTACGTGCGGTACGCCCGCTGAAACTGTCGGTAATAATGGCGCGGATATTCAGTTTGCTGGTAGCCTTTACTGCCTGTTTTGCCAGGAAAGCGGTTACATCATTGGAGTTTTCATCCAAAGGAATACGGATGTCATTCTCGGCCAGTTTATCTTTCTCGGCCTGCGCTGCAATCTTGGCCATCGTCTTCACGGCTTCCACCGGATACTTGCCGTATGCCGTTTCCCCACTCAGCATCAATGCATCCGTGCGGTAGTAAATAGCATTGGCAATATCGGTCACTTCAGCACGGGTAGGACGCGGATTATTAATCATGGTATGCAACATCTGGGTAGCAACAATCACCGGTTTCTTTGCCAGAATACATTTTTTGATCAACAGACGCTGAATGCCGGGAATTCGTTCCTGAGGAACCTCAATACCCAAGTCACCACGAGCCACCATGACTCCGTCGGCCACTTCCAATATTTCATCAATATTGTCCACTCCTTCCTGATTTTCGATCTTGGCGATAATCTTAATGTCGCTGCCGTATGCATCCAGTATCTGACGGATATCCAGCACATCCTGCTTATTACGAACAAACGAATGTGCTATGAAATCAATGTCCTTTTCAATAGCATACAGTATATTGTTACGGTCCTTTTCTGTCAAAGAAGGGAGATTGATGCGCACGCCCGGTACATTTACACTCTTACGGTTACCCAAAGTAGCTTCATTCTGCACCTCACACAACAAATACTCGTCTGTCTTCTCAATCACACGCAGCTCCAGATCACCATCATCAATCAGAATATCGCCATCCACCTGAAGATCATGCACAAAACCGGGATAAGATACAGCAATACATTCACGGGTCGTTTCTTGTGCAGGATTACCTACAATCTTCACTTTGTCACCAATCTGATAAGGAATAGGCTCGCCGCCCGCAATAGCAGTAGTACGCACTTCGGGCCCTTTTGTGTCCATCAATATGGCAATACGGTTGGAAACCTCACGTACATTGGTTATCAATTTTTCAAAACCTTCACGTGAAGCGTGAGCCGTATTCATACGGACCACATTCATACCGGCCTTGAAAAGATCTCTTATAAACTCTACCTCGCAACGCTGATCTGAGATGGACGCTACGATTTTTGTTTGTTTCAACATCATAATCTTATCACCTTATATTATACCTAAACGTTTTATTTTCTCATTAACAAAGCCTCAATCGCCAAACGATATGAATGAAGCCCGAACCCACAAATCACTCCCGCACAAGCACAGGAAATCATCGACTTATGGCGAAACTCCTCACGGGTATGTACATTCGAGATGTGCACCTCAACCACGGGAGCTGTCACGGCGCGGATAGCATCCTGCAAAGCAATGGAAGTATGCGTATAAGCCCCTGCATTCAACACGATGCCGTCATAATCAAAACCCACTTCGTGTATTTTGTTGATCATCTCACCTTCCACATTCGACTGATAATACGCTATTTCAATGTCCGGATAAGTATGGCGCAATTCCACCAGATAGTCTTCAAATGAAACAGCGCCATAAATGGAAGGTTCCCGTTTGCCTAATAAATTGATATTAGGTCCATTAATAATTTGTATTTTCATATTTATACTATATCTGAACTTTTTCTACCTTTGCAGGGAATTTGGGTACAAAGGTAGAAAAAAGAAATGAAAAGAACCGAGAAAACAGACAAGATATTGGTGAAATACAAACAATATTTAAAGTTGGAGAAATCCCTATCTACCAATACGGTAGAGGCTTATCTCACAGATTTGGACCTGTCTCTTATACACATCTGACGCTGCCGACG
>ERZ1027125.912-NODE-912-length-10334-cov-6.879949_pt1 | contig 10334 bp, 1 predicted proteins | sample MGYA00519249_ERZ1027125 | MGnify/ENA primary metagenome ERZ1027125 (study PRJEB26926, sample SAMN06164580) | human gut metagenome | biome: ENVO:00009003; feature: ENVO:2100002; material: ENVO:00002003 | host: Homo sapiens | place: USA | collected 2012 ... | reverse complement strand
ATGTAAGAGAGCTGGAATAGGGATATGAAGAGAAAAATTAGTATACTAGGTTCAACCGGTTCAATCGGTCGTCAAGCATTAGAAGTTATTGAGAAACTAGAGGATAAATTTGAAATTATTGCTCTTGCAGCAGGAAATAATATAGAATTACTGAATGAACAGATACGAAGATTTAAACCCCGATATGCATTTGCTTCAGATATAAATCTCATTGAAGGAGTACAACCGGCTTCACTTGATGAAATATGTTCAAACAAAGAAAATGATATAATTCTCGTTGCTGTTTCAGGCAGAATAGGCTTAAAACCTACTATAACAGCGATTAATAACGGTATTGATATTGCTCTTGCAAATAAAGAAACCCTTGTTATGGCCGGTGATATCGTAATGCCTCTTGCAAAAGAAAAAGGAGTTAAGATTGTTCCTGTAGATAGTGAACATTGTGCAATTCATCAGTGCATAAAAAATATTGCAGACGTTGATAAGTTAATTATTACAGCATCAGGCGGTCCTTTTCTAAGAAAAAGCGTCGAGGATATGAAGAATGCTACTGTCGAACAGGCACTTGCTCATCCAAGATGGAATATGGGTAAAAAAATTACAGTAGATAGTGCAACTTTAATGAATAAAGGGCTGGAAGTTATTGAAGCACATCACCTTTTTGATATGGATTATGACAATATAGAAGTTGTTGTCCATCCGCAAAGTATCGTTCATTCTGCAATTGAATATAAGGATGGCAGCGTAATCGCACAGCTCGGGCTTCCTAGTATGCATATTCCAATTCAGTATGCTATCACTTACCCAGAAAGGTTTGAAGGTATAAAATCTAAAAGTTTCAGCTTTGCAGAAGCTGCAAGATTGGATTTTGAAAAACCAGATTGGAATAAATTTAAAGCACTAAACTTAGCTTATGAAGCCGGAAAAACTGGCGGCTCTTCTACAGTTTGTTTAAATGCTGCAAACGAAGAAGCTGTATTTGAGTTTTTAGCAGGAAAAATTAAGCTTTTTGATATAATTAGTGCTGTTGAGAAAATGCTGGAAACTCACAATGTTGTAAAAAATCCTTCTTTAGACGAGATTTTTGCAATAGATAATGAAATCCGTATAAAAACTAAAGAATATTTAAGTAGTAAGGAATGAGGAGTATTGTTGCTGCATGTTAGCGATCAGAATATCCATGGAAGCGAATTTAGCTTCAAGCTGCGCCCTGTATCTATCAAGCGCCTTTTTCTGCTTTTCAATCTTATTCTCGATATCTTTAACCTCCCTGTCGTAAGAGGCCTCAGCTGTCGCAAAGTAGCCGGTTACAGCCTTAAGAGAAGACTCAATTAGAGTTTCTACCTTCGTGAATATACCCGTATTTGAATCACTGCCGATTAACAGAGCTTTCAATGCGTCCTCATCGGCTTCATATGCCTGAATAAACTTATCTTTATCAAACGTTAGCGTTGTAATATTATCTGTAGAAATATTGTTAGCACTTGCATTTTCTACTTTTATACCAATGGCATCCAAATTACGGAACACTGTCGTTCCAGCATCTGAACTCGTCATCATATTTCTTAGCTGGTTTCTTACTAATTTCAAGACTGACTGGTCGTGAAGCTTGCCATCTTTTGATATGGCCTCATCTACATTCTTCATTAACTCGTTGTAAGAATCCACGATATCTGATACAGCATTCGCAAGAGTTTCCTTATCACGCTCTACGGTCAAGGTTACTGATGAATCCTCGGTTAGGCCTTTAAGGTTAATTGTTAAACCCTTTATGCGAGAAATATCACTTGTGATAGTATTAGAATTCGATGTATAGTATGTGCCGTTAATAGAGAATTTTGCATTATTACCAACGTCCTGTACATTAACATTCATCTTTGTTGTTTCTACCGAACCATCTGCTGCCCAGGTTGTATTTGTATAGCCCATAATGTCTGTAAAGTTACTTGTACCGGCCTCGATATTTATCAAAGCTGAACCTGTAGTTCTGGATTTTATTACGAGTTTACCATCAATAGAATCCCAGTAAGCTGTTGCATTGGCTGCATCATTTGAGTTTATCTGCGAGATTAACCCTGCGAGAGTTGTTGTATTACTTATGCTAAATGTTGCATCACCTACAATAAATGTTCCTTCTGTAACATCGCCGCGTCGGAAAAGACCTGAATTCATGATTACAGAATCAGAGTTTACGCAGTAAAGTTCTCTTGCACTTGATACAGTTTTGCCGTCTGAAGAAATACCTGTTATTGCAGCAAAGTTGGAGGTATCTGTTGTAGCTCCTACTTCTATAGAATCATCCGGATTTTTAGAGAATATTTTTAGGTATCCGTCTTCGAAAGTAAGCTCTACATCAGCGAAAGCAGAAGATATTCTTGAGCGCAAATCTCCGAAAGTTTCATCTTTCTTTATCTGTATAGTAGCTTTTTCCCCATTTCTATAAATCGACAGTGTTCCGTCGGAGATATTAAGCAGTCCCATTTTTGTATCGTAGCCTGCGTAATTGGCTACAGAAAGAGTTTTTTCTTCTATTTGTGTAGTTGTAGCTTTAGTGGTTTCTGAGCTAGCGGCGAATCCTCCTAAGTCCTGATGGTATTGCAGTCCTATTGTGGCCATAATACTTGAGTCTGTATTCGCCTGATCTATAGTGAAAGTATCGAATCCGCTCTGTATAATCAATTGTCCGTCAGAGGTCATAGAAGCTTCGAGTCCAAGTGCTTCAAACTTTTTAATCAATGATCCGAAGGTTTCGTTTTCGGTAATTTCGATTTTTGCATTTTCCCCGTTAACTATAATCGCGAGTGATCCTTCAGCTTTGAGGGTATCGCTTCCCCACGGTTTATTGAAGTAGCTGAGTAGTGTATCTTCTGTTGCGGCGGTAAAAGTGGTTACTAGTGTTGATGTTTGTTCAAGTCCTTCGTATTTATAGCTGGTATTATGGTTATTGGAGCCGAAAAGTTTTTCTACAACGTTAGATGCGTTAGTAGTGCTATTGGACTTAGTTATGTATGAGTCACCTGAACCTATGATAGTAAGAATTGAGCTATCTCCGTCGGAAACGAGTGATGTTTCTATTCCGAAAGATTTTAGGGTATCGAGGAATGAGCCCATTGTTTCTCCGGTGGAGATGTATGCGGTATATTTTACGCCGTTATTGTAGATGTAGTATTCGCCGGTTGTAACTCCCAGTTTTGAAAGGAGAGTATCTCTTGTTACATCGGAGTCGATTGTGGTAGTAGTTACAACGTTAAGCGTTTCGCTTTCGTAGGTATTTGTCTGGATCCAGTTATTGAGGTCAATTCCGAGCAGTTCTAGAGCATTTGAAGCTTGTCCGGTTCCTGTATATTTTTGGAGCAGGCTATTTCCTGTATTTTTAAGTATCAGCTGTCCATTTTCGTTAAGTACTGATTCAAAGCCATAGAGAGCCAGCTGATCCATTAGTGTTCCTATAGTATCGTCTGCGGTGAGTTCTATGTTTGTTTGTATACCGTCTTTGACTACGGTTATGAAGCCTTCTTGATATGTTCCTTCGTTGATATCTGAGAGTTTAGTATCTCTGGTAACGGCTTTGATGACGTCTTTAGGGATAGTGAGTCCGTTGGATGTATAGATATTAACGAAATCCCATTCAGCGAAGAGTGTTGATACTATATTTGAGTTAGCTCCAGATGTTGCTGATGTAGCGAGGTATGTGTTATTATATGCGCCTACGGATATTGAGCCGTCTTCTGAGATATCTGCTATGAGGCCATTTCGGGCTAGCAGAGCCATGAAGTCATTTACTGTCATATCGGCGGTTATGTATTCTGTAGTACGAACGCCGTTGTTGTAGACGTAGAAAGCTCCTTCTGAGATATTAAGGTTATTTCCGTCTTTATCTTGCAGTTCGCTTAATTTTGTATTACCGTCAATTCTGTTATCGACTTCTACGGTGTATTCGAGGTTTTCGCTTATAGAGTCGTATCGGGTATTCCAGTTATCCGCAATATTAAGTTTTGCAAGGATATTTGATGCACCTGAGGAGATTCCTTGTGTAGTCATGTAGCTGTTATTTGTGCCGTCAAAGTATAGTTTTCCGTTAGAGTCAAGTCCCATTGTTATTCCGTATTGTGAGAGTTTGGAGGCAAGAGTTTGGAGTGTATCTTCGTTATTAATATTAACGAGGTATCGGGTACCGTCTTGATATACGTAGATATTTCCGCTTGTGATGCCTAGTGAGTTGCCGTTTTTATCTGTTAGCTGGTTTAGTTTTGTATCCAGGGTTGTTTCTTTAACTATAGTTTCGTAGTCAGCGAGGTGGTCGGAGGTTTGTGTAATTTCACCGAGTGACCAGTCTGTGAGTCCGAACACATCTAGGATATTTGATCCTCCGGTTATTGAGGTCAGGTAGCTTTCGCCTATACCAGACACAGAGAGTCTTCCTGCGGCATCGATATCGGAGTTAAATCCGTATTCTGCGAGGAGGTTCATGAAGTCGGCTACGGTTTTGATTTGGGTAGTATCTATATTTACAGTATAGTTAACGCCTTGTTGTGTAATGAGGATATTTCCGCTTGTTATTCCGAAAGCAGCGAGCGGTGTATCTTTTGTCATAGGTCCTATAGTTGTTTGTATTAAGTTTGTGGATATATTGTATGTATTGCTAGTGCCGTAGTCTTTTGAGTAATTAGTTCCCATCAGTAGTTCACCGAGGTTACCGGATATATCGAAGTCGGTGAGTGTAGAGGAGTTTACAGTGAATTTCCCGAGCGCATCTAGAGAGGCTTGGATTCCGTATTCAGCGAGTTTATCAATGACGTCGTAGATAGTTTGTGTTCTGGAGAATGTAAGGGTTACCAGTTTATTTCCTGCGTCGGAAGTTGTGGACAGAATAATTGTACCGTTTCCGGTTCCCATGGTTTTGCCTGTTGAGTCGGAGAGGTTTCCGAGCTGTGTTGCGCCTGTAGCGGCGACTTTTACTGTATGTGAGAGGATATTTGAGGTTCTGTTCACAGTTACAGTTTGGACGTTATTGATAACGTTGGAGAGTTTAAGTGCGGTAAGGATATTTGAACCTCCGGATGCGGCTTGCATGTATACGTTACCGATACCTTCGATTGATACTTTTCCGGAGGAATCTATATTACCAACGAGTCCGTATTTTGATATTTGAGTAAAGAATTCGGATAATGTTGAGGATGCATTGACGCTAATAGTTGTGAATTTTCCGTTAGTTTGGTGTATAATCAGGTTTCCGTTACCGTTATTAAACCCGTTTATATTAGAGAGTTTAGTATCGTAGTCAATTTTAATGTTATTACTAGTAGAAACGAGGTCACCAGATGTTTTGTTATCACAGATAGTTTTTGTGCTTGTTATATATGATTCATTTGCGCCTGCTTTAAGTTTGAGGGCATTTTTTACGTTATCGGAGATATTTTGGATAAATCCGTTTGGTGTTCCTGTGAGAGTCAGCTTACCGTCTTTAATGCTTCCTGAGATACCGAGTCCGGCGAGGGTTGTTAGGGTATCGTCTATGGTATCGGAGGTTTTGACGGTAATTGTGTAGTAAGCACCTTCGCAGCCTACGGTGATGGTGCCGTTTGCGCTCATGCCCAGCTGCGCGTAGGTTGTGCTGCTGTTAAGGCTTAGGGTGGAGTTATACTGTTGTTTATTGGAGTTTGTGTTGTAGTAATGGGTTTCTGTGACGGTTGTATACGTATTATTAAGGCCTGTATTGAATTTCAGGGCGTTTTTGACATTATCTGTCATTCCGGAGATGTAGCCTTCTTCTGTGCCGGTAATATTTAGTTTACCCTCGTGGACTGAGCCGGATACGTTGTAGCCGGCAAGGGTAGAGATGATGTCATCAAGGGTATCTGAGCTTTTTACGGTTACTATATACTGGGTGCCGTTTGAGATGACGGTTATATATCCGGTGTCTGTTCCTTTGATACCCAGAAGTTCAAATAGTGTGTCGGTGGTCATGTTGGCTATTGTGTCGTATAGCTGCTGATCTGAGGTTGAATTCGTTAAAATTGTTACTGCAACGGCTCCACCGCCGCCTGACCCAGAGCCTCCTGTACCTGGTTCGTAGTTGCGGTACAAGATGATGGAATTCGTATTTACCGGACGTTCTACGGTGTAGTATGAATAACTTTGATTAGTGGTCGATGATGTTTTTCCCGTCGAAGTAATTATTAACTGAGGAGTCTTACCACTCTCATATTTCCATCCCTTATCAGTAGTAAATCCTCTAGCAGTCATAGTTGCTTGATCCTGCATTTGAGTTAGCGAAAGCCCCGTAACTGAACTCTGCGAAGCTGTATTAGCATTGTTGTAAACGCAGTTTGACATACTTGCGTTTGATTCACCAAAAAACCCTTTTCCAGAGCTTACTGTACCAGAAGCATAACAGGTATATATATAAATATCACCATCCATCGGAGAAGAATCACTTGAGTCAGCTTCATAAGCACGTCCAACAAAGCCACCCGTATAGGTAGAATTACTTCCAGTAACATTACCACTGGCAAAGCTAGTTTCGATATAGACTTGATAGTAGCTATCACCATTATTACTATCTGCATAAATGCGTCCTGCAAATCCACCAACATTTGAACTTCCGGTAACGTTACCAGTCGTATAGCAGCTATTTATTGTAATATGCCCATTTGTTCTAATATCCCCTATTAAACCACCAACATATGAAGAATTTGCTGCAGTTATATTTCCAGTAGAATAACTTTTAGATACAACAATGGAAGAGCTGGAAAGTTGTCCAATCAATCCCCCAATATAGTTTCCTGTGCCACTATTATTGATATTCATATTAGAATTGCAATTGGTAACATTGCCATTAGACATAGAACCTATAATACCACCGATAGAGCTACTGCTTCCTGATGCATTTATCATTCCCGAAGCGGTACAATTAGTTATTACACTTGCAGACACACCAGCAATCCCGCCAACACTGCTGGTGCCTGTTGCGGTGATAGTACCATTGTAAGAAGATTGAGAAATTGTACCAGCTACTCCAGCAATCCCGCCAACACAGCCGGTGCCTGTTGCGGTGATAGTACCATTGTAAGAAGATTGAGAAATTGTAGCACTATTAGCATATCCAACAATACCACCAACATAATTGCCACCAGAGCCGGTAATACTCATTGTAGCATTACAATTTGAAATAGTTCTTGAACTGGTTATACTTCCAGCAATACCACCTGCATAACCACTTGTAGCTTTTACTGTACCAGTCACATTTGCATTTAAATTTGATAGGCTGATGTCACTTGCCCCAACATATCCTCCAATACAGTTGCTTCCTGATACATTAATAGTACCTTTTATTGATATTTTATCGTACGAAGCTGCAGAGCCAAATACACCAGTAAAACCTCCTGCTTTACCACTAGAAGAAGTCACATTTACATCTTGCACAAATGAATTTCTTACAGTGTTATTAATATATCCAGCGAGTCCGCCGACATATCCACTACCATTAATATTAATATTTCCAGAAGTGTATGAGGATGCAATTGTATTAGTTGCCTGACCAGTAATAGCTCCAACGTAGCTGTTTCCATTAACATTAACGTTTCCTTTGACGTAACAGTTAGTAATAGTACCAGCAGAATTACCAACAATGACACCAGTGTAGTCTTTACCGGATACAGTTGCGTTTTCGACCCCGAGGTCAAGAATTCTGGCAGTATTTCCGGTCACCCCGAAAATACCTACTCCAGACGTTCCACTTTGTGAAATAGACACGTTTGAGATAACATGTCCATTACCGTAGAAAGTTCCCATGAATTTATGTTCGTCAGTACCAATCGGAATGTATCCCGGTGAGTTAGCCATGTCAATGTCGCCGGTAAGAATGAAAGTACAATTAGAAGCCTGTCCCGAGTTAACAAGTGAAGCTAATTTGTTTAGGTCTGATAAAGAACTGATTGAGTATAAGTTCCCCGCAGTAAGAGTATCAACTCCAGAGATAGCTATTGCTCCACTGGCAGTCGATTGTGTAATAATAGTTAAGAATGACGTAGCTACAGGTTTAGTCGTAATTCCGACCCCAATTTGCGTAAGTAGTCCCCCCGTCGTGGCATCTTCGGCATAAATGCCGTTGTCGTTGTCTAGCATCAGAATGTTGTTTTGAAGCTTGGCCTCAATCCCGTATCTGTTGAAGAAATTAATGAGATCAGAGATTTTAGCATATCCGTAGAATTCCTGTGAGGCAATAATCGCACCATCCGAGGATTTTATATTAATAGTAGTTGTAGACCCGAGGAAATAAGCGAATTGTGCAAGTAAAGCTTCTTCAACTGTAGCTCCGCCTTCAATAGTTGATCCTGGCGTACCTCCTCCACCTCCAGTCCCTACGCCAATGTATTTGACGACAGAAATTCCTAACTTGTCAGCGACATCCCCCGAGACATAGTTAGCATTTTCAGACTTAAGTGTAATGATACCATTAACCATTTTCGCCTCAATACCATTTAACTTAAGCTTTTCAAATAAATCCTCAAATGTCATCGTCTGTGTCACAGTAATTGTATCAACAGGCTGCTTACTCCTGTTGCTTATAATCAAAGTATTTCCTGAAGAAACATCAATGCACGAACTAATAAGGGTGTCTTTTGTTGCGACTTCAGTATTTGTATATGTAACAGCTGCAGATGATGTATTTGCCTTTCCAACAGTGGTTGTAGTCGTGTAAGATTCAGTTTTAATTCCGAGTGTTGCAAGCAGATTCGAGCCTGAAGCGTCAGTCACATATGCTCCATCAGCAGATGTGAGTGTAATAATCCCCTCCGCAATCACCCCTTGTATTCCATACTGGTCTAAAATATCAAATACCCCATCTATAGTTGTATTATTAGCAATCACCGTATTCAGAGTAGTACCATCAGATTTATGTACCGTGATTGTATTAGCCTTGTTAATTCCAATCTGAGCGAGAGTGTTGTTAATAGTAGCATTATTCGCAACTGTGTATGATACGACAGCCGTAGAAGTGGAAGATTTTCCGACCGTAGTTGTTACTGTAATAGTCGTAGGTGTCATTCCGAATGCATCAATAATCGGCCCCTTCACATAATTTCCTGATGGCGAATCAAATGAAATTAAGCCGTCATTAATCTGTGCATTAATATCATGCTTAGCGAGTTCCTTGAATAACTCATCCAGTGTAGTTGTCGTGCTAATAGTAATTGTAGCAATAGGGTTGTTGTCCTTGTTATAAACAGTAATCTCGTTGTTCGCGGAATTGACAGCAATAATAGAATTAATAGTCGTCGTCGCATCTGCCACCGCCGTCCCGGTAAATGTAACCGGTGCTGTAGATGAAGCCGTAGTGTTAACAATCTGTGTAACAGTCTGCGTGGTTATGCCTAGTGCAGTCGGCAGTGTCCCCGTAATGAACTTATTTTCAGCAGAATCTAAAGAAATGACGCCGTTAGCAATAATCCCATCAATACCTTCCGCCTTTAATTTATCAAAAACATCCCTAATCGTAGCAGTATTATCAATGTTAATGGTCTTCAGAGCATTTCCTAGCTGGTCATGTACAATAATATTTGAAGCTCCGGTAAGCCCCACCTCAGAAAGTTTAGTATCTAAATCAGCATACTCTGTTTTAGTAGTCAAAAGTGTACTACCAGTAGACGAAACCGCTTCAGTTTTTGTAATAGAAGTAATACCTAAAGCAGAAGCAACAGTACCGTCAAGCGTTCCGCCCGTAACGACGAGTCTTCCGGTCGCATCTATAGAAGCAGAACCGCCTTTTTGGTGAATTTGATTTATAAGATCGTTAATGGTGGTGTCTTGTGAAACATTTAAGTCTTTAGAATTAAATCTTAAAGTGTATCCATCTTTGACTTTATCAGCAGTACCTAGTGTATCTATAATTTCCTTTAGCGTAGTATCCCCTGTCACCGCTGCAGTAGTAGTAATTGTCATAATGGATCCGAGAGCATAGCTGGATTTATTAGAGTTATCTAGTCCCATGGAGTTTTCAAGAGTGGTGTTTTCTATATAGCCGTTAGATATTGTAATGATACCGTCTTTTATAGAGGCAGAAATTCCGTCAAAGGAGTTGATAAAGTCAAGAAGATCCCCTATTGTGCTTGCCTCGTTGACAGTTATAGTTCCGGCTAGTGAACCATCTGAGTTATAGAGTTTGACAGTTCTATCAGCTGCAGACATAGAGTTAAGAATACCATATTCTTTCAGAAGAGTGTCTTCTGTTGCATCAATAGTTATAGTATCCTTTCTAGAAAGCGGATCTGATGTTACGTATTTACCCGAAACAACCTGAGTAAGATTAAGAACATCAGCCAAAGCACCAC
>ERZ1027125.907-NODE-907-length-10396-cov-5.806498_pt1 | contig 10396 bp, 11 predicted proteins | sample MGYA00519249_ERZ1027125 | MGnify/ENA primary metagenome ERZ1027125 (study PRJEB26926, sample SAMN06164580) | human gut metagenome | biome: ENVO:00009003; feature: ENVO:2100002; material: ENVO:00002003 | host: Homo sapiens | place: USA | collected 2012 ... | reverse complement strand
AAATAATATATAATATTATTAAGATAACAGTAATGAAACGGAAGACTGGTATAGCACAGCAGCTGCATTTTTTGAGGAGGCGTTGAAATGTCCGTGAATAGAAATACTGTACAGCGTGAGATAGTATATCAGCATCTGGCACATATGTGCGGACATTTTACAGCAGACGAGTTATATGAAAAAATTCATAAAAACTATCCCGGCATATCAAAGGCAACTGTTTATCGCAATCTAAAAACGCTTACGGCACAGGGAAGGATACTGCATATAGCTGTCCATGATGGCGCTGACAGATATGAGAAGCTAGTCAAGAAACATTATCATGTAAAATGTATATACTGCGGCAGAATTTCGGACGTTTCACTTCCCTTTATGGAGTCGCTGACCGAGGAGGCGCAGAAGCTGGAAAGCGACTGCCGTATAGTAGGCTATTCTCTGATTTTCGATGGTGTATGCTCTGAATGCGCCGAAAGCGTTGAAGATAATTAGGACAATAATTTAAAACATCAAGGAGGAAAATTTATTATGGCAAAATCAAAGTACGAGGGAACACAGACCCAGAAAAATCTTGAGGCGGCTTTCGCAGGAGAGTCTCAGGCAAGAAACAAGTACACTTATTTCTCATCTGTAGCTAAGAAAGAGGGTTATCAGCAGATAGCGGAGCTCTTCTTAAAGACGGCGGACAATGAGAAAGAGCATGCTAAAATGTGGTTTAAGGAGCTTAACGGACTTGGCAGTACGGCAGAAAATCTTTCGTCAGCCGCCGACGGCGAAAATTTCGAGTGGACGGATATGTATGAGGATTTTGCAAAAACTGCGGATAAAGAGGGCTTTCCGGAGCTTGCTCAGAAGTTCCGTTTGGTAGCGGCTATAGAGAAAAGACATGAGGAGCGTTACCGTGCGCTGCTTAAAAACGTAGAAACTGCGGCGGTATTTGAAAAGAGCGAGGTAAAGGTGTGGGAGTGCCGCAACTGCGGACATATAGTAGTAGGCACAAAGGCGCCCGACGTATGTCCTACCTGCAATCATCCTCAGTCGTTCTTTGAAATCTCGGCAGAGAATTATTGATCTGATTTGATAATAAAAGGAAGCGGTTCTTCACGAGCCGCTTCTTTTTCTCTGTTCGAGTCCCGCTAGGTAGTCTAGAGAAACCTTGTAGTGTTTTGCAAGCAGAATAAACAGGTGCATAGGCATTTCACGCTTGCCGCTTTCGTACAACTGGTACTGCTGACGAGTTATTTGCAGTATATCGGCTACCTGCGCCTGCGACAGGTCGCTGTCCTCACGCATATCTCTTATTCTCTGATAAAAATACATATAATAACCTCCGCATAATTAGTCATTATGTAGATTTTATCATGAATTTAAATGAATGCACTTGATTTGCATTCATTTAAATGCTATAATATTATTATGAGATCAAACACTCGCATTATTCTATGGCGAAATGAAATCAAATAAGCCTTGTATGGACAGAAGAAAAAGACAGCAAAAAAGCGGTTCAGGAGTGAACCGCTTTTTTCGTATGCTTCAGCTTTCAAGTATTCGAGCAAATATAGGTTTTTAGCCGTCAAAAACGGCGTTTTTTTATGTCGATTATTTTGTTGATTATTTCCGAGATGTCCATTTGAGTTTTGTCGTCCAGCCTTGAAACGGAATCGTATATATCGTGGAGTACGGAATCCTCTTCGTTTAGCGTAACTGTTTTTGATAATAAAGCTTCCAACGGAATATTAAGGCCTTTGGAAATCTTCTCGGCGCTTTCGAGAGTGCAGTTTTTTTCACCTCGCTCCACCTGACCGATATATGTCGGGTGCAGACCGCAAAGCTCTGCAAATTTTTCTTGACTCACTCCCATTTTAGTCCTGTAATATTTTACACGTCGTCCGAATCGTTTAACCACTTCGCTCATTACAATATCTCCTCGAATAGTGTTATGAATACAGTCTATAGTATTCTAAATACATTTTCAACAGACTATTGACATTGTATTCGGAAATATGATATACTATAAGTATAGAAATGACTAAAAAAGTATTTTTAGTATGTTTTAGAGAATGAGATGCATTTTATTTAAAGGAGGATATTATGTCAAAAGATTGGGATTATGCGGAGTTATCAAAAAACGCAAGAGAGGCTGGAAGTCCGGGAGAGTATATTAGCTCAATAAAAGAGGAAGGCTTTAACTTGGGGGTTCTTGTAGGTGTAGCTGCAACTGTACTTGTAACTGGAGGAGGATTTGTCTTAAATAAAATTCGCAAAGTATATAAACAAAATAAAACGAAAAAACTCGAAGAAACTGTGGCATATGACAAAATGGTGATGGATCAATTGTATATGGATTTGACGACAGAGAAGGTTGAAGAAGAGGATAAGATAGAGAAAGAAGGTGATGAAGATGAGTGATAGATTCCCAGATGTTGATTGGTGGTGCGACAGATGTGGAGCGTATCTGAATGATCAGGACGGCTTTGACGATCACAACTATATACATAAATGTACAGAGTGCGGTCATAAAAATAGTATCTCCAGTGATAATATCTATGAATCTCATGAAGATTATTTCGGTGTATGACAATAACTAATAACGTTAATTATGGCATAGTTTAAAACAGGACAAGCAGCAAAAGAGGAACAACCCCATTATAGGGATTGTTCCTCTTACTTTATATCCGATTATTAAAATCAAAATCAACCAAGAACTACTACGATCTCGTTGTTCTCCTTCATCTTGCACTCGCAAACGAAGTTGCCGTCGAGCTTTTCGCCGTTGATGGTGATGCTCTTTACGCCGCTCTCAACGTGGTCGGGGTTCTGAATGTCGATGGAAAGGTGCTTGCCGCGGAAGTTCTTCTCGATCTTGAAGCCGTCCCATGCGTGGGGGATCGCAGGATCGATAACCAAGCCTTCAGCGTTGGGACGCATACCGCAGATACCCTCTACGCAGCCTACCATTACGGTAGAGCCGGTACCAGTCAGCCAGTGAACGTGCGAACGTCCGGCAAAAGGCGAACGTGTGGACTCGGTGAACTGTCCGTGAACGTACGGCTCAAGTATACGGACCTCAGCCTTGTCGTTCATGCTGGCAGGGGAGGATTCGAGGAAGTACTCGAAAGCTCTGTCGCCGTGACCGAGCAGCGACTCGGCAAGTATAGCCCAGCCCTGAGTCTGTGAGAAGATACCGCCGTTTTCCTTAGTGTCGGGGTTGAAGATGTGCATGAGTGCGCCGTCGAAGTAGTGATCTACATAAGGAGGCTCCATGATCTTTACGCCGTAAGGAGTATTGAGTATCTCGTGTACGCTCTCCATAGCCGTTTCTGCCTGCTCCTTGCTTGCAAAGCCGGAGATGATGGACCACGACTGCGGATTGAGCCACATATTAGCCTCAGGATCCTTCTTAGCGCCTACTACAACGCCGTCCTCACGGATACCTCTGATAAATCTGTCCTCGTCCCAGCAGGCTGCAAGGCTCTCGCCAAGCTCTGCCTGAACCTTATCGATATATGCAACGTACTCTGTATCGTTCTTTTCCTCAGCGTAGCCCTTGATAACGGACATAGCATAGTAGAGCTGGAACGCAACGAATGTAGATTCGCCCTTCTTGCCCATTCTCAGGCAGTCGTTCCAGTCTGCGTGCAGACCTGCGGGCATCTTGTGGTCGCCCAGACGCTCCATGGAGAAGCGGATAGCGTTCTTGAGGTGGTCGTATACGGTGTCCTCGCCGCCGTTAGCGTAAACAATAACCTCGTCGAGGAACGCTTTGTTGCCGGTTTCACCGATGTACTTGACAATAGTCGGGAAGAGCCAGAGAGCGTCGTCGGCACGGTAGGAGGGATGTCCCGTCTGCTGTGCATATTCGGAAGCTTCGTTGTTTTCGTCGGGGCAGTTTTCGTGACCTGCGTTGTGGTCGAACTTAACGAGAGGCAGACCGCCGCCGTTGTCGACCTGTGCGGAGATCATGAAGCGGATCTTCTCAGCCGCAAGCTCAGGATTGATGTGGATGATACCCTGAATATCCTGAACGGTATCACGGTACCCGTAGCCGTTTCTCAGACCGCAGTAGATAAAGGAAGCAGCTCTCGACCAGATAAATGTAATAAAGCACTGATAAGCGTTCCAAACGCTGACCATATTGTTAAACTCTTCGGAGGGAGTAGTTACCTGGAAGTTATTGAGCTGACCGTGCCAGTAGTCTACCAGCTCCTTAATCTCAGCGTCGCACTTGCCGGGTTCTTCATACTGAGCGAGTATAGCAGAAGCCTCGGTAGGATTTTTCTGACCGAGAACATAGATAACTTCTGCGGTTTCGCCGGGAGCGAGGATAAGCTCTGACTGGAGCGCACCGCAGGCATTGCCGTTGTAGTTGCACTTGTTGTCGCAGAAGCCGCGCTCTACGGCAATAGGATTTCCGTATGTTCTGTACGAACCGATAAAGCTGTCAAGATTGCCGTTGTAAGCGGAAACAGGAGCGCCGACCTGACCGAAGAATCTCTCTCTCCAGTTAGAACCGTTCTCGTCCTTGCCGCTGTTTTCATTTATGTGCTGTACTATCTTGTTGCCTTCAAATGAAGTTCTTGTGATAAAGAGAGTGTACTGTAGGTTTACCTGATCCTGCTCGTAGTTATTCTCATTTGTGAACTCTACAAAGCCGAAGAGGGAAAGGCTTCTGGTAACGTCGGAATTATTTGTGACCTTAGTTCTCCACACCTCGTAGGTCTTGTTAAGAGGAACATAATATGTGACCTCGGAATTAATGTCGGCGTAATCAGCCTTCATAGTCGTGTAAGCCGTACCGTGACGGCACTCAGACTTATACTTATCAAGGGGCTTGCCTACAGGCTGCCACGACGCAGACCAGTAATCTGCGGAATCGTTATCACGGATATAAACATATCTGCCGGGAACGGAGATATTAGTGTTGAAACGGTATCTTGCGATTCTTCCGTTTGCACCGCTCTTAACAAAGCTGTAACCGCCTGCATTGTTGGAAACGATTGCACCGTATTCAGGCGAGCCGAGGTAATTTGCCCAGGGCGCCGGGGTGTCGGGTCTGGTAATTACATACTCTTTGTTTTCGAGGTCAAAAAAACCATACTTCATAAGCTTTAAACTCCTTTTTTATGAATTTAGATCTCCGCAGCGCTTAGAATACTGCGAGATCCGTACAGAGAGATGAATTTCTGCACACAATATAAAAAAAATTTCTGCTCCGCCGCCATCACAGGCGTACAGCCGAAAGCAGATGTTTACACTATTATCATAACATAAATCAAAACATATTTCAAGGGGGTTTGAGAAATTTTTTATATTATTTTTTGAAATCTATAGGAATAAAAACGCAAAAAAACCGACGTCCATGCTAAACACAGACGTCGGTTTTCAAATATAATCAGCGATTTTTAAAACGCTAGAAGTTATTAACCCTTTACAGAACCGAGTGCCACGCCTCTGATGATGAACTTGGAGAGGCAGAGATAAACGATAACTACAGGCAGGATAGCGATAACGATATAGAGGTTAAACAAGCCTGCGTCGGACTCAAGAGGTCCTGCGTTACGCATACCCGAGAGTATCAGCGGTACTGTATACTTCGCTTTATCCGAGAGGATAAGACGGGGCATGAAGTAGTTGTTCCAGTTAGTTACGAATGTGAAGATAGCCTGTACTGCGAATGCGGGTTTTAAGATAGGAAGTACAATAGAGTTGAAGGTCCTGAACTCGCCGCAGCCGTCGATTCTGGCCGCCTCTACTATTTCCAGCGGCAAAGCCGAGTCCATGTACTGCTTCATGAAGTAGAATACAGCAGGTGCAGCTACCGAAGGTACTATCAGAGGTATATAGGAGTTTGTAAGTCCCCAGTCGGACATCAGTCGGTAAAAACCGATAGCCGAAGCCTGTGTGGGAACCATCATTACCACCAGTATAAACATGAAAGCTACTTTTTTCAGTCTGAAATCATATACATGAATAGCATAAGCTGTCAGAGCAGAAAAATAAATTGAGAATCCGGCTGTAAAGGCTGATATTATCAGCGAATTTTTCAGAGCGCCAAACACGCTTCCGTATGCGGTAGAGGTAGTCGTGCTGAAAAGATTCTTAAAGTTTTTTATAAGGTACTGGTCTGGAATAAATCTCAGACCTGTCTGTACTTTTTCACGGGTCGCGTTCATAATAAGCAAGTAGAAGGGGAAAAGCGACATGACTACCAGGAGAATCAAAACAACATAAGCGATAATTCTTCTGATAAGCAGGGTCTTAGCATCATCCTTCTGACCAACTATATCTGTTGATATCGGCATATTTCAATTCCTCCTTCTTAAGCTTTTTTCTTTTTTTTCTTCTTCGGAGCGTCATTACCCATAGCGATGATAAGGAATCCGAGGATAGCAGAAATAATAAAGATAACTACGCAGATAGCCGAAGCCAAGCCTACGCCGGAATCCTTACGGGTCTGTATCTGCATTACAAGCGTCATTGTGCTGGGTATACCCTTCATGTACGGAGAACCTACGTCCTTAGTGAGCAGCGCAGGAACGTCGTAGAGCTGAAGACCGCCTATGAGCGAGGTTACAAGAACATAGGAAAGAATAGGCTTGATAAGCGGCATTGTGATCTTCCAGAATATTTCCGTTGGATTAGCGCCGTCCATCTGAGCCGACTCATACAGCGATGTATCTACACCCATGATAGCTGCCATAAGCAGAATGGTAGTATTACCATACCACAGCAGGAAGTTTATAAATGCGATTATTCCTCTTGTACCCCACGGTGAATTTAAGAGGGTATCGTTGTTTCCGGTAATTTTGCAAACTATCTCGTACATTGCGCCGTTAGTATTAAACAATGTAAAGAACATGAATGCGATAGCCGAAGCCATGATAACGTTAGGCAGATAGATTATTGCCTTGAAGAATCCCTGAGCCTTGATTTTCAGACGAAGATCAGTAAACCATGTAGCGAGCAGCAGGGATATTATGATCTGCGGGATAAATCCCATTAACCATATTATGATCGTATTGCTGAAGCTATGTACGATATCGGGAGTTTTAAAAATCGTAACATAGTTGTCAAAGCCGCAGAACGTGATCGTTTCCGTCGGCGTAGACTGAGTAGTCCAGCCGCCTGCGATAGATCCGCGGTCTACTACATAGTCCTTAAAGCTGTTTACAAAAGTAATAATCAGCGGATACAGCTGAAATACAGCATATACAAGGAAAAATGGGATAAGGAAAATATAACCCCATTTTGCATAGCTGATACTCTTATGCTTCATTAATTTCACCCTTTTCAAAATGTTGATAGATAAAAAATACAAGGGACGGGAACACTCCCATCCCCTGCATTTTTATTGCAACTTATTTAATTTTTATAAATTATTCAGCTGTTACGCCGGAAACATCAAGGTTAGCATAGAGTGCGGTGATGTTGCTCTTGAATGCCTCAATAGCCTCTTCATATGTTGAAGTGCCGTCGTAGTAAGCCTTCATAGCCTTCTGGAAGTTCTCATTGCAGCCCTGATCGTAAGCGGAGAGCTTATTGGAGAGGTCGATCTTATCAGCAGCCTCTGTAAGGAGTGAGAGATGATCCTGACCGCCAAGGAACGGGTTGGAATATCCGCCGTCGATAAGCTCCTTGATAGCAGCCTTATTGTTGGTGTAGTCCTGCTCGCCCTCTGTGATAGCCTTCATGATATCCTTGTCGCAGGTCATCTTGAGCATGATATCCTTTGTGATCTCAATGTTATCGGAGTCGATAGCGCCGCAGAGCCATGTGCCGCCCCAGAAGTAAGCCTGAGGACCTGCGCAAGCTTTCCACTTACCGTAACCGCCGTTGCCCTCAACTGCGTTGGACTGATCCTCCTTGATCTCCTCGTCAACAGTGGTGGGGAGAAGTGTGAAAGGAATGCCCCATGTGGAGAAGAAGTAACCGAATACGCCGGAGTCGATCTTCATGCCGGCCTTCCAGTTATCATCCCAAAGTGAGCTCTTGGTGTTGTACTCAGCGTCTGTGTACTCCTTAGTCTGCTTAACCCACTCAGAGATCTGGGGATCGATAGAAACCTTATCGTCTGTTACCCAAGGTGAAGATACGGTGTTGGAGAAGCATCTGTATGTATCGTCGTAGCCGGATACCATCTTGTAGCCCTGCTCCTTCATCTTGCCTGCTGTCTCTGTGAACTTATCCCAGTCAGCAACTGCAGCCTGTACAGTTTCGGGATCGGAAGAACCGAGAACTGCCTCTGCGATGTCGGTGTTATAGAGGAAGAGTCCGGGAGTTGCCTGCCATGAAAGACCCTTGATATTGCCGTTAGCGTCGGTCATAACGTCCTGAGTATACTTGTACTGCTCAGCCATATCGTCAGCTGTGATGCCGATATCCTGAACGCTCAGAGCAACGTCGCCGTTAGCATATTTGAGCGAGTAGTCAGCCTCTACGAGGAACATATCAACCTTATCCTCAGACTCTGCCTGATTCTTCAGCGCTTCGTCGAGCTTGGTCTGATAAGCGTTTCCTTCGTTCTCGATCTGTACCCAGTTTACTTCTACGCCGTCCCAGAGAGCCTGATCTCTCTTGTCCCAGTAGTATTTCTCAAATCTGCTCTGGAACTCAGTATTCCAGCAGTAGATGGTGTAGGTCTTCTTTGACTTGTCGGAAGACTCCTTACCGTGAAGCTCAGCGGTATTTACGCTATCGCTGCCGCCTGCTGCCTTTGAGTCATTTTTTGACGATGTGTCGTCGCCGCAAGCTGTGAGCATAGAACCTGCCATGCAGAGAGCCATAGAGCCTGCGAGAATTTTCTTAAGCTGTGCCATAATAAATTTCCTCCTTAAAAATCGCATTACTAATGATTATATTTTGCCGCAGCGTATTTGCCGCGATTAATGCCTTTAATTGTTTTTCGGCGATATATCCGCCACTGAAGCTCCCTCCAGGAGTTCTCCGTTCACCGTTATTACCTCGGTAAAAGTAGTGGTGGGATTTTCTATCAGCGATATCAGCTTCTTTGCCGCCGTAGCGCCGATCGCCGCCGTGTCCTGTCTGTAGGACGTGAGCTTTGGCGAAAGAAATTCGGAATAAGCTATTCCGTCGTATCCTATTACCGATATATCCTGCGGGATCTTCAGCCCGCTGTCGGCTATTGCATTGTATCCGCCGATAGCCGAGTAATCGTCCGGCATAAATATACAGGTAGGTCTTTCTTCACCCGCAAGGATTTTTTTTGTCATTTCGTAAGTCACTCCGGGGCTGTGATACTCGCCTGCTACCAGCCATTCGGGTCTTACCTCTATGCCTCGGTTCATGCACGCTTTGCAGAAACCGCTCATTCGTTTTTCCATTACCGCCGAGCGTTTTCCCTGAATATATGCCAGCTTGCTATGTCCCTTATCCGCAGCGTAACGTACCAGCGTTTCAATTCCCGATTCGTTATTTGAAACTACTGCCGTGCGGCAGTCAAATATATGGTCGATAGTCACGACCGGCAGATCTCCGTTTATTACCTCGTATACGTCGGGGTCTGAAAAGTCTGTGCAGATTATAACTATGCCGTCGACATTGCGGTATTTGCAATGCTCGTATGTAGACATCTTACGTCTGCCGATATTCTTATTTATAAACGTTATATCATATCCGCTTAACTCAGCCTCAGTTTTAAAACTGTTGAGGACCTTGGCAAAAAACTCGTGAGTCAGACCGCTGCCTGCTTCGTCGGTAAACATTACACCGAGATTAAAGGTTCGGTTTGTTTTCAGCGCACGCGCCTGCGAATTCGGAAAATATCCCATTTCCCTTGCCGCTTTTATCAGGCGCTCCTTAGTTGCAGGGCTTACGTCTTTATGATCGTTAAGCGCCTTGCTTACCGTTGCGATTGAAACGCCGCAGCGAACGGAAATGTCTTTAAGTGAAACCATCCGTCTCCCCCTTCTGACGAACAACCTGCCCATGAATGTGTGAAAGTGCAAAAAACGTTTTCGTTATTTTCTTCACAGCGTTCGGCACGGATTTCGACCTTATTTTCTCAAACGTTTCCGTTAATAAAAGTGTACAATAAAATCTAAGAAATTGCAAGTGTTTTTGCATTTTTTTTAAGTTGAGTAATAAAATATGTATGTATACACAAACTTTCAACTGCACGTTTGTGCATTTTGACTATAAAAACGAGGGGTTTGATACTGTTTTGTAATGTTTTCTTTTTCGTTTTCAATTCGCTCACACAATTTTCACATTGCAGTTTTTTGGGATTTTATTATACTGTACATATTTTACACAAGATATCCTTACACCGCCCTTCGACAGTGTATATTTGCACAAAATTTTGCATTTGATTTTTTCTTTAAACGTTTTCGTGGCTTGTATTTTTTGTTATTGTTTATCACATTTTTATCATAAGGTTTTT
>ERZ1027125.899-NODE-899-length-10510-cov-4.330655_pt1 | contig 10510 bp, 9 predicted proteins | sample MGYA00519249_ERZ1027125 | MGnify/ENA primary metagenome ERZ1027125 (study PRJEB26926, sample SAMN06164580) | human gut metagenome | biome: ENVO:00009003; feature: ENVO:2100002; material: ENVO:00002003 | host: Homo sapiens | place: USA | collected 2012 ... | reverse complement strand
AAGATCGTCGGCAGCGTCAGATGTGTATAAGAGACAGCTACAAGATACCCCTCAAAAAGGCGATGCTTCATGAGGGGTAAACGGTGGTGAGTGTATCGTTGGTATTATATAAGTCGCTGGTGCTCAATGGTGGAAGTCTCCACTATAACCTATAAGTCCAAATTTCCTATATGTAATGTATTGGCGGCTTTCTCTTTTTGTTCGTTTACGATATGCGTATAAATCTGCGTGGTTTTGACGTTTGTATGTCCCATCAACGACTTAATGGTGTATATGTCAACACCATTTTCCAACAATAGCGAAGCGTAGCTATGCCGGCCACAATGGAAGGTGATATGTTTCTTGATGCCAGATGCTTCTATCCAAGCTTTCAAAGGACGGGAAATCCAAGAGGCATCTGTCAATCCCTCAAAAACGAGTGCTTCATCATTACTTGGGCGTTCACCACATAGTTGAAGGGCTTGTTGAATGACTGGCTTATAATCGGGGCGTTTCGTTTTTTGCTGAACCACGACCGCTTGCCATGTACCTTTACTTGTCTGTTGAATCTGCTGCCATTTCAATGCTTGAATATCGCTATGTCGCAATCCTGTAAGGATAGAAAACAAGAATGCACGTTTCAGGACATCATCTTTACAAGGAGTATCAACCAACATTTGTACTTCATTCATGGTAAGTGCTACACGAGGTGTCTCTATGTTTGTTATTCCTTTTATTTTTGCGCTGATGTCAACCGTCAGATATTCATCAACGAACGCCTGTTTCAATCCGGCTTTGAGAATAGAGAAATAAGTGGATGCCGTATTCTGTGAAATAGTACCTTTCTTATTGCCTCCCATCGGGGCACGTAACAGGAACATCTTGATGTCTTCAAGTAGTTTTACGGAAATCGTCTTAAACGGGATCGGGTTGCCTTGCGAATAGATTTTCAACAATTCTCCCACACGGGTCCAGTTGACTATGATTGAATTAGAGCTATTTGGATGCCGTTTGCTGATGATGCCATTGAAGTATTTGATAAAGTCCTGTTCGCTTCGTTCATTTTGTGCCGCGATTTCGTTCTCCTTATCAGTGTAGAGGACGGCACTATCGTATTCGTGCTGGCGTAACTTACGCACATTGTCGGCATAGATACAAGCCTCTTGATCTATCGTTGAACGGCATTGGATAATTCCATTCAAATCACGCTTAGGCTTATAGTTGAATGTTCCATCCGGCAAGATACGTGCAATGGACGACTTATCCCAAATGGGTGTGGATATAGTCCGGTTAATAGATTCCACCACACGGCTTGCCCGTTTAGAACCTCGCTTGTAAACCGGGTACGACTCTATAATCAGATACCACTCTTCTTTGTAATTCGACCTTCTGAGCTTGACGGTCACTTTGGTATGGGGTAATGCTTTCTTCATAACGACTTATATAATTTATCAATTTCAGATTTGGGAACATAAACATAATTACCGATTTGGCGTGTAGGAATAGAATGACGGCGTATGTGCTTAAAGACACTGCTGTCATTGATATGGAACTTTTTAGCAATCTCTCCGATAGTATAACAGTCTTTGGGTTCAAAGGACAATGCATCCTTTTTTCTTTTTCTACTGCCATCCTTTGTTTTGAAGTGTTCATCCATATACTGCCGACTAAGGCGTGTCAGACGTTGCCCAAAGTTGTATGATGGTATCAATCCCTGCCGTATCATACGATAAAGTACATCTTTACTAATGCCGTAAATCAGTACAGACTCTTTAACTGTCAGATACCCCTTACTGGATGGTATTCGCCTGACCAATGCTTGGCGTATTGCCTCTTTTTCTTTTGCGATTTGCCTTTTCTTGTATGCTCTCTTGGAACAGGTTGGACAACAATACTTTGACATCAATGTGGGAGGAGTAAAGATTTTACCGCACTCCTCACAACTTCTTTGAATGGTGTAATTTCCTCTTGGCATATTCTTCTCGTTTTAAATGGTTTATATCAAACTAAGTTGTACCTTATCGCCAAATAAGACGTGTCGCAAACATGTCGCAAATAAGAGATAAAAAAGCCCATAGAAACCGCATAGCAACCATGAACCCCATAAACGCAAAAAGCGTGCAACTCATTGAGCTGCACGCTTTTGCTTATTGTTTATTATCTGTTTCCTTATCGGAATCATTTGACTTGAATGAAACGAGAACCGGGTACGCTGCACCTTTACCTTTCCCACCTCATCCATCAATAATCGGTCGGGGCGGTAAACAATCCCCTTAAGCCTTACCTTTGTATTTTTACGTTTCGTCTTTTCGGTTACCGGCTCGGTGCTCACCAGATTGGGACGGAAAAAGCCGATGCCGTCCAGATGCACCTGCCTGCCCTCCGCCAATTCCTCGCCCATGGCGTGTGACAGCGCATCGAGCACGGCTATTACATCCGTTTCCGTCAATGTACAATATTTCTGTATACGGGCACGGAGCTGGGCCGTGCTTACTTTCCCATTCAGCCGGAGACGCGGATGCAACATATTCTCTTCCCCTTGTTGCTCAGAGGTTTTGGGATTCTCGTACCAATCAAATAGTATTGCCATACTGTTCTTTTTTTATTGATGAAAGTTCAATATCTGTTAATCACAGACGTGATTAAACTTAACTACCCTTGTGATTAATTTTAATCACCTTTGTGATCAGACTTAATCACAAGGGTGAATAACTAATTACAAACATACAAAAATAAGAAAAGAAAAGGTAGAAAACAAATAAGAGACAGGGGAATATGCACTGAGACTAAGAATAAAAACACAGAAAAGAAAGGAAAAAGAAAAAGACGGCATTTAATCCGGAAAGCATTTGCAGAATCCGGAAAGAAACCTTATCTTTACTAAAAATATGCACACATAGACACTCGCAATACGCAGTCTTCTCCACACGACAGAACATCATCTTTTCCATGGGAGGTACATAAAACCAAAAAACATTCAAACGAAAGACAAATATGAAAATTACACTCATCAGAAAAGATGAAGAACAGGGGACAGAAGCCTTGTCACTATGCGATACGGACGCATTCTTCGAGAAAGTAAAGACAGAGAACAAAGCAGGGCATATATCGGAACTGCGTGAAATACTACCCCGGCTGGCAGGATCGTCCGCCCGCTACGTCCACATCGACAAACTGCCGCGTGTCTATCCTGCCGTAGAATATACCCGCAAACAAAAGGGTGAGAAACGTATGAAACATTACAACGGACTGGTGCAGCTGGAAGTGAACCGGCTCGCCGACCTGTATGAGGTGGAATATGTGAAACGCCAAGTAGAGCAACTGCCACAAACCTTTGCCGCTTTCTGCGGTTCAAGCGGACGGAGCGTAAAGATATGGGTACGCTTCGCACGCACTGACGGCAGCTTGCCCACTGCCACACAAGAAGTCCTCCTGTTTCATGCCCACGCCTATCGGCTGGCGGTGACATGCTACCAGCCCATGCTTCCTTTCGGCATCACACTGAAGGAACCGGACCTGATGCAAAGCTGTCGCATGACCGTGGATGAACAACCTTACTATAACCCTTCGTCCGTTCCTTTCTGCATAGAGCAACCGCTTGCCCTGCCCGATGAGGAAACTTTCCGGCAACGGAAACAAAACAGCGAAAGCGCACCGGAACGAATGACACCCGGCTGCGAAAGTATGCAGATTTTTGCCCTGATGTACCAGTCGGCACGGAAAAGAGCATTGGCCGAGATGGAAAACTGGAAACGTGATGACGGGCTGGAACCTTTACTGCCCCATCTGGTAGAACAATGCTTCAAAACAGGCATCCCCGAAGAGGAAGCCGTACAGCGCACGCTGATGCACTATTTTCACGCAACGGACACAGAAACCATCCGTACAGCTTTTGGCAACGGATACCGGGAAATGAAAGGTTTCGGTAAAAAAAGCGGTTTCAGTAAAGAGCAGGAAGCCACCTTCCGGCTGGAGGAATTCTTGAAAAGACGGTATGAATTCCGCTTCAACACCGTGCTGGACGAGGTGGAATACCGTCAACGGGACTCTGTTCATTTCTATTTCAAGCCTTTAGATAAACGTACCCGCAACAGCATCGCCCTCTGCGCCTTAAAAGAAGGGCTGCAAGTGTGGGACCGGGATATAGACCGCTTTCTCACCTCCGATTTCGTTCCGCTTTACAATCCTGTAGAAGAATACTTGTGTGACCTTCCCCGATGGGACGGTACTGACCGCATCCGCGCACTTGCCCGGCTCGTTCCTTGCGGCAATCCGCATTGGGAAGAACTCTTTTACCGTTGGTTTCTAGGCATGGTGGCGCATTGGAGGGGGATGGACCGCCAGCATGGAAACAGCACTTCACCTTTACTTGTAGGTTCGCAAGGATTCCGGAAATCCACTTATTGCCGTATCTTGCTGCCACCCGAACTCCGTTTCGGCTATGCCGACAGCCTGGACTTCAGCAGCAAACAGGAAGCGGAGCGTGCCTTGGGACGATTTTTCCTTATCAACCTGGACGAATTCGACCAGATTACCGTAAATCAACAAGGCTTTCTGAAACATCTGCTACAAAAACCGACAGCCAATCTGCGCAAGCCTTACGGAACCAGCGTGCGCGAATTACGCCGCTATGCCTCATTCATCGGCACCAGCAATCAGAAGGATTTGCTCACCGACCCCACGGGAAGCCGTCGCTTTATTTGTATCGAAGTGACCGATCCCATTGATACCAATGTCACCATAGACTACCGCCAACTCTATGCGCAAGCCATGCATTTACTTTATAAGAACGAACGTTATTGGCTGAATGACGAAGATGAGGCCGTTTTACGACAAAGCAACAGCGAATTTGAGCAAATATCACCTTTGGAGCATTTATTCCATTGTAACTTTTCTTCTGCAACCAACGAAAAGGAGGGAGAATGGATGACTGCCATGGATATTTTTAATTATCTTCAAGAGAACACACGCGACAAACTGTCTATCAATAAAATAAATTGGTTTGGACGTATTCTCCGCAAACTGAACATTCCTAAAAAGACCAGTACCAGAGGTACCCTATATCATGTAACAAAGTTGAAATAATTTATTTTACCATAGGAAAGTATGAGGGCAATGCCCTCATACTCTTCTATGCTACCATCACAAATAACCTGTTCATTATAAACAAATTACCTCACGAATGAGGGCATGAGGGCATAATTGCATCTAACTTTGCAATGAGAGCACAAGTCTGAAACAAAAAGACGGAAGGTTTGTTTGTGAAAGTAATGAAAAGAAATTATCTTTGTCATCATCCTTAAACCAACAATCGTATGAAACCAGTGAAATTATTTTATCAGGAAAGATGCCCGTTCTGCAAAAAAGCACTGCGCTATATTGAAGAACTGAAAGCAGAATATCCTGAATTCCAACCTATAGAAATAGAAATGATAGAAGAAACCCAACATCCTGATATAGCCGACCAATACGACTATTATTACGTTCCCACGTTTTATGTGGACGGGGTGAAAGTGCATGAAGCGGGCATCTTCAAAAATGAGATGGAGGCATTGCTCCGTAAAGTGATAGAATAAACGAAAAGATATGAAATATTTAGAAGTAACCTTTACAACACATCCCTGTAATGAGATAGTGAATGATGTAGTGTCCGCATTGGCCGGAGAAATAGGATTTGAAAGTTTTGTAGAATGTGAAGGGGGAATACAGGCCTATATCCAGCAAACTCTCTTTGACGAGGAAGCACTGAAAGAAATGGTTGTGAACTTCCCTTTACCTGACACCCGGATAGAATACACCATAAAGGAAGCCGAAGACAAAAACTGGAATGAAGAATGGGAGAAAAACTTCTTTCAACCCATCGTCATAGGTGACCGTTGCTGCATTCACAGCACGTTCCACAAAGACACTCCGAAAACTGAGTATGAAATTCTGATTAACCCGCAAATGGCTTTCGGCACAGGGCATCATGAAACGACCAGCTCTATAATCAGCGAGCTGTTAGAAGCCGACCTGAAAGGAAAATCAGTCCTGGATATGGGATGCGGCACTTCTATTCTTGCCATCCTTGCCTCCATGCGAGGAGCCAATCCTGTGACAGCCATCGACATTGACGACTGGTGCGTCAACAATTCAAAAGACAACATTGCACTGAACCATATCCATAACATTACAGTGGAACTGGGTGACGCCAATCTGCTGAAAGGGCGCAAAGCGTTTGATGTGATTATTGCCAACATTAACCGGAATATTCTTCTGGCAGACCTTCCCCATTATGCCGCCTGTATGCATCCGGGTTCGGAAATATTTATGAGTGGATTCTATATACAGGATATTCCTTTTATCCGCGAAAAAGCGGAGAGTCTGGGAATGGAGTTCGTACATCATCGGGAAAAGAACAACTGGGCAGCTGTGAAATTCATCATGAAATAATACCATTTTCAAGTATGGCAAAGACGCGATAAAGACGGAATTGCCACCAACCACGCAGGATGTGCATTGATTTATTCGAGGACAAAAGAACGGATTTTCTCTCTTTTGTCCTTTTGTTCTTCTTCCCTGAAAATTAGAACCGGAATCAAGCGGTGACAAACGCACGTAGGACGCTGCATTTTATCCAAAGTGACCAAACGACCATACGGTATTATATTTATTATACAATCTCCTTTCCAAAAGGAGTAAGTGCCAAGCCCGCCAGCTTGAAATGTTGCAGTCCGAATGGAATGCCGATGACAGTGATGCAAAGCAACACCCCGAATGCCAGATGAGAGAGGCTGATCCAGATTCCACCTACAAGTATCCAGATGATATTCATCAACACACTGAGACATCCACCATCACCGGGACAACTGCGTATTTCCCGCCCAAAAGGACAAAGAGCCAGCATAGACAACTTCAAAGTCTGGAAACCGAAAGGAATGCCGACGATAGTAATCATCAGCAACAGGCTGGAAACAATATATTCCACGCAGATCAGAAATCCACCGCAAATCAGCCAAATAATATTGAGCAGTAAGTTCATAAAGCAAATATAAGCAAAGTTTTCGGAACCTCAGGCACAGTTCCCTTATTTCTTTATGGTCATTAATTGCAATTCTTCCAACGAACCGTTGAAAATATTCAAATCCACTTTCTCACGAATACCCGGCAACGTACCCACATCCGTATGCTGCCAGAATTTCCACTCCCCCCTGTATTCCACCGAGTCTACATAATAATGAGCTATCCAGTAAGGATAAGAATTGAAGACCGAATCATTCAGATAACGCGTTTTAAACTTATAAGAAGTATAAAGAATAGGCTTCACTTTGTAGTGCTGTTCTATTTTGTCAAGCCACAGTTTAAGGTCACGACGGAGCTGATTCTCATCCTTTCCCCTCTTCTCAATATCGAGCACAGGAGGAAGGTCACCTGAATCCAGCTTGACGGAATTGATAAAAAAATCGGCCTGACGGACAGGATCTGTCTTCGGATTGTAAAAATGATAAGCCCCACGGATAAACCCATGTGTTTTCGCCGAATCAAAATTGGAGCTAAAAGCCTTGTCCCCATAATCGCCTCCTTCCGAAGCTTTCATAAAGACAAAATGAATAGGAAATTTTCCCTGTCGGGTCTGGGTCAGCATTTTCCAGTCTATGTTTCCTTGATAATGGGAAACATCAATGCCATGCACATGAAAACCTGAGGGCATACATACACCGTATGCTTTAAAGCCATAGCAAGGCTTCCAACGGTAAGAGTAAGGACGGATAAAGAAATAAAAGAAAGCGGCAAGGAATAAAAAAGCAATAATTCCCGCAATGACATACCGAAGCCATGACGGCATCTCTCTTTGCGGTTTCTTTTTCGCCTTCCGCTGTGTGGTCCGGCGGACAGGTTTCGCGACTGCCTTTTTTTTAACAGGGGCAGGACGTGTGCTTTTCGCTCTTACCATTTTATCCTATTTAGCTGTTTTTACCTTACCTATTCCCACATACTATGCAATAAAACCCATCGGGAGAATGGTTTTACAATCAGCCCCGATGGGTTTCCTTTATGCTTTATAGAAATAAGAAAAAATTATTTTCCTTGTTCCAACTGCAATGTCTTGGTTGCCTGGTCACAAACTTCTGTAGGACCGAAGTACTGGATAGGACCCGGATATACATAGTCTGTTTCAATAGCCCAACGTTCACGCTGTGCGGCGAACGCCTTGAAAGGAGCACCGTCCAATTTTACCAACGCTTTCTGGATAACCGGTTTCATTTCACCGTGACGACGTTCCATGTTCATCATCATTGTGATAGGCACACCACCTGCAATCCATTCTTCGGCAGGAGCAGTAGTGTTACGTACAGAAGACATATAACCGGTCTTGCCGTTGGCAATCAACATAGAAGCGGTGTAACCCAACGAGTAGCAATAGTCAGCATCGAAGTTTGACGGAGCAGCGCAACGTCCTTCGTAACCGAAGAAGTGATGCTGAGCGGCAAATTTACCTACATACTTGCCTTCTTCTTTCCACTGAGCCAATTTAACGGCTACCATATCAGACAACAGCTTTTCTGTTTCAATCAGTGATACCTGTACGTTTCCGTGCGGGTCACGATCCAAAGTAAGCTGACGTGCAACGCCTTCGGGCAGAGAAGCATAGATTTCCGAGTTTTCCTTAGAAAGCTTGGAGATGATATATTCACGTTGGTGAGATTTCTTGATCAATGCGAACTCTGATGCGTTAGCAGCCAGGAAGTCGTTCAATTCAGCGATCAATCTCTTCATTGCGGGGATGAATTCGATCAAACCTTCAGGTATCAACACTGTACCGAAGTTATTGCCTTGTGCGGCACGGTTAGCCACCACCTGAGCAATGTAAGTAACCACATCATCCAATGACATGTTCTTCTCTTCCACTTCTTCTGAAACGATACATACGTTAGGTTGAACCTGCAAAGCACATTCCAAAGCGATATGAGAAGCCGAACGTCCCATCAGCTTGATAAAGTGCCAGTATTTGCGGGCAGAGTTACAGTCACGCTGAATGTTACCGATTACTTCAGAGTAAGTCTTACAAGCCGTATCAAAACCGAAAGAAGTTTCAATCATCTCGTTCTTCAAGTCACCGTCGATAGTCTTCGGACAACCGATAACCTGAACACCGCAGTTCTTCGCAGCATAGTATTCTGCCAATACACAAGCGTTTGTGTTTGAGTCATCACCACCGATAATTACCAATGCCTTGATGCCCAATTCCTTGATGATTTCCAGACCTTTATCAAACTGTTCTACCTTTTCCAGTTTGGTACGTCCCGAACCGATGATATCGAAACCACCGGTATTGCGGTATTCGTCGATAATATCGGAAGTCAGTTCCATATAATTATGGTCTACCAAACCACCGGGGCCCAGAATGAAACCATACAGTTTGCTGTCCTTGTTCAATGCTTTGATACCGTCGAACAAACCGGAAATAACATTGTGTCCGCCGGGAGCCTGTCCACCAGACAAGATGACACCTACGTTGATGGCAGGCATATTGACAGCTTCGCCTTCAACGAACTGAATCAACGGCATGCCGTAAGTGTTAGGGAACAAGGCTTTGATAGCTTCCTGGTCAGCAACTGACTGTGTAGGTTCACCTTCCTTTACTTTTACAGCGCCTTTCAACGCTTTAGGAAGTTTGGGCTGATAAGCAGCTCTGGCAATTTGTAATGCACTTTTAGTCATATTCTATTATTCTATTTAAAGGTGTATAATTTCATTTATAATTCACGTGCAAATTTCGTTCTTTTTTCGCAAATATGAAAACGTATACAAATAAAAATATTACCTTTACCGCGAATTTAGAATTATGTATTAACTTAAAACATTACATTTATGGCAAGTAGAAGAAATTTAAAGAAAAAAATAACCAATATAGCAAGTGATTTGTTTTTAGTCAGTTTGATGGAAGGTGTTAACCGTGAAGTAGTTTGCAACTCTGTACACAATGTGATCAAACTGATTATACGCATCAGTCACACTGAACCGGGTAACGTAAAAGGTTTCTACAAGAAACTGAATGAGGATTTGAACAAAGAAATAAAAGTGGTTGCAGACGAACTGGCTAAAGCTACAAAAGCATAAGATTTAAGGAATGAAAAAAGCTATTTGTGGTTTTATCTACTACAAACTATTGGGATGGAAGACTAAAGTATCCGTTCCCGATTATGACAAATATATTATCTGTGCCGCACCGCATACCACCAATTGGGATTTGTTCATAGGCAAACTGTTTATGGGAGCTATAGGTCGCGAAACCGGTTTTATGATGAAAAAAGACTGGTTCTTCTGGCCTCTAGGCCCTATTTTCCGCTGGATGGGAGGGATTCCCGTAGACCGTAGCCGCAAGACTTCATTGGTGGACCAGATGATTAAAATTGCCAAATCGAGTCAAAAATTCCATCTGGCTATCACTCCGGAAGGAACACGCAAAGCCAATCCCAATTGGAAGAAAGGGTTTTACTATATCTGTCTCTTATACACATCTCCGAGCCCACGAGACCGGAGCCTATCT
>ERZ1027125.891-NODE-891-length-10624-cov-10.286025_pt1 | contig 10624 bp, 8 predicted proteins | sample MGYA00519249_ERZ1027125 | MGnify/ENA primary metagenome ERZ1027125 (study PRJEB26926, sample SAMN06164580) | human gut metagenome | biome: ENVO:00009003; feature: ENVO:2100002; material: ENVO:00002003 | host: Homo sapiens | place: USA | collected 2012 ... | reverse complement strand
TGCTGCTGTAGCTCAGTCGGTAGAGCGCGTCATTGGTAATGACGAGGTCGGCAGTTCGAATCTGCCCAGCAGCTCCAGAAAAATCCTTGAAACCACATGGTTTCAAGGATTTTTTCTATTTTCTGCAAAGCATGTTTTTTCGAAGCTTCCAACAAAACCTTGCGCCTGCGTTACACGGCGGCAAGCAGCCTGCCGTCGCGCATATTGAGGCAGACGTCAGCCGCGGCGGCGACCTCCGGGTCATGGGTGACGACGATGACGCAGCGGCCCTCATCGTGGGCGAGGCTCAGGAGAATGTCAACGATGTTGCGGCTGTTTTCGCTGTCCAGATTGCCGGTCGGCTCGTCCGCGAGGATCAGCTCCGTACCCGACGCCAGCGCCCGTGCGATGGCCACGCGCTGCTGCTCACCGCCGGAGAGCATATTCGGCATCCGCGTGAGCTGCTCCGGCGTCAGACCGACGCGTGCGAGCATCTGCCGCGCGATCTCGTCCGCCTCTTTTTTCGGCATTTTCTTCACATAGAGCGGATATGCTGCATTTTCAAGCACCGTAAGGTGATAAAACAAATTGAAATTCTGATAGATGACCGAAACGTGCTCCAACCGGTATGCGTCGCGGTCAAGGTCTGCGGTGGAGCTGCCGTCAAACTCGATCGTGCCGCCGGCGGGAACGTCCAGACCCGCCAGCAGGGACAAAAACGTCGTTTTGCCGCAGCCCGACGCACCGACAACGGCGTAGACCCGTCCCGGCTCAAACACGCAGCTCACGCCGTTGACCGCCCGCACGACTTGCAGCTTTGTGCGGTATTCGTAGCGCACGTTTTTTGCTTCCAAACGTTCCATACTCAATCCTCCGTTTTCATCAGTTTCATTACGTTGACGCTGGCAACCATGCAGCACGCCATGGCCGCGCCGAGCAGGAACAGCCCCAGCAGCAGTCCCGCGCTTTTGACGGCGGCAGGGGGATAACCGCCCTCAAGCGCAAACGCGACGCCTGCGCCGATTGCCGCGCCGAGCAGCGCCAGCAGCAGCTCCTCGCTGAACACCTGCCAGAAGATGCTGTGTTTTTTCCGGCCGATGCAGCGCATGACCGCAAATTCGCGTCTGCGGCTGCGCGTGGTGAGGTACGTCGCGAGGAAGCCAACGCCCGCGAACAGCGCCAGCAAAATCGGCAGCAGCAGGCGCAGCGTCTTGAGATTCGACTCAAACTCGTGTACCGAGGCGATGAATTCCGCATCGTTGATGATCACGCCGTAGGTTTTCCAGTCGGGCTGATTTGTCAGCATCGGCACGACAAAGGTCTTGTAAAGCTCTTCTTTGCATGCCTCCAGCCGTGCATTGTCCCGAATGTCAAACGAACAGGAGTCAACGAAAAAGTTCTCTGTCAGTCCGTCTGTCATGGTCACATAAAACGGGCACCAGATCGTCGCACCCGTCTGTCCGCTGACCGTGCCGACGATTTTCAGAGTGACCCGTCTGCCAAGATAGTCGATCGTGACAGCAGGGGAGCCGTCCGCGTCCTGCCCCGCTGCCTGGAGCAGATTTTCCGGCACGATGCAGACGCGCTCCGTGCCGAGGAACACATCCTCCGACCAGCCGGGGAAGAATGTGACCTTGGCGCCGGAGACCGGGTCGAGCGCGCTGTCCGAGGCAAGGCTCAGAATGCGGCAGAGCGTCGTATCCGCCGGACTTTGCAGGGGCCGGGAAGCCTTGGCACGGACATTCTTCGCGGCCTCGTCCGCGTAGCAGCCGCGCTCGTGGCGATAGCCCATCAGCATATCGACAAAGGAGCTGTTCATGCCGAGCCGATCACTGGACGCGCCCTGCGCGTTGGTGACGACGCAGCGGATCGGCGTGTTTTCGATCATATCCGCCATGGAGCGCTCCTGGCGCAGCGCAAGATTTTGCAGCAGCGCTGCTGAGAACACGCCCAGGGCTGCCAGAAGCAGGAGCAGCAAGCTGACGCCTCTGCGCCGCCAGAGCACGGCAAGCGTCATCCGCCGCAGGGCGGAGCCGGTTTTCTTCATCATACATTCCTCCCTGCCTTTATTTTTTCTGCATCAGGTTTTGTCTTGAGGTCGCGAGTGTGCAGAGCAGCGCAGCAGCCAGCAGCAGGACGGTCTGGGCGGCGACGGAGAGGAGAAGCACAGACGGCTGAAGGGCGATGCTGCCCGAAAGGACGCGCCGTGTGACCGCACCGTACAGCCCTGCGGCTGCGGCTGCGCCCAAAGCGGCGGCGGAGAAGATCAAGACGACGCCTGCGCCATACCGCTGCCGCCGGACGATACCGGCCTGAAGCCCCAGAAGCCGCAGCTTCCTTGCGGGGTCTGCCGTCTGCCGCAAAAACAGGAAGAAGAACAGCGCCGTAACCAGCACGAACAGCGCACTGCTGATGAGCGTCATCCGCATGGCGTTTGCGTGCATCACATCAAGCGTCTCCGCCAGCATATTATAGTTCTGGTCAAAATAAGCGAACAGCTCGCCTTGGCCGCGCGCCTCCAGCGCCGCCTCGAAGGTGTCCGCCCCGCCGTTTTCCAGAATTGCGGAGTACAGCGGGGTGCAGCGAATGTCCTCATAGAGCGCGGCGTTCGGGACGGAGGACTTGGGAGCAAAAATCGCGTTTGCCGAGAAGGAATGCTCGCCTGACGCGAATTCCGGTGCGGCATAAATGCCGACGATTTTATAGTCCTTTTTGATGTTCAGCCGGTTTTCCTCCTTGCACGGCTCGTATACGTTATAGGTGACCGGAACGCCAAAGATCTTCCCCTCTATGCCGGGCGTTGTGCCCATCTGCGCCTGATAGAGCTCCAATTCGATGCTGTCCCCGACAGACAGCCCGTTTTTCAGTGCATAGGCGGCGCTGACGAGGCAGACATTGCTGCCGTTTACATAGTCGGCAGACTCAAGCCCGCGGCCTTCAAAGATAGAGGCGTTGTCGTTGTTGAACCAGAGAATACTTTCCGAGTTGTCCGTCAGAATGAGGTTTGCGCTTTCATAATTTGTCCGGCACATCGGTATGATCGTGTCGCGCCAAAGCGCCCCCGCATCGCTGCGCAGAAAGGCCTCGACATCGCCCGTATACTCTGCACAGTAGGGCAGACTGTCCTCCTCCACGCGCCAGCTGAAAACCCCATCGGCGCCCTGGAGGTACGAAAGGGAGCGCAGAAAGCCCTCAATGCGCATTGCGCCCGGCTGCGTGTTGATATGACTGGCGGACACAGGGACCATAAGCCGCAGATGCCAAAGCCCCGGCGTGGAATATTCAAATGTCTGCTCCCCGTTCTCGTCCGTGGTCATTGTGAGGTTGCCGTCGGGGTGGATACAGCCGAACAGGAGATAGGTCTTTCCTTTTTCAAATGGGAGTCTGCCGTCAGAGGGGTATGGGCCGGCGAAATGAACGGCCTCTATCGGCGGCAGAATGTCCGCATAGGCCGGAAACAGGCAGAGGACCGATTCCAGCGAGAATTCTGCGAGTATATCCCGGCTCACACACTCCTCGGAGCCGGCAATGCCGCCGGTCTCGTCGAGCAGCAGCCGGCTTTGCGTACCTTCAAGCTCGAGCACCTCCGTGCAGCGCACCGCCAGAACGGCCAGGTCCCGACTGAAAAAATCATAGGAATAATTAGAAAATTCGTCCTTTTCATAGGCGGATACGGATGTACAGCCTTTCACATGCGCGTTCAGCAGCGCTCTGCGATCCTCGGCGAGCAGACCGGGGAGCCGCGGCGTCTGCTGCAAAAGAGGAACCCGCGCAGTGCTGTCTTCCTGACTGAAAGCGATTCTCCAGGGGCTTCCCTCTACCGGCACGGCAATGGTCGTGTACTGCCCGCTGACGCCGCGGATCTGCCTGCGAACAGCCGTCAGCGCCGAAAAACCGATCGACAGAAAGGCAATGACTGCCGCCAACAGGATGGCAAGCAGCGAGAATAAGACCGCTCGCCGCCGAAGCTGTGTTAAAAATACATTCACGGTGATACCTCCTGCCTTGTGTGGTGCCCGGCGCACACTACGATGTGCGCCAGGCGAATATTCTTGGCGTTTACTTAAGAAAAAAGGGGCTTAAGCAGGAAGCCAGTGACAAGGTCTTCCAATGTGCGGTGCACCGGGACACGGATGTATCTCAGTTTTTTCAGCGCCGCCGCAATAGTAGCAGTGCTTATACCAGGTTTGCTCCGTTCCGGTGCAGCTTGAATCGTCCACAAGAAGGCTATGTGGACTTACGATATTAAAGTCTTCGGACACAGTGACTTGGCAACGTGTGCACCTATAGGTTCGGCGAAGTACTGCGAGGCACTGGTTAGCATTGACATATGTACCTGCGTGATACACATAATAGCTATTTTCCTGCTCCCAATTATGGTTGCAGGCTGCTTGCGGGGAAATGACTTCATCTGCATTCATATCAACGTGGCCAGTTTCGTCAAGGATTTCCACGTGTTCCTCTCCGCACTCGTCAAGGTTGTCATGAGCAAAGGCTACGGTTGCAAAAGAGAGGAGGATGGCAAGGGTCAGGAAAAGTGCTACGAGTTTTCTTGATGATTGCTTCATGATAATCTTCTCCTTTGTAGCTTATGTAGCGTGTTCGCCAATCTCCAGTTGGACGCAGCCGTGATTGGCCTACAGCTGTCGCTTCGCGGTATTGCGGCGGTATGGTACCGTTTACCAACGCAATCGCCCGATATAACAAATGCTGATCAGACATTTGATATTACCAGAAGATGAATGCGTTCGCATATCGCTACTGTTTTATCTATATAATAATATAACACACAAAAGGTGGAAAAAAGAACACAACTGCGGAAGAAAAATGAAATTTGTAGGAGATTACATTTTTTATCAATAACAAATGTGTAAAATGTATAGCGCCACGGTCATTTCCAGCTCTGAAACGCAGTGCATGACAGTGATTGTGCATCCTGCGCATAAAGCCGCTCGAAATTCGAGCGGCTTTATGCGGTATCCGTAAGCGCAAAAGGCGAGCATATTCCGATGTGCCTTCCCGTGCCGGGGAATTACAACATGCGCTTATCATTATGGGGCGCAATCCGGGAAGAATTCACCGTGCACCGCGTGCACGGCCTTTTCATATTCCGGCTCGCTGATGCCGACGGTGATGTTGATCTCGCGCGTGCCCTGCACGATCATCCGCACGTTGATGCCGGCGCGTCCGAGCGCACAGAGCAGACGGCCGGAGACGCCCGGCTTTCCCGCCATGTCCCGTCCGACGATGGACACCATGGCAAGCCCGTCTGCAACGCAGATGCTGTCCGGGCGGACGGCGGCGGAAATGTCCGACAAAAGCGCCTCGCGGCAGGCGGAGACCGCCGCGGCCGGGGCGATGAACGAGATGCTGCCAAGCCCCGTTGCGATGTGGTCAAAGGGGATACCGTGCCTTTCCAGCACCGAGAGAATCCTGCGGCAGTAGCCTACGGCGCTGTTCATGTTTTCCTTCTCCACCTGTATGGAGCAGTAGCCCTTGCGCCCCGCGATCCCCGTGACGGGACAGGCGGAGGGAGGGCTCTGCGAGGAGACGAGGGTGCCGGGCGCGTCCGGCTGCATCGTGGAGCGGATGTGAATGGGAATGCCCATACGCCGGGCTGGCGTCACCGCGTCCTCGTGCAGCACGTTGGCGCCCATATACGCAAGCTCCCGTACCTCGTCATAGGCCATGGCGGGAATCGCCCTTGCGCTGGGCACGATCGCAGGATCGGCGCGGAAGATGCCGGGCACGTCCGTCCAGTTTTCGTAGGCATCCGACCCGGAGGCGCTTGCCAGCAGCGCTCCGGAGATATCCGAGCCGCCGCGCGGCAGCGTGTGGATGCGGCCGTCCGCGCCGCCGCCGTAGAAGCCGGGCATGACGGCACGCTCCATGTCGCGGAGCCTGTGCATTAGCGCCTGCTCCGCCAGCTTGTACTGCGGGACGCCGTCAGCGTCAAAGAAGTGCAGCTCCGCCGGGTCGAGAAACGGCCAGCCCAGCAGGGCTGCCAGCATCCGCCCGCTGAGGTATTCACCCCGGCTGACACAGTATGCTTCGGATGCGCCGGAGGCAAGCGCCGCCTCGATTTGCCGCAGCTCCGACTCTAAGTCTATGGCGAGATCAAGCTCCTGCGCGATCTGCCGGAACCTCGCAGCGACAGGCGCAAAGGCAGTCTCGGGGTCTGTGCCTGCTTTTGCAGCGGCATGGCAGTCATACAGCAGATCCGTCACCTTTTTGTCCTCCGCAGAGCGCTTTCCCGGGGCGGAGACCACGACAAAGCGCAGCTCCGGGTCTGCCGATACGATGCGCTTTACCTGCCGGAAGCGGGCTGCATCTGCCAGAGATGTGCCGCCGAATTTCGCTGTTTTCATAGGGCGTCTCCCTTCAAAAGATCGTCCATATCGTAAAGACCGGGCTGCCTGCCGCAGAGGAAGACGGCAGCCCGCAGCGCACCCTCCGCGAACAGCCGCCGGTCATGCGCCTCGTGCTTCAGACTCAGCGTTTCGGCTCCGGTCGAGATCAGCACCTCATGGATGCCGGTCACACTGCCGAGGCGGATGGAGGATATGCCGATCTCGCTGTGAGTTCGCGGTGAAAAGCCGCTGCGGCCGCACACAAGCGCTGCCTCCGGCCGCTCTTTTTGAACGGCGGCAGCGAGCATACGAGCCGTGCCGCTCGGAGCGTCCGCCTTGCGGCTGTGATGCGTCTCCACGATCTCGATCTCCGCCTCCGGAAACAGGCGCGCGGCCTCGCGCACAAGGCTGCGGAGCGCCGCAATGCCGAGACTCATGTTGCCGGAAAAAAAGACGGGGATCTGCTCTGAGGCGCGCTCGATGCGCGCGCGCTCCTGCTGCGTGTGTCCGGTGGTGCCGATCACGATGGGAAGGCCGTGCTCCAGCGCAAAGCCAAGCGCGCTTTCGGTCGCGGTGTGAAAGGAAAAGTCGAGCACGACGTCGGCAGATTCCCGGATCTCAGAAAAGGACGCAAACGCGCCGTTTCCGCTGCGGCTGACCATGGGCCCTGCGGTGCAGTCCGCAAATCCGGCGTCCAGCAGCGCGCGAAGCGCTCTGCCCATCGCGCCGTTTGCTCCGTGCAGAAGGATCTTTGTCATCTCAAACACCCCATGCTTCGAGCGCGTTCAGAAGGACGGCCCGGCTTCCTTCCTCCATCGGGGTGAGCGGCAGACGCAGCGTGTCGGTGCCGTAGCCCATTTTTGCCAGCGCTGCCTTGACCGGAATGGGATTGACCTCGGAAAACAGCGCGTCGATGACGGGCAGCAGACGGCACTGGAGCGCCGCAGCGCCGCGCACATCCCCGGAGAAGAACAGCTCGCACAGCTGAACCGCCTCCCTGGGCAGCACATTGGAGAGTACGGAGATACAGCCCTCGCCGCCCATGGCGAGGATCGGCACGATCTGATCGTCGTTGCCGGAATAGACGTCCAGATGAGCCTCTGCCTTGTGAAATAGCGATACGATCTGCGAGATGTTCCCGCTTGCCTCCTTCACGGCGGCGATGCGCGGATGCCCGGCAAGTGCGGCGCAGGTCTCGGGCAGCAGGTTGCAGCCCGTGCGGGAGGGAACGTTATAGAGGATCACAGGCCTGTCCGATGCGTCCGCGATGGCGGTATAGTGGGCGATCAGCCCGCGCTGCGTGGCCTTATTGTAGTAGGGCGTCACCACCAGACAGGCATCTGCTCCGGCGGCGCAGGCAAACCGCGTCAGCTCGACGGCTTTTTCGGTGCAGTTTGCGCCGGTGCCTGCGATGACCGGCACGCGCCCGGCGGCCCGCTTTACGGCAAAGGCGATCGTCTGGCGGTGCTCCTCGGCGGTCATTGTGGACGCCTCGCCCGTTGTGCCGCAGGTGACAAGCCCGGCGACGCCGCTTTCGATCTGCCAGTCTATGAGTCTGCCGTAGGCGTCATAGTCGATGGCGCCGGAAGATGTCATCGGGGTGGCAAGCGCTGTGGCAATGCCGCGGAAAAGTGTTTTCTGTTTCATTTGAGCTACCTCCTGTTTCTGTAGGTCGTCAAGTGCTTCTTTCCTGTTTGAGCTTTTCCAGAAATGTCTCGAGACGATCCATGCCGCGTTCGAGCGTCTGCTCGCCGCAGCAGTAGGATATGCGGATATGCCCCTCTGTTCCGAAGCAGCTTCCGGGTACTGCTGCGACCCCGGCCTCCGCGATCAGACGAAGGCAGAACGCCTCGGAGCAAAGACCGAAGGCACGGATATCCGGGAAGGCATAAAACGCGCCCTCCGGGACGGGGCAGCAAAGTCCCATCGCATGGAGGCGGCGCAGCACCAGCGCCCGCCTTTTTGCGTAAATCTCGCGCATTGGCGCCGTGTCGGTTTCCAGCGCCGTCTCACAGGCGGCCTGGAGCATACTGGGCGCGCAGGTCAGAATATGCCCGTGGAGCGCAGTGAGCTTTCGGATGACCGGCGCGCTGCCCATGAGATATCCGATGCGCCAGCCCGTCATCGCCCACGGCTTTGAAAAGCTCTGGGCGATCAAAAGCCGTTCCCGCAGGCCGGGCAGGGCCGCAGGATCCGGACAGGGCCGCGTGCACAGCCCGCGATAAACGTCGTCGCAGAGTATAAAGATGGGCCTGTCTCCGACCGCGCGGCAGACGGCCGCAAGGGAGGCTTCCGTATATACCGCGCCGGTTGGATTGTTCGGGCTGTTGAGCACGAGCGCCTTTGTCCGCGGCGTGATGGCGGCGCAGAGCGCTTCATATGTCAGCTGAAAGCCCGTCCGGGCGGTGTCCAGATACACGGGAACAGCGCCTGCGAGCCGTGTCACGGTCTCGTAAAGCCCGAAGGCGGGCGTCGGGATCACGACCTCGTCGCCGGGGTCGAGGACGCCGGTCAGCGCGCAGTAAATGGCTTCCGTTGCACCGGCGGTGACAATGATCTCGTCCGGCCCGTAGTCAAGCTGGCGCGTTTTTGCCTCATAGGCGGCGAGTTTCGCACGGAGCGAAGCGCTGCCCTGGTTTGCAGTGTAGTGGGTACTGCCGCCTGCAAGTGCGCGGACGGCGGCCTCGCATATGGGTGCGGGCGTGGGAAGATCCGGCTCGCCGATGGTCAGCGCGATGCAGTCCTCACGCTCCGCGGCGAGAGCCGTATAGCGGCGAATGGCGCTCAAAGAGAGCCCGCCGAGCGATGTGCAGAGCCTGTCTACCATACTGCGCCTCCCGCGACTGCCTCAAAATAGCGCACGCCGGCCTCAAGCACGCGCTCGTCAAAATCGAACGCCGCCGTGTGCAGCGCCGATGTCTCGCCGCAGCCCAAAAACAGAAACAGGCCGGGAAGCCGCCGCTGATAGTATGAAAAATCGTCGCTTGCCATGGTTGGCGCAGTCAGCGCCTCGATGGGAAACAGCGCAGAAGCCCTGCGGAGCAGATCGGGCGGATTCACAACAGCAGGGTAGCCCTCGCTGAAATGGACGGCGGCCGCACAGCCGCTGGTTTGCGCGACATGGCGGCTGATCGTCTCCAGCGCCTCCCGGATGCTGCAAAACGCAGCATCATCGAGCGCGCGCAGACTGCCCTCCAGCCGTGCGCTTCCGGCAACTGCATTGCGGACGCTTCCAGCCTCCATGCGCCCGAAGCCGAGCAGACTTTGCGGAGCCTGCGGAAGCGGCAATGCCGCGGCGCGGCTGTAAAACGCCACGCAGGCTGCAAGTGCGTCACGGCCGGAGGCGGCGGAGCAGAAATGTGCGCAGCGCCCCTCGGCGGTGAACGTCACCTCGGCCGAGCGCGCCATCATGGCGCCGGGCAGACCGGCGATCATCCCGGCAGAAAGACCCGGCCAGAGGTGCAGGGCAAATACGGCTTTGACGCGCAGACGCTCCAAAACCCCTGTTTCGCAAAGCCGTCTGGCGCCGCCGGTCGTTTCCTCAGCGGGCTGAAACAGCAGCAGAATGTTGTGCGGAAGCGCCTGCTTCGTGCGGATCCTGCGGCCAAGCTCCAGCACCATCGCCATGTGCCCATCGTGTCCGCAGGCGTGCATTTTTCCGCTGTGCTGAGAGGCAAACGGCAGCCCCGTCCGCTCCGCGATGGGCAGCGCGTCCATTTCCGCGCGAAATGCCAGCGTATCCGGCGCGCCGAAGTCAAAATAAGCGCACACAGCGCTGTCAAGTGGGAAAAGCACCTCGCAGTCGAGCGTGCCGAGGACATCTTGTAGATAGTCCATGGTCTTGGGCAGGTCGTCGCCCAGCTCGGGGATGCGGTGCAGGGCGCGTCTGTCCGCTGTCATGGGGGTGAGCGTTTGCATATCTGAAACCCTTTCTTGTGCGTGTTTGAATGTCATGCGCCTGCGGCTCAAAGCTCCCGCAGGGCGTCCACCAGCGCCGTCTTGGCGGCGGAGGTCTCATCCTTACGCTTGATGATACGCGCGGGGCATCCGGCAACCACGGTGTCGGGCGGTACGTCCGAGATGACGACCGCGCCCGCCGCAACGACTGCGCCCCTGCCGATGCGGCAGCCCTCGATCACCACGGCGTTTGCACCGATGAGCACCTCGTCCTCCACGACGACAGGCGTCGCGCTTGCAGGCTCGATCACCCCGGCCAGCACTGCGCCTGCGCCGATGTGGCAGCGTGCGCCGACCGTTGCGCGGCCTCCGAGCACCGCGCCCATGTCGATCATGGT
>ERZ1027125.889-NODE-889-length-10639-cov-6.698129_pt1 | contig 10639 bp, 9 predicted proteins | sample MGYA00519249_ERZ1027125 | MGnify/ENA primary metagenome ERZ1027125 (study PRJEB26926, sample SAMN06164580) | human gut metagenome | biome: ENVO:00009003; feature: ENVO:2100002; material: ENVO:00002003 | host: Homo sapiens | place: USA | collected 2012 ... | reverse complement strand
TTGTAGCAGCTGCCGCAGCGTTTGTCCTTTTCAGCGGATGTGTAAAGACGGAAATTTCTCAGGACACTCTCGAGGCTTTAAAAAGCTTTTCCACGGTTTTAACCTCGATAACCTCCGTGTTCGGCATATCGGCTATACTTATCGGACTCGGCGAGCGTGAAATTACAAATATACTCCTTTCCCTGCTTTATCTGGCTCAGGCGGTATTTTACGCTTACGCAAAAAACAGCAAGGGCTTTGCCGCCGCAAGCGTACCCTTCGCCGTTATCTTAACGTACCAGTGCTTCTTTAAGATATTCATATACGATGTCGATATTCTGCTTTCTGTCGGACTGGCGCTTTTTGTCGTTTCGGTCGTATACCGCTTTGTCGGCAAGCTCAGAACGCCTTTTTCGGATATCTTCTTACCTATCGTCATTTCCATAAGCGGTCTTGCTCTTATAATTGAAGACAGTATTTCCGCCGCTGTGATATTCGCACTGGTCTTTGCCGAGATGCTTTTCCTCTCCTGCGAGCATGGCGGAGGACATCTGGCGATACTCAGGATTTTCGTGCCTGTTCCGCTGGGAATATGTGTACTGCACCTTTGCGACGAATATATCACCGATAACTATTCTGACGCCATGACCGCCGCATATATAATTCTGACGCTGATATATTCTCTGACCTCCCTAGCTTTTATTTTCTCATCTAAAAACCGCAGACATCTGTCGCTGATGATATACTCGTTCGGAGCGGCGGCGGCTCTGGCTCTCTTCATACTGACGGCGTTTGCCGATAAAGCATACGCTTTTATCACCGTTATGGTTTTAGCCGCCATGCTTTTCTCGGTATGCAGCTTTATGAAAAACAACATTCTCTCCGCTGCGCCGATAATTGCCGTATATATTGCCGTGTCGGGCTATATCGACCTGACTGAGGTCGACAGCGGCTACTATGTGTTTGCGCTCTCAAGCGTATTTGCGATACTCGCAGCAGTATCGCGGCTTATGTTTGCAGATAAGCTGACCTATAGCTCAAACGGAAAGTTCAGAACGGACACCGCCGCATTCGGTATGTTCCTTGCGCCCTTCACCATTCTCTCAGACCTTTACGGAGAAAACCGTGAGCTGTGGGTATTTATCGCCACGATCGGATTTGCCGTATCCCTGCTTAATCTATGGCGCAGGGGCAACAACAAGACCTTTAACCTGTGCTCGCTGACAGCGGCTGCGGCTTTCGCCTGCCTTGCGATCTACAAACAGCCGTTTATCCATATCGAAAACGCTATGATAAGAAACAAGCTTGACCTAGTTCCTTTGCTTATGTTCGGTATAGCGGTAAGGTTTATATGGAGAGAACGCCGCAAGCTCGCATCAGATCTCAGCTTTGCGGTAAATCTGGCGGCAGTGCTTGCGCTGGTCTGGGACGCACTGTACTACGAGAATCTCTTCAACACGCTTTTCGTGCTTTTCACCGCGCTCTTCCTGCTTATCGCCGCATTCACTATGAGAAGCAAAAGGTGGTTTATCACGTCGGCTTCGGTACTGGTAGGACTTACGCTTTACATCATGAAGGATTATCTTTCGGAGATCGACTGGTGGGTATATCTGCTAACCGCAGGAATAATCCTCATAGCGATAGCCGCATTGAACGAATACTGCAAAAGCCGCAACTGCACCATAAGCGTAAAGACGATTACGAAAAAGTTCAATAGCTTCTTTAGTGAAAACAAGCAAAAATAATAGGATGTATTTTGTTGAAATTGACTAGAAATTATTCTTGACATAAGGTCATGTTTGTGCTATACTAAAAAATATAAAGCGTCCGCTTCGGGGAAGACACCCATAGAAAATAACGTAAAAGCGCAGGCTTTGTAAAATCAATAATTTGTTGCAAAGGGGAAGATACCCATAGAAAAAAACGTAATTGTGACAGACGTAAACGGAAATGAAATCGGACTTACCTACCCTAAAAGGGCAAGGGGTCTTGTCAAAAGCGGTCGGGCTGAGTATGCGATATCCGACGGCAATAACGACAACGATAAAATAAAAATACGTCTGATTACTCAGAGTAATATTATCCCGACCGTTCATAATGATATAACGGAGGATAAAATTATGAGTAAGGTTATAAATTTTAATGCAAGAGAGTTTAAGTTTGACGACACCTGCAACGACAATGTAGGTACGAGAATGTTCGTGACCGACTGCACGGGACGCAGCGCGGAAATATACGAGATAGGCGACTGGGGCTGGGCATGGACACAGATATGCTGTGAGAAAACGCTTGAAAAGAACACTGATTATCTGTTCAGATTTTCGATGACGGGCGGCATTAACGATACCTGCGACGCGACTTCTCAGTTTGTGATAGTTCCCATTGAAAATGAGGAAATGACACTCGACGATTGGGAAAACAGGTATGCGTACAACCTCGCGCAAAGTCAGTACAAGCCCGCGATGAGCAAACGCTGGGGGAACGGTATGCTGAGAATTTACGAGATACCGTTCAACACAGGCGGCTGCGAAAAATTCAGGTTCGTGTTTATTGCAATGCACGCCGTGGCAGGGATATATCCCGCGAATGAGCTTGCCGATTATGCCGAGCTTCCCGATTACAGCTACGGCGACTGGTATAATGAAAGATTCGGCGGCAGAAACAGCGGCAGAAATAACTTCACGGGGGACTTTTCAAACAATATTCGGGATTTTGTAAACCGCACCGTCACAAACGCCATGAACGGCGCTATACCATCGGCAAATTATTGCACCGACAGTGACGGCGACGGAATGAATATCGAGCGCAAAAACGTGAATATGACCGGCGAGGACTTCTCCGGAATACTGAGAGATATGGGCGACGGATGTAATCTGGAAATTTCAAACTGCAATATTTCGGACGTGGAAGAACACCTCGACTGCGGATGCAGCTCCGACGGCAGCAATTTTGAAATTAATAACACAACTATCGGAGGAAGAACGTTCTGCTGTCTGCTTAGTAAAATAGGCGACGGCTGTAACGTCGATCTCAGCAATACGAATATTTCTTCGGTGGGATATAATTTCGCCGAATCGGGGTGCAGCTCCGACGGCTGTTATATACAAATGAGATCGGCGACGATGTATTCAAGCGCTTTTCTCGCACTGACGGCAAAGCTGGGCGACGGCTGCGTAGTAGATCTGAGTAACACGTTCATCAAGGAGGATAATACCGATATAGACGTTGGCTGCTCCTCCGACGGCTGCGTAATAAACCTCAGCAATGCGAAGATCCCGAACAGCGCATACCGAAAGCTCAAGGAAAAGCTGGGCGACGGCTGCTCTGTAAATGAATCCAATCTTGAAATATACGAAGACGGAACAAAGCAGAACGAAGTTCTCAGAAAGGTTGCGAACTTAATGGCGGTAAGCGGTCCGTCGAGCGCAGAGTATGTTCAGCAGAAGCTGGGTATCGATCACGCTCAGGCAAAAGACGCGCTGACCGAGCTGTGCGACAGAGGTCTGATAAAATATCTCAGCGGTGCGGACGAATATCTGGCGACGATATCTCCCGAAGATATGGCGAATTGTACTTTTCAGGAATAACTTAAGCTTAGTTGGCGGGCATTAAGATTGACCCGAATAATAAAATAAAATCGCTTTGACTTGATATAACGAAAGCCGGCTTCCTTAGTCAGGAGGCCGGCTTTTTATCAGCTGTTTTTTATCATAATAAGTATTGCAAAGTAATGAAATACGCTTCCTCCTATGGTGAACAAATGCCATACCGAGTGAAAGAACTTTATATTCTTCTTAGCGTAAAAGATTATGCCTACGGTATAAAAAAGACCGCCTATCAGTAAGAACCACAGCGAGATCGGAGATACCTTTTCCAGCATAGGCTTTATCGCCGCAACGATGACCCAGCCCATAGCGACGTAGCAGACCACCGACGGCTTGCGGAATTTCTCAAGATCTATGGAGTTTAACACGATACCGAGTATCGCCGCACCCCAGACGATGCCGAAAAGCACCCATCCGAGAGGTCCTCTCAGCGGCACAAGAGTTATCGGAGTATATGTACCCGCTATAAGAAAGAAAATGGTGTCGTGATCCATTATCCTGAAAAACTTCTTGGCTTTATCATTCGTGATAGCGTGGTACAGCGTCGACATGGTATATAAAATTATCAGCGAGGCTCCGTATACCGAGGAGCTTACCACTCCCCATGCGTCGGAGTATATCGCGGCGACTACTATAAGCACCGCGGTACCCGCTATGGCAAGCAGTCCGCCCGTGCCGTGAGAAACGGAATTGAATATCTCCTCTCCCAGCGTATATCTTTTGTTCTGACTCATTGCTCTTACTCTCCTTTATTTGACCTATAATAATGTTATCACAAATCGAATAAAATTACAAGCGAGATATAAAAAATTAAGACATTTTTCTGAAACTGGTGAAACGCTGCGCAAAAAAACATTCGGGAAATAAAAGCTTCCCGAATGCGCAATATGTTTTATTCCGTTTTACCTGCCGATTTTATTCTCGCCATGGCTCGCTTGAGCGCCGCCTGCGTATGGAAATACTGCTGTGTAGACAGCTGCTGGCGCAGTCTTTCCTCCGCTCGCGCCTTTGCCGCTTCGGCTCTCTTTATATCGATCTCGTCGGGACGCTCCACCGTGTCTACAAACACCTTGACGAAATTAGGCATTATCTCAAGAAAGCCCTCCGACACGATAGCTCTGTGCCACTCTCCGTCGCAGCGAAACTGTATCTCGCCCTCGGATACGCAGGTTATCATAGGCTCGTGACCGCCCAGTACGCCCATGCTGCCGTCTATAGACGGAAAGATAAGCTCCTCGCACTCGCCGCCGAAAAAGTATTTGTCCGCAGCCAGTATGTCAAGCCTGAATGTCCTTGCCATATTACGACCAGTCCTTTCTTAAAGCCGCTTACTCTTCCGCAAGCTTCTTAGCCTTTGCGATAACGTCGTCTATAGTTCCGACATTGTGGAACGCCGCTTCGGGGTATTCATCCATTTCTCCGTCGAGTATAGCCTTAAAGCCTCTCAGCGTTTCCGAAAGAGGTACATAGCAGCCGGGTACGTTGGTGAAATTCTCGGCTACATGGAAGGGCTGCGAGAGAAACTTCTGGATCTTTCTGGCTCTCATTACCGTCTTTTTATCGGCGTCGTCAAGCTCCTCCATACCCAGAATAGCAATGATATCCTGTAACTCCTTGTATTTCTGCAATACCTCCTGAGTCCTTCTTGCAATAGAGTAATGCTCCTCGCCCACCACGTCGGGTTCGAGGATACGGGAGGTCGACTCCAGCGGATCTACGGCAGGATAAATACCCTGCTCCACTATCTTTCTCGAAAGAACTGTAGTTGCGTCAAGATGAGTGAAAGTAATTGCAGGAGCAGGGTCTGTCAGATCGTCGGCAGGCACATATACCGCCTGTACCGAGGTGATGGAACCGTTCTTCGTAGAGGTTATCCTCTCCTGCAGCTCGCCCATTTCATTCGCAAGCGTAGGCTGGTAGCCTACCGCCGAGGGCATTCTGCCCAGCAGAGCCGAAACCTCCGAGCCTGCCTGTACATATCTGAAAATATTATCTATAAAGAGCAGCACGTTCTGATGCTCCACATCTCTGAAATACTCAGCCATCGTAAGTCCCGTCTGAGCTACTCTCATACGGGATCCGGGCGGCTCATTCATCTGTCCGAATACAAGAGCGGTCTTGTTGATAACTCCCGACTCGGTCATCTCGTGCCACAGGTCGTTGCCCTCTCTCGAACGCTCGCCTACTCCTGTGAATATCGAATATCCTCCGTGCTCCGTAGCCACGTTTCTTATAAGCTCCTGAATAAGTACCGTCTTGCCTACTCCTGCGCCGCCGAACAGACCTATCTTACCGCCCTTTGCGTACGGCGCAAGCAGGTCGATGACCTTGATTCCCGTTTCCAGTATCTCCACCACAGGGCTTTGATCCTCGAACTTCGGCGGCTCTCTGTGTATCTCCCACTTCTCTGCGGCTTCGGGTTCGCCCTTACCGTCGATCGTATTTCCGAGAACGTTGAACATTCTGCCAAGAGTGCAGGTTCCCACGGGAACCTTGATGCACGAGCCTGTAGCCGTGACCTCCATACCCTTGCACAGACCGTCGCTTGCCGAAAGCATTATCGCACGAACTACCGAACCGCCCATGTGCTGAGCGACTTCCATGACCTTAGTCCTGCCGTCCAGCTCTACGGTCAGAGCGTCCTTTACCATCGGCAGCTTTCCCGAAGGAAATTCGACGTCGATTACCGCTCCGAGTATCTGTATGATCTTACCTTTATTAATGTTTTCCATTGTTATATATCACCGATCCTTCTGCCGCTATTTATTCTTCTGACTCCGCGCTCCGCTGACTATCTCTGTGATCTCCTGCGTGATCGCCGCCTGCCTTGCGCGGTTATAATCCAGCTTCAGCTGCGCTATCATTTCCTTAGCGCTTGTAGTCGCCGCGTCCATAGCGGTCATTCTGGCGTTCTGCTCGCTGCAGAACGACTCTGTAAGTATGCCGAAGATCAGCCCCTTGGTATAGTTTGGTATCAGCGTATCCATGACCGCTTCGGGCGAAGGCTCAAACACCGCCGTGGAGTGCCTCTGCTCGTCAGATACCCTGCGTTCTTCAAAATGCTCTCTCTCAAACGGAAAAAGCTTTATCATCTGCGGTATCTCGCGGCTTCGCTCCAGCTTGGTGAATATCACATACACCTCGTCCAGCCTGCCCTTTAGAAACAGCTCCGTAACGGTTTCCTGTATCCGCCTTGCGCGGTACATTGCGGGATTCTGAGCGGTATAAAGAAATTCGGCGTCTACATTGCAGCCTTTTTTCTCAAAGTACGCTCTGCCGACCGAGCCTATCGCAAACAGGCAGGTATTCTCATGCTTTGCGATCTCACTCTCGGCAAGCTTTACTATATTATGGTTATATGCGCCGCACATACCCTTATCGCCGGTCACTATTATATAGCCGTAGGTCTTTTCATTCTCCGGCTTGTTTCTGCCGTTATCGAAAAAGGGATGGGTAAATTCGCCCGTATGCTTTAAAATATGGTGAATGGAATACTGTAGATTTTCAAAGTACGGCACGGTCGCATCGAGCGATGTACGCGCCTTTTTCAGCTTTGAGGACGAAATAAGGTACATGGCGTTAGTTATTTTCATAATGTCGCTTATACTTGAAATACGTTCTTTTATTTCACGCATATTAGCCATAGTCCGTACCCTCCTTTAAAGCTGCTTGAATTCCTTGGCCGCGCTTACTATACGCTGCTCCAGTTCGTCGCTCATCACCTTTTTATCATTAAGCTCGTCGATGATATCGGGGTAGTTTGCTCTGAAGAAATCCATGATATCCTCACGGAAACGCTTTACCTCCGAAACAGGCACGTCTGTCATCAGCCTGTGATTTGCCGCGCACAGCAGTATTACCTGTTCATACATCGGCAGAGGTCTGTACAGAGGCTGTTTGAGCAGCTCCATAAGCCTATCGCCGTAATCAAGCATATCCTTGGTAGTCTTATCGAGATCGGAGCTGAACTGGGTAAATACCTCCATCTCTCTGTACTGAGCGAGGTCTATACGCAGCGTACCGGCTACCTTTTTCATAGCCTTGGTCTGAGCCGCTCCGCCCACACGGGATACCGACAGACCGACATTTACAGCAGGTCTTACGCCTGCGAAGAAAAGCTGCGATTCCAGGAATATCTGTCCGTCCGTGATGGATATAACGTTTGTTGGGATATATGCCGAAACGTCGCCCGCCTGAGTTTCAATGATAGGCAGAGCGGTGATAGAACCGCCGCCATGCTCGTCGTCAAGACGAGATGAACGCTCCAGCAGTCTGGAATGCAGATAGAATACGTCGCCGGGATAAGCTTCACGTCCCGGCGAACGCTCCAGCAGCAGGCTCATCGCACGGTACGCTACGGCGTGCTTCGACAGGTCGTCATAAACGATAAGCACATCCTTGCCCTGATCCATAAAGTACTCCGCCAGAGCCGTTCCCGAATAAGGAGCGATCCACTGGAGCGGAGCGAGGTCGGAAGCCATTGCGGCAACTACGATAGTATAGTCCATAGCTCCGTGCTTTTTAAAATCGTTTACCACCTTAGCCACGGTAGAAGCCTTCTGACCGATAGCTACATATATACATATCATATCCTGACCCTTCTGGTTCAGAATAGTGTCGACTGCGATAGACGTCTTACCCGTCTGCCTGTCTCCGATTATAAGCTCACGCTGTCCTCTTCCTATCGGGAACATAGAGTCGATAGCGAGTATACCTGTCTGCAAAGGTACGGAAACGCTCTTTCTCTCGCACACGCCGGGAGCCTCGTTCTCTACGGGATAGTAGCCGGACTCATTTATATCTCCCAAACCGTCGATAGGCGCGCCCAGAGCGTCGATGACACGTCCGAGGAAGGCGTCGCCTACGGGTACGCCTGCACGCTTCTTAGTACGGATAACTCTCGATCCCTCATGCAGACCGCGGTCTGAGCCGAGAAGCACGCAGCCTATAGACTTTTCGTTGATATTCTGTACAATAGCCTTCACGCCTGTTTCAAACTCTACAAGCTCGCCGAACATAGCGCTGTTAAGACCGTACACGTTTACGATACCGTCATGGATAGACATTACCGTGCCTGCCTCGGATACCTGCACCTTAGACTCGAAATCGGATATCTCGCTGCGAAGCATAGATATGATATCGTCATGTCCGCCGCCCTGCGGCTTATTTTTGCCTGCGAGATCCTCGCCCTTCATAAGCTTCTGCTGGAGCGACTTCATCGCGCTCTTTACGCTCTTATCGTAAACGGTGTCTCCGATTTTAAGAACATATCCTCCGATAAGCTCGGGGTCTACGGTTATATTGAGCTTTGCCTTTTTTGTACCAAGCTTTTCGCATACCGTTTTTTCAAAGCGTACAATAAGCTCCTCGTCGGGCTGCTCGGCACAGAAAAGTTCGGCTGTCGCCACCCTGTTCTTTTCAAGGATCAAAGCGTTGTAATCGTCGATAACTCTTTCTATTTCGGCAAGTCTTCCGTCACCCTCCAGAGCCGTAACTGCGTTTGCCGCAGTACTCGGAAACACCCTTGCGATAACGGAGAGCTTTTCTGTACGGTCGACAGCGGGACTGAGCAAAGCGGTTCTCAGATCCTCGTTGCCCTCCCAGACATCTCTTACAGTCTGAACGTCCTGTTCGGTAGCTCCCGATTCAAAAAGTATGCGAGAATAAACTCCGGCATTAAATTCCTTACTCATTTGAAGCACCTACCTCTGATAAGATCTGCTCGGCATATACGAGGTTGCTTTCCTTGTCTATATTCTTTGAAATGACCTGAGCGGCAGCAAGAACTGCGAGATCGGCGATCTGCTCCTTAGCTGCGCTTACAGCCTTCTCCTGCTCCTGAGCTATGGTCTTTTCAGCGTCGGTTATCATCGCAACGGCGTCCGTACGGGCGCTCTCTATGATCTTATTGTAATCAGCCTCGGCACGCTTGCGGGCTTTTGCGGTTATATCCGCCGCCTGCTGCTGTGCGTCTTTAAGCTCGCCCTCATATTTTGTTTTGAGCTGTTCAGCCTCTTCTTTGGCAGCCTTGGCTCTGTCGATGTCGTCCTGTATCATAGCGGCCCTTCTGTCCATCATCGCAATAACGGGCTTGAAAAGAAACCTTTTAAGCAACAGAAAAAGCACCAGCAGATTAATAACAGTCCAGAGTATATCCCATGGATTTATATTTAACATATTGAAGATCGTCCTTTCTCAAGCCTTATTTCAAGACGAAAATAATCAGAATCGAAACGAGCAGACCGTAGATCGCGGTCGCCTCTGCAAGCGCGCATCCCAAAAGCAGCGCCTTATTTATATCGCCCTTTGCCTCCGGCTGTCTTGCGATCGCGTCGCAGGCATGCGCCGTAGCCATTCCTATTCCTATTCCTGCGCCGATACCTGTAAGTACCGCAACTGCCGCGCCTATAGCCAATGTCATAAAACCCATCTCCTAAACTTAAAATTAAATCTCATACACGGTCGTTTAAACCGTCAGTCCTCGTCCTCTACAGACTCCTGAATGAACAGCGACGTGAGGAACACAAAAATATACGCCTGCAAACAGCCGTCGAATATATCGAAGTAAAGGCTGAAAGGCAAAGGCAGAAGCACGGGGCATATCATCTTTATAAGCTCCATAATAATGAATGCCGCCACTACGTTTCCGAAAAGTCGCATACACAGCGAAAGCGGTCTTATACCTACCTCCAGAATATTCATAGGCAGCAGGAGAGGTATCGGCTTTGCAAAGGATTTGAAAAAGCCCTTGACCTTATGCTGTCTGATATTGGCATACTCGATAAGAACTATACTCATAAGCGCAAGACCTATAGTAACGCTCATATCCTTAGTAGGCGGCTTAAGTCCGAAAAGTCCGATTATATTGGAAACTCCTATATAAATAAGCACCGTACCGAGATATGGGAAATATCTCATTCCGTTTTTGCCCATGTTATCGTAACAGAAATTCCGTATCCATCCTACTGCGGTCTCGAGTATCATCTGTCTTTTAGAAGGTATAAGCTCTGTCTCTTATACACATCTGACGCTGCCGACGATCTTACGCGTGTAGA
>ERZ1027125.887-NODE-887-length-10658-cov-4.939923_pt1 | contig 10658 bp, 9 predicted proteins | sample MGYA00519249_ERZ1027125 | MGnify/ENA primary metagenome ERZ1027125 (study PRJEB26926, sample SAMN06164580) | human gut metagenome | biome: ENVO:00009003; feature: ENVO:2100002; material: ENVO:00002003 | host: Homo sapiens | place: USA | collected 2012 ... | reverse complement strand
GTCGGCAGCGTCAGATGTGTATAAGAGACAGAGCAGTATAACTCCGTTTACCATTTTCAGCACGCGCTCTACCTCGCCGCCGAAATCAGCGTGTCCCGGGGTATCTATAATATTTATCTTTACGTCCTTATACTTTATCGAGGTATTTTTCGCAAGAATAGTGATACCTCTTTCACGCTCGATATCATTCGAGTCCATTACACGCTCTTCCACAGCCTGATTTTCACGGAAAGTACCCGACTGCTTGAGCATTTCATCCACAAGAGTAGTTTTTCCGTGGTCAACGTGCGCAATGATAGCAACGTTTCTTAAATCTTCTCTTATCATATTTACTCTTCCTTTCAATAAACCGAAACATAAAATACTCTTCCAAAATAATATTATACCACATTTTTCGGCAAAATGCAATAAACCATCACTGACAAATTGAGCAGTCTGCCAACCTCACATTTGTATATTATAACTAATAAGTAAAAAGCGGATCCCCATTTTATAAAAACGGAGATCCGCTTATTTTTATTTTATATTTATGCCTGCTCGGCCTCAGAACTGTCCGTCTGTGAATCAGGCTCGGAAATATCCGGTTCAGAGGAATCAAGCGGCGGCTCTGTTACGGGAGGATCGGTCACGGGCGGATCCGTTTGCGGCGGTTCGGTCACAGGCGGATCTGTAACAGGCGGCTGCGTCTGTGTCTGCGGAGGTATGTACGGGTCCGGCAAAGACGGATCGTCGACAAAGCTTTCGTCGTCCTCACTGCTGTCTTCCTCGGAGCTTTCATCCTCCTTACTGCTGTCCTCGTCTGTCTCAGAAGATGAATCATCTTCATTCTCGTCTGCTTCGGACGAATCCAGTATCGTAATAGTGTCAAGAACAGATGACGAATCCTGCGAACTCAAATTAGCGGACGAGAAATAGCTTATCGAAGAAGCTCCGTCCTTTTTTCCGAATCCCGAAAGATCGTCCCTGGTGAGAAACAGCAGCAATATCACAACGATTATGAGAACAAACAGAGCGGACAGCACAATGATAACGATTTTTTTATAACGCTCGTCAGCCGACTCGTCGTAGTCCTCCTCATCCGTGTCCTCATAGTCATCATAATAAGCATCATCATAATTTACTTCATCATTCTGCTCATAAGCGTAACCGCCGTATTCATACTCGTCGGAACGATCCTCAGAGTCGTTTAAATCACCGCTGTAATGCTCCGTATCAATATTAAACGCTTGCCTGCCGTAGAATACCGAACCCTCGTCCTGAGGACCATATCCCGTACTGCGGTTATTAAATTTAAGCTGTTCACCGACTGCGGTCATGTCGGTCATCTCGCTCTGCGGAGCAAAGAAAAAGCTACCGCAATTTTTGCAGGTAATAGCGTCGTGCGGAACTGCATGACCACATTTGTGGCAGATTTTCGTATCCATCTACTTCCTCCGTATAACTTCCTCTATATTCAGAAAAGGGCGGAAAACCGCCCTCTCCTGTGTCTTTGCCGGTCTTATTGTCAACTCTGAGGGGTAACATAACCTGTCTGAAGGTCTACTCTGTAGTAAGATGTATTTCCTGAGTCGTCGGTATAGCTGTATATCATTTCCACTCCGTCAGTGCCGTATGCGTAGCTGTAGCTGCCGTTCATATTATTTGCGGAGAGGTAGTTGCTTATCAGCGTATCGGCCTCGCTCCAGCTATAGTAGCCGCCGGCGGCTTCAAAACCGGGAGCGCCGTTGCCCGCAGGAGCAGCAGAACTGTTATCCGAAGAAGAATCGGCGGAGCTGTCGGCAGATGAATCTGTCGCAGAATCTGTCTGAGAAGATGAGTCCGCCATAGAATCGGTTATACTGGAATCAACATTTGAATCGGTTATCTGAGTTACAGGGTCAGTTTGCTGGCTGTTAAGTATCTCCTCAGGATTTTCCGAAACCGTGTCATCAGTTACCTGAGGTATGTACTCACCAATGGAATCGGCAGAAGACGACTGAGTTTCCGAAGGAGTAACGATCGCCTGCGAACCTGTGCTCGAACTATCGTTATCATCTCCGAATCCAAAAAGCTTATAGCCTACGGCAACCGCCGCTATAATAACTATAAGGATACCTACGGTAATAATAGCAGTTATGATAAAAGTACGCTTGGGATCGTATTCATCGCCTACATGGCTGTCCGTATTATCGGTATATTCTTCCTCGTACTCCTCTGCGCTATCGTAAGCTTCTTCATCCGAACCGTCGTTATAGTCGTCATAATCAATATCCTCAGCGTATTCGTCAGCCGTCTGCTCGTCGGAATACTCCTCAGCGGCATATTCCTCAGGCTGCTCCTCCGAATATACTTCCTCCGTATACTCGGACTCCTGCCGCTGCATAGCTTTGTTTATATCTTCAGTAGAAAATACTTTTGTAGCGTCGTCTACAGCTGCGTCATCGGAGCCGATATTTTCAGGCTCGGTATCTTCAAATACAAACTCGCCCACCAAGCTATGGCAGTATTTACATAGAACAGCGTCCTCTACGATCTCCTCGCCGCAGACAGGACAAGGCTTTTTTCTTATCTCGCTCATTTTTTTCTTCCTTTCCTTTCAGCCGCACGGCTATATTTCATATCCGCCGACTATTATCCTTATTATAATCATATCATATTTTTAAATAAATTGCAACTGTATTTTACAAAAATCATCAATATTAACTTGTATAAAGTATTTTACGCACGACTTTTTGGCATATAAGCATAATCGCCAATATTATACATTGCAAAATCAAAGTATTACAGTCGAAAATTCTCCGTTCTGCCATATAATACAGCTATGATTCGAACCATTTTTAGGTATCGACACAGATCCTGGATTTATACAGCGGATATGACCGCCGTCGATCCGCACCTGCTTATCTGACGGTATATGCGTGTGTCCGTATAGAAATATATCCCCGTCGCACAAAGGCGGCAGCTTATCGGGAGAAAATATATGCCCGTGCGAAGCAAAAACACGCTGCCCGAAATCGCATATCAGAGCGCTGTCCGATAATATCGGGAATCTCAGCACCATCTGATCTACCTCTGCATCGCAGTTTCCTCTTACGCATATCAGCTTATTGCGTATAGAATTGAGCATAGAAACGACCCCACCAGGCTCATAGCCGTCGGGCAAAGCGTTTCTCGGTCCGTGGTATAGTATATCTCCGAGAAGTATGAGTCTGTCCGCGCCCTCTTCTTCAAAGAGCTTTACAAGGCGGCTGCACCAGTAAGCGGAGCCATGTATGTCTGAAGCTATAATATATTTCATATTATTATACCGAAACAACGCTCTGAGATCTCAGATAATCGCCGAAGTCCTTTTTCATGTGATTGTAAATAAACAACCCCTTCTGCTTTTTAAATCTCTTGATGACCGCCAGATACAACTCATGGGTAGACGAACAGGTTCCCGCAAGCTCGCAGATCATGTCAAATTCCTCCTCGGCAAGTCTGCCGTCAAAGCTTGCCTTCAGCTTTTCCGTAAAATCTTTATCCTTTACAGCCGACACCGCTCTTACGCTCTTGCTTTCTTCAGTATTTCTGCGGTCTGCCGTATTCTTAGCAGCGGCTTTAGCCTTAGGCTCGTTTCCGCTGAACACCCTGAATTCGTCCTTTATAACTCCGTAAAGCTCTCTTCCTCTTGCCTTTCTGAATCTCTGCATAAGATTAATATAAAGCTGACGGCAGGTTGACGACTGATTTATCTGTGCGACAACTCCCGAAAATTCGTCGGGGGTGACCATGTCGTCAAGCAATCGGTGCAGAGTTTTTTTCATTGCGGCGTCGACCTTTTTGGGAGAAGAGGAATCCTCCTCGGTATTATCGGATACCGCCGGCTTCGGCTGTAGCGTCGGTTCAGAATTTAACGTCTTTACTGACTTTATATCCTCCTCAGCTCTTGAAGTCTCATGTGAAGTATTACCTTCGATTTCAGATATGGTACGTTTTAAATATTCGTAGTGTGGTTTCATATAGTTATAATACATAGACGAATGCTCGTTATCAAACTGCTTCATAAGCATATTATGAAGCTCAAGCTTGGAGTCGGCGGCGGCTACTGCGTCGGCTACCGCCGCTATCACCTTTTCGTCTGTGATACCCTGCATATATCCTCTTATAAGCTCGCATTTTTCAGACATTTCCGAAATATCGGACACCTTTGAAGCTTCGGATACTTCATAGGAATGCGCACTTTCCCGAGCATTGTTGCCGCCGACAGTGTTTTCGCTGCGTTCAGCCCTCTGTTCGCTCCTGAACTGCTCGATAAGCTGTTCGGGTACTATAAATTTCGGCTCGCCGTCAGCTGCAATATTCCTGCTTTCCGAATTATTCACGGCATCATCTGCCGCAGTCACCACTATCTCTGCGGTAATTCCCTCGGTCTGTTCAGCCTGTTCTTCATCGGCAGTCTGTTCCGAAAAGCTTTCGCTATCATCCTCGTCGTATACATTCTGCATAAGCTGTGCAGAAACATTCTTCTTTGCAAAATTTATCGCCGACATTATATTCTGCGTGCGGAAGACCATACAGTCGGGTGCGTCATCAAAGGTATTTGCCCAGAAATCATGCAGACGGTCAAAGCCTTTGTCGTTGCTTATAATAAAAATGTGAGAATTTCTTTCCTTTGCCACCATGTACCCCAGCAAGGTTGAGAGCTGAAAATCCAGTGCGTTTTTACCGCCCACACGCACCTTCATATACTCCACGCTCGCTTTTGCACGCATAACGCAGCAGTGCATTTCAAAACTTATAGTATCAGAATTTTCACTGTAGAAAATTATTACATGGTCGTCCTCCGTCAGTTTGTCTATGCCCACAAGTCCTTTAGATTTTACATTTTCAAAATCTACTAAATAAGATCTCATAGTATTTTTCCTTTCAAGTTGTTTATTCTTTTTTTGCTTTCTTAGATTTGATCGATTTTACCGCTCCGAATACCACTGCGCCAACGACTGCCGCACCGCTTGCCGCCGCACAGCCCGCCGCCGTCATTTTCTTTCTGCGCTCGCTTTCCTGACGTTCGTTTTCAGCGTCTATAGCGTACTGCATCTCAGCTTCCCTGTCATAATAAGTATAGGTCTTGCTCTCGATAACCGGCTGTAAAAGCTTAGCTATACGGGCGTGTCCGTCTGCGTTCGGGTGTATGTCGAGATAGTCTATATTCGTAAGCTCGGCGCATTCGCCCTTAAAATCTGCCGCAACGTCCGCCACAGTGTACAGGTTTCCGCCTTCGGAATGCTCATATATTATTTCGTTGAGCCTGCCTATCTTATCCTGCGCAAGCTCGTCCAGCGCAGAGATCGAGTAATTTTCAAAGGGATTATAAAGAGTCTGAAAAAACAGTTGAAAATCTCCGCTTTGGTTTCTGTCAAATATTTCGTCTGTTATCTCGGTCAGATTATCGGAGAACTTATCCAGATTTTCATCCATCTGCGACTCCATGGAAACTAACTGCTTTATCACCTCGGAAAAGCTGTTTTCCGAATCGACGATATGCAAAAGCACCCACAGCAGGTCGTTGCCGCCGATGGAGATAACTACGGCGTCCGCCTCACGCAGCTCAGAATCGTAGTATCCGTCTTTAAGCTTATTCTTGAGGGCGTTTGATGTAAGTCCGCTTATCCCCATATTTTTCATATGAAAATCCGCTTCGGGAGGAAGCTCCGAGCTGAAAACCTTAGACAGAATGTTTGCAAAAGAAGCGCAGTCAGTATTCTTGTCCTCTGAAAAGCCGTCCAGTCCGTAGCCAGCGGTAATAGAATCTCCGATAAAGAGGATCTTCGGCGGCACGGAGGTTTTTACGTTAAAATCAGGAGCCGTATCCGCCGCCGCATGAAGTGCGCCCGTAGTCATAGCTACAGCGGCGGCAAACAAAACGGCTATTTTTTTCATCACTATAGATTTAATTCTCATTTATTATCTCCATCCTCCGATCTCCTCTCATGATATGCAAATATCCAACTATATTAATAATACTATATTATTTTGCATATGTCAATATTCATTTTTCGGAATTAAAAACAGCCCACGTCGTCATACCGACACAGGCTGTACTTCTGTAATATATCTATTTTTCATCAAAGGTGATGTGAATGCCGAGTCTGCCGTTTTTGTACTCGGCATATATCGCACCGTTCATCTGCTCTACCAGCGTCTTTGCTATCGCAAGACCCAGTCCGGTAGATTTTCTTGCGGCTTCTACCGTGTAAAATCTGTCAAACAGCCTGCCCACCTCTACCTCGCTGAGATCTGCGGCGGAATTTTCAAATATTATCTCTCCGCTGTCCGAAAGTGCGATCTTCAAATCGCCGTCGCTGTACTTCACAGCATTGTTCAGCAGATTTGAAAAAACTCTGGCAAGAGATCGGCGGTCTAAGCGGCGTATCACCTTCCGCTCGGTGATCTCTATTTCAGGCTCGATGGAGTTTTCGGTAAGCACTGCGTAAAATGCCGCAGCGCTCTCCTCCAGCACGTCGTTTATGCAGCAGGGCGAAAGCTGTATACCGCCCTCCTCCGCCATTATCACCGAATAGCGGAAAAGCTCATCCGTAAGCTGCTTCATGACCTCCGTGCGGTTTCTCAGTATCTCTATATACTTATCCTGACATCCGTTTTGCTGCTCCATAAGGTCTAAGTATCCGCATATCGCCGTCAGCGGAGTACGCAGGTCGTGCGATATGTTCGTTACAGCTTGTTTCAGCTCCGTGTCGCCCTGCTCGTATATCCGGCGCCGCTCTCTGAGGATCCTGAGCTGAGCGTTCAGACTGTCCGCCAGACTGCGCATATCTCTGTCGCCGCTCGAAATGTCAATGAGCGTGTTTGTACTGTCCCTGAGCTTTTCGTCAAGCTGAGCCTCTATTTCTTTCGCAGATCTCTTGATAAGATACAGCTTCACCGATAAAACGACAGCTGTCGCTGCAAGCGCAAAGCATATGATACCCAGAGGCAGCATTCGCATCACTCTCCTATTTCAAATCCTTTTTTCTGAATACGGTTATTCCCATTCCCGTAAATAAAGCGATTATCGCCAAGTCGCCCACTACCATTCTGACGTGACTGGTATCCTCCTGTAACGCAAGTCGATAAAACTGAGAGGATGGAAGAACGTCATTAAAAAACTCATATACCTTTCTCTTTGTTCCCGTAAGATAGTTTGGATTCTTTGTAGTTTCTCCTTCGATTATTTCTCCTGTTTCTTCGTCTAAATACATTTTCCCCTCATAGTATTCGGGAGCACGAAGCTTATTGTCTATCGTCAGAGTCGCACAAAACAGAACTATCGCCATTATAAGCAGCGTGACCGAACCTGCCGCTTTGCTTTGGATAAGCATAGAAACAGCGAGCGCTATTGCGGTAAGTGCTGTAAACGCCAGAAGCATATACAGCATAGTGAGCAATACGGACTTGACCGTGAGAGCGGCTATACCGCAAAGTATTCCGCCGAGCGTAAGCATTACGATAATATTCAGCAGGAGAGCCATTGCGTTCGCAACCGTGCATACCAAAAGATTGGAAAAATATATTTCCGTTCTTGTGTGTCCCACCATCATCTTATTGCGTATAGTGCCGTCGGAGTAGTCGGCTCCTATAAATATGCCTACAAATACTGCGACGGCAAATAAAAGATATATAGCGCCGACAAACGCTATCCCGTCCACACACCTGTACTCTGCGCTCAGTTCTTTATAGGCTTCCCAGTTTTTCTTAACGTCAATATATCTCATCAGTGCAACAAAAGCACTCAGTCCGCAGGAAAAAGCCATATACAGCTTGAAAATAAAGCTTTTGAACAGTCTTGAAAAATTAGCGGATATCAGCTTACTCATTCTTAGCACCTCCAACAAGATTAACATAGTAGCTTTCCAGACTCTCGTCGTTTTCGTGCATTGATAATATCTCGCAGTTCTCCTTGTCCAGCGCAAGAGCAAGACGGGTCACGTTGATATCGGCGTAGATATCGGCTTTATTGTCCGAATAGATCTTATATTCGACATTCATCCTGTCAAGCGTCCGAACAAGCGCCTTTATATCGCTGACCTCTACCCGAACGCACTTTCTGCACGCCGCCTCCAGCTCCTCCGCGCTTATCTCCTTGACCAGTCTGCCGCCGTCAATAAAGCCGTAATGGGTCGCAAGCTTAGACAGCTCGTCCAGAATGTGGCTTGAGATCAGCACAGTTATCTGCCGCTCTCTGTTCAGCTTTAGGATAAGCTCTCTTATCTCGATGATACCCTGAGGATCGAGTCCGTTGACAGGCTCGTCAAGTATGAGAAAATCGGGATCGCCTGCCAGAGCTATAGCTATTCCCAATCTCTGCCGCATACCCAGAGAAAAGTTTTTTGCCTTTTTCTTACCTGTATTATCCAGTCCTACAAGCCTTAGAAGCTCGTCGATTCCGTCAAAGCTCGGAAGACCGAGAATGCGGTACTGCTGCTTTAAATTATCCTTCGCCGTCATATCCATATAGATAGACGGAGTTTCTACCACAGCACCCATTCTTCTGCGGGCTCTCGAGATCGCTCTCTCGTCGTCTTTTGCTCCGTACAGCGTAAATCCACCCGAAGTAGGCGGCTGTAATCCGCATATCAGACGGATAAGCGTAGTTTTTCCCGCTCCGTTTTTTCCTACGAAGCCGTAAATAGACCCTTTCGGAACATTCATAGACAGTCCGTTCAATGCCTTGAAGCCCCTGTAGTGCTTGCAAAGGTCATTTGTCCTTAAAACATAGTCCATAGGTTGTACCTCCTTTATCTGATATAATAAGTCTATCAGACAAAAGTAAAGAAAGCGGTTAAGAAAAGAGTAAAGATTAGGTTAAGATTTCATCTTAAACCCTATCCCCCATACCGCCTCTATATAGTCCTTCCCCGACTGCTCTCTCAGCTTTCGCCGCAGATTGCTGATATGGACTTTCAGTGAGCTTTCTACGCAGTCGGGAGTGTCTGCGCTTATTCTGTCAAGGATCACCGACTTGGCTACGACCTGTTTCGGATTGTGCATAAGCAGCTTTAGTATTGCAAATTCTGTTTTAGTCAACCTGACAGCATTGCCGCAGACCGTCGTTTCGTGGGTGACGGTATTGAGCAAAATGTCATCAAAGCTTAAAATCTCGGCATTTAAACCGGACTTCCCCTCCGAATTTCTGAGTGCAACGGATATCCTCGCAAGCAGCTCCTTAGTATCAAAAGGCTTGGTGATATAATCCGCCGCACCGCCCATCAGCAGGTCTACCTTGCTGTCGATATCTATCTTAGCGCTTACCACTATCACAGGTATGTCCTTTATTTCAGGCAAAAGCTCTTCGCCCGATATTCCCGGCAGCATAAGGTCGAGCAGTATAAGGTCCGGCTTATTCGCAGCGACCGCCATAGCCGCCTCCGTACCCGAATACGCCCGTCTTACCTCGTAGCCCTCACGGGTCAGAAGCTCCTCCTCCATATTTCCGATGTGCATATCGTCGTCTATGATAAGTATTTGTTTCATTTCATTGCCGCTCCTTTTTTCCCGTAAAAGAGAGGATAACCAAAGCTATCCTCTCTCAAAAAAATCATGTTGTCTTTACAGTTACCACGTCCGAATAAGGACCGTAAACAAGCGAGCCGTCTGATTTCTTGTAGTAGGCTCTTATCTTGAACTTATAGGTAGTTTTTCTGGAAAGTCCCGTTATTCGTTTATCTGTCGCCGACGAAGATACGGTGGCGGCGCATACATACTTTCCGGTAGAATTATTCAGCTTATATACCTTATAGCCGGCGCAGTCGATCTTCTTCCATCTCAACCTGATTGCATTGTTAGCCGCCGATTTCCCGCTTATGGTTACCTTTGCAGGCTTTATCGAAATGCTCTTAGCCGCCGAATACGCCGTCCAGCCGGTCACCGCGCCTACCTTTCTGTAGGCTCTTATTTTATACTTCGGAGTTTCTCCGGGCTTCACGCTCTTATCCGTATAGGCGGTAGTAGTAGATTTTGTTATCGTGGTCAATTTTTTATATGACTTAGAAGCTTCGTCATACTTGTAAATTCGGTATCCGTTAGCTTTCGTCACCCTGCTCCATGTCAGAGTCGCGGTCTTGGAGGTAGAGGTTATCTTACTGATGGCAGGCGTGGAACTCGGTATGTATTTGCTCTTGAAGTCGCCGTTTATTTTCGTGGAAAGCGTAAGGGTCTTGTCAGACGGCTGTGTGAGCCTAGTCGCCGTACCGCCGCTGAAAAGCTGCGACCAGTAGTATGTTCCGTCGACATATACGCATCCGATACCTATTTTTGTATAACCGCCGAGAATATTCGCCCTATGACCCGAAGAATTCATCCAGCCGTTCATAACGTCATTAGCTGTGGTATAGCCGTATGCTACGTTTTCCGCAGCAGCAGATGTCCAATCGAAAGCAGTAAAGCATTCGCTGCCGTCGGGACGGATATGACCCATACTTATCCTCTGCTCGGATGCTCTCAGCATAGCCGAAGCGAGAAGCTTTTTGTCCATCACCAGCTCTGAATAGCCTCTTGCCTTACGCTCCTTGTTCACAAGTCTGAGTACGTCGTAAGCCATATTATACTTTTCTTCCGATTTTATAGTGATGTCATAGGTATCTGCTGCGGACCTGTCTCTTATACACATCTCCGAGCCCACGAGACCGGAGCCTATCTCG
>ERZ1027125.886-NODE-886-length-10668-cov-5.897484_pt1 | contig 10668 bp, 13 predicted proteins | sample MGYA00519249_ERZ1027125 | MGnify/ENA primary metagenome ERZ1027125 (study PRJEB26926, sample SAMN06164580) | human gut metagenome | biome: ENVO:00009003; feature: ENVO:2100002; material: ENVO:00002003 | host: Homo sapiens | place: USA | collected 2012 ... | reverse complement strand
CGGCAGCGTCAGATGTGTATAAGAGACAGAGTTTGTACCCTTTGGGTACAAACTCCCCTAGGTTAGTAGGGGCGAACTTCGTTCGCCCGTTAGCGTAAAACAACGCAATCAGGATGAGGACTTTTCGTTGTCTGAACTTCGGCAAAGCAACGCAATATCCATATACAAAACGCATAAATACAGACGGCGAAAAAACAAAGGAGGAGAACAAATAATGCTTATCATGTACGGCTGGGGAAATAAACTGAAAAAAGACGTGCCTATGGGTATGACTGCCTGCGGGAGCTGCGGACAGTTTCAGCAGCGGTATCTCGGCAGAGTGGTTTTCAGAGTGCATATATGCTATATACCGATATTCTGGAAGACCAAGGGCTACTACATATTCTGCGGAAACTGCGAAAGAGGACAGGAGATATCCAGAGAGCAGTATGAGATAATGAAGCCCGTATTCAGAACGTTTACCAACAAAAAGCTGCTGAAAGACTGCTATGACAGTGCGGTGAAGCTTTCCTACGGTATGGAGGCAAGCGAACAGAATGTGGAGCAGGTTTTCACTCAGCTTGCCCAGAGCTATCCCATAGCTACTCACGAGCTTATAGCTCAACAGTATAAGGCGATGATATTCGACATAATGAGATATCGCATAGTCCCCGCAAATCTGCTTAACGGCTGAATATCACGGAGAAAAAATTTTAATATTTATATAAGGAGAAAGATATTATGGAAAACAACAATCAGAACAACGGCTACGGCGCAGGAAACACCTACGCAAACAACAACGCAAGCTACGAACAGCAGGGCTACAATCAGCAGAACGCCTTTGCTCAGAACGGTGCGGGAGCTTTTGCACCGCAGGCTTCACAGGAAAACATACCTATGGGTATAGTAGGTGCGCTCATCGGTACGGCTCTCGGACTGGTAGTCTGGTGTCTTATCGGTATGGCGGGCTACATATCCGCTATAGGTGGTCTTGCTCTTGTGGCAGGCGCTTTCTTCGGATATCTGCTGTGCGCAAAGGACATCGGCAAAACGGGTATGCTCATTGTGGGCGTTCTGGTGGTTATCGCCGTGTTTATCGGAACAAGACTGACGTATGCGATTGATATGCACAAACTTATGCAGGAGGAAACGGAGACCATCGAGTTTGCAGCAGAACTTCTCGACCTCGATATCGACCCCGACGACTCTACCTTTGAGATCTTCTCGAACTTCGGTCAGTATGTAGAGGACTTTGACGAGATCGCTTCATTTGGCGGCGATGCCAAGGCTATATCGAAAGAATATCACGGCAACCTTGCTCTGGGATATGTATTTACCGTTGCGGCTTCCTTCGCCTTTATAGCTAAGAGAAGAAAAGGATAAAAAACTAAAACATCCGAAAGGAGCGAACTGAAATATGGAAACAAAGTCGATTATGATAGTCGGAGTGGGCGGACAGGGCACTCTGCTCGCTTCCAGAATACTCGGAAACGTATTCCTCTCTCAGGGCTACGACGTTAAGGTCTCCGAGGTACACGGCATGAGCCAGAGAGGAGGCTCGGTAGTCACCTACGTCAAGTACGGCGAAAAGGTATACTCGCCCGTGGTGGAAAAGGGCGAGGCGGACGTGATAATAAGCTTCGAGCAGCTGGAGGCTGCACGCTGGCTGCCGTACCTGAAAAAAGGCGGCAAGCTTATCACCTCGGACCAAACGCTGGACCCCATGCCCGTTATAACGGGAGCGGCGAAGTATCCCGATAACATCATAGGCAGGATATCCGAAATGGGTATAGAGGTAACCTCTGTGGACGCTCTCGGTCTTGCCGAGCAGGCAGGCACTTCAAAGGCGGCTAACGTAGTACTTATGGGCGTGGTTTCAAAGAAACTGCCTTTTGAAGAAAGCGTCTGGCAGACCGCTCTCACACAGTGCGTTCCGCCTAAGTTTTCAGAGCTTAACAAGAAGGCTTTTGAACTGGGCAGAACGGCGGTATAAGCGGATATGAGCGTTATGGATAAGCTTTACGATATGTTTGCTGCGGATACGCAAGAAAGCCGTCTGATAATGAAAATGACCGAATATTTCAGAGGCGACCCAAAGCGTATTCACCACTTTATAAAGGTATACACATTTGCGCAGACTATCGGCAAGCTTGAACGGCTCGGCGAACACGATATGAATATCCTCTGCACGACGGCAATAGTTCACGACATAGGAATAAAACCCGCTGAAGAAAAATACGGCGCAGGTCACTGCGGCGGCAAGCTTCAGGAGGAGCTGGGTCCCGAGCCTGCGAGAGAAACGCTTAACGAGCTTGGGTACGATAAGAAAACGATAGAGCGAGTATGTTTTCTTATCGCACATCACCACACCTATGAGGGCGTGGACGGAGCGGACTGGCAGATCCTGCTTGAAGCGGATTTTCTGGTCAACGCTTACGAGGACGGTCTGTCAAAGAATAGTATTATTCAGTTCAGAGATAAGGTTTTTAAAACCAAAGCTGGTGTCATGCTTTTAAACAATATGTTCGAGCCGGAGTTGTCATAAATCATTAAAAATTATTATAAAGCTACGGAGGTATAGCCAATGTCAACAGAAAAACGCTACTGGAACGAGGAGATAGAATGTATGTCCCGCGAGGACATGAAAAAGCTGCAAAATGAAAGACTTGTGGCTCAGGTAAAGCACGTCTGGGACAACGTGCCGTACTACAGAAAGAAAATGGAGGAAAAGGGAGTGACCCCCGACGATATCAAGTCGCAGGACGATCTGCACAAGCTGCCTTTTCTTACAAAAGCAGACCTGCGTGACGCATACCCCTACGGACTGCTGGCAAAGCCTCTTTCCGACTGCGTGAGAATACAGTCTACCAGCGGTACTACCGGCAAGAGAGTAGTTGCTTTCTACACGCAGCACGACATCGACCTGTGGGAGGACTGCTGCGCCAGAGCAATTACGGCGGCAGGAGGAACCAAGGACGACGTTTGTCAGGTATGCTACGGCTATGGTCTGTTTACGGGAGGTCCGGGACTTAACGGCGGTTCGCACAAGGTAGGCTGCCTTACTCTGCCAATGTCCTCGGGAAACACCGACAGGCAGATACAGTTCATGCAGGACTTAGGCTCTACTATCCTCTGCTGTACTCCGTCCTACGCCGCATACATAGGCGAAACTCTGAAAGAAAAGGGTCTTACTCCCGACGATATCAAGCTTAAAGCAGGTATCTTCGGCGCCGAGCCGTGGACTGAGGAAATGCGTCAGGAAATACAGAAGCTTCTCGGAATAAAGGCTTACGATATATACGGACTTACCGAAACGAGCGGTCCGGGCGTGTCGTTCGAGTGCGAGGAGCAGACCGGTATGCACATCAACGAGGATCACTTCATAGCCGAGATAATCGACCCCGATACGGGAGAGGTGCTCCCCGAAGGCTCGAAGGGCGAGCTTGTTTTCACCAGCATCACCAAGGAGGCTTTTCCTCTGCTCAGATACCGCACCAGGGATATCTGCGTGCTTACGAGAGAAAAATGCTCCTGCGGCAGAACGCTTGTAAAAATGTGCAAGCCTATGGGCAGAAGCGACGATATGCTTATCATAAAGGGCGTAAACGTATTCCCCTCGCAGATAGAGAGCGTACTGCTTAAAATGAGCAATGCAACTCCTAACTATCAGATAGTCGTGGACAGAGTAGGCACTACCGATACCTTTGAGATACTGGTAGAGATGTCCGACGATATGTTCACCGATACCATAAAGACGATAGAGGACCTTACAAGGAAGATAGGCGAGGATATACACAATATTCTCGGCATTAAGGCTAAGATCAAGCTTGTAGAGCCTAAGTCTATCCCGCGTTCCGAGGGCAAGGCTGTAAGAGTTATCGACAAGAGAAAGCTGGTATGATAAAATGAGCTGTCTGGGAGTTCTTTTTGCGGTCGACGAGCTGACCGTAGAAAGAATAAGAAAAATGGATACGGCGCAAAGGCCGGACTATATTTCGGAAGATTTAGAAGATCTGTATTTCGAGGAATATCCCGAACGTACCTGCGAGCTTGACAAGTCGTGGGACGCTATGCACCGTGCGCTTACCGACGGCAGCCTTTGCTTTGACTGCGGAGAGTATCCGTTAGGGGCGGCTATACTCGGCGGAGAGATCCTGTATTTTGACGGTGAGGAATACAACGACTACATCATCACCGCAAAAGATCCCGAGCAGGTAAAGACAGTTTATGAAGCTCTTTCGGCTCTGTCCGAAAAGGACTTCAAAAAGGGCTACAACAAGATCGACCCTGAGGAGTACGAGGATAAGAGCAAGGACGATTACGAATACACGCTGGAATATTTGCAGGACAGCCTGCCTTTCTGGCGGTTTGCGGCGGAGCATGGACTGTGGGTCCTTTTCACGGCGGATCAGTAATATCAATACAAAAAATAAAAAGGAGCGGAGCAATATGTCAGTAAAACAGTTATCAGTATTTGTAGAAAACAGAGCGGGCAGACTTTCAAAGATAACCCGAACACTGGGCGACGCAAATATCGGCATTAAGGCAATGAGCATTGCAGATACGAAGGATTTCGGTATACTCAGACTTATCGTAAGCGATACGGATAAGGCTTTGGAGATACTGAGAGCAAACGATACGGCGGTCACTGTCACAAACGTTCTCGCTGTCCGTATAAGCGACAAACCGGGCGGACTTGCGGCGGCTATGGACTGTCTGTATGCCGAAAACATCAGCGTAGAGTATATGTACGCCGCCTTTATCAACGAAAAGGACAAGTCGGCTTGCGTTATCCTCAGAGTAGATAAGCTTGACGAGGCTGTCACAGCTCTGACCGACGGCGGCTTTGATTTCGTTTCCGAGGACGAGCTGAAAAACAGACGATAACGATTTAGAGGGCGGATATCTTTGATCCGCCCTTTATTGTAAGAAAGGAGGGCAACGGTCAATATGGCGATCACAGTGAATATTTATTATACGGGCAGCAACGGAAGCGCAAGAAAATTTGCAGAAGAAATGACTTCAAACGGTATTGTAAATATGATACGCTCCGAGGAGGGAAATGAGAGATACGAATATTTCTTTCCCATGGACGACCCTGAAACGGTACTGCTTATCGACAGCTGGAGAGATCAGCAGGCTCTGGACGCTCATCATGCGTCGCCGATGATGGATGAGATAACAAGGCTGAGGAACAAGTACAGACTGCAAATGAGGGTTGAAAGATATCATTCGGACAACGACGGGATACCCGAACAAGACAAAAAATTCATCATAACCGAAACGAGCGGCGAAAAATGAAAAAGACTAAAATAACTTTGCTGATCCCCGCCATGCTGGACGATCACTTCGACCTGCTGAAATACGCTTTTGATTCAGAATATGTGCATACCGTGCTGCTGAAAAACCACAGTAATATTACCAATACAGGGCTTGAGTACGCTCATAACGACCTATGCTATCCCGGAGTTCTCATTATAGGGCAGATAATAAACGCTCTTAGAAGCGAACGCTTTCGCCGTGACGAGAACTGCGTGATAATGGTGGCTCAGGCAGGCGACGCATGCAGAGGGTCGAATTACATTCCGCTTATACGCAAGGCTTTGAAAAAAGCAGCCATCGACGTGCCTGTGATATCGCTGAATTTTCTTGATATGGAGGACGGAGCACGGTTCGGCATAACGCCCTCAATGCTTATGAAGGCGCTGGCGGCGATAATGTACGGCGACGAGCTTATGCTGCTGAGAAACCAGACCGCTCCCTACGAAAAGAATAAGGGCGATACGGACAGACTTTATAAACAGTGGCTAAGGCGGTTAGGAGCGGAATTGAAGCTTGGCATAGGACTGAATCCACTATCTATGAGCCTTAATTTCAAACGCATATCCGACAGCTTTGCCGACATCGAACGCTGCAAGCACAGGCTTCCGAAAATAGGCGTAGTCGGCGAGCTTTATATCAAATACTGCTCGCTGGGAAATCACGATCTGGGAAGATATCTGGAGAGCTGCGGTGCGGAGCATATGGTAAACGGATTCTCGTGGTATGTCCTCTATTACATTGACACGCACCTGACGGAGGACGGAACGGTCGGCGCTGTAATGAAAGCGGCGTACTCCGCTGCAAAGCGGACTATAGAAACGGTACAGAAAAGTATGATAAAAGCCGTTCGGACAAACGGCTTCGCAAGCTTTGACAGCTTCAGCGGCTTTAAAAAAAGAGCGGAAAAGTACATACCCTGCACCTGTCCCACAGGCGACGGATGGCTTATAGGAGCGGAGCTGTGCAATTATGCGGAGCTTGGCTTTGAAAAAGCGGCGTGCGTACAGCCTTTCGGGTGTATGCCCAACCACATCTGCGGCAGAGGATTGTACAGCTCGATACAGCGCAGGATAAGGGAGAGGGGAAAGAAATTCACTTTGGTAAGCGTAGACTACGATCCGGGGATCGCAGACGTAAATATACGCAACCGTCTTCAATTATTATTCTGCAATTTTCCTGATCGGAAGCAGTAGGAGCGGGGTATATCAATAAAAAAGGGGCGGATCTGTATCCGTCCCTTTTATCTATTCGATGACCGACTGACTGCCAGCAATCACAGACCTGCCCGCTTGCGGTACAATGAACGCACGAGCTTGCCGCTTTCGGTAAGCTGGGACGTTCCTTTCTTTATCGCTTTCAGGTTAGTTCCCGATTTGAATGCCGAAGCCGTTTCCGATTTTGCGCACGCCGACCAGTTTATATAGCCCACATTTTTGGAGTCGAGAAGAGTGAGCCACTTCTTCGTCTGTGTGGAATTATAACCACCGTTGCCCGAAGCGTCGCAGGTACCGAACTCGGAAACAAGTATCGGCAGACCCTTTGAATAACAGCTTGAAAAACGGTTCCTGAGCCAATCGGTGTGGGTGTTTGCATAGAAATGAAGCGCGTACACCGTATTCTTATCGGAAAGTCTGTTATTTACAACATCGTGTATATCCTGACTCCACGTTCCCGTACCGCAGATGATCACGGCGTCCTTATCGTTCTTACGAATAGCGCTTATGACCTTTGTCGCATAAGGCTTTATATTTGCGCTCCATGTCGCTCCGCTGTTCGGTTCGTTGCATATCTCATAAAGCACGTTGTTATAGTTCTTATATTTCTTAGACATCTCCGTAAAGAAAGCTACCGCCTCGCTCTGGTGAGTCTGTGGATTTCCGTCCTTTAGTATATGCCAGTCGATTATTACATACATACCCAAAGACGTTGCGTTGTCAACGCCGGTGTAGACCTTCTGCTTAGCCTGAGCCGCATAACCCGAGCCTGTGGTGTAGCCGCCCCATTCCTCGGTATACATTGCTATCCTTATCGTATTTACTCCCCAGTCGTCGCGCAGTACCTTAAGCGAATCCTTAGATAATATGTCGGAAAAGTCCTCCCACATTATACCGTGCGTGGACATACCTCTTATCTGAAATTTCTTACCCGAAGAATTTACTATATTCGCTCCGCTGACTCTCAGCTGACCGTTTGCCGCCACGGGAGTGGTAGCCTTTTTTGTCTTTGCGCTTACCGTAACGGACTTGCTGTAATAGGTCGTACCGTTTACGACCTTAAACGATTTGATCCTGTATTTATACTCGGTATTTGCTTTCAAACTCTTGTTAGTCCAGCTGAGCGTGGTCTTTGGGGTAACGCTCTTTACGCCCTTGTACGTACCCGTCGAGGAATCGTACCTGTATATTTTATATCCGTCGCAGGTAGCGGTCCTGTCCCACGTCAGCTTAACGGAATTAGCCGAATCGGCTTTTGCGGAGGCATTTTTCACGCTTTTCGGATTTATGGTAAAGCTAAGCGTTTTTGATCCGCTGTAATTACCCTTTCCCGTCACCTTTACCGTCGCTTTACCTATCTTAGTATTATTGGAATAGGTAAGCTTGTAGTCCTTGCCGTTTACCAAAGTAACAGAGCCGCTCTTTACCGTCACCGCCGGGGTCTGCGCCTTTCCGTTGTAAACAAGCGAGGTGGACGCAAGCTTTATCGTACAGCCGGAAATACTTTTCGCGCCAAGATTATAGCTTATCGCCTCCGCTTCTATAAGCGAGGGGGAAAGCTCTGCCGGAGCGTATGCCGCCGCTCCCGCCGTGATCGCCGCTGCGGCAAGCAATGAGAGAGCTGCCGAGCCGATTCTTTTCAAAACTGTCATAACAATCTTCTACCTCCTGAGTATGTCTGACCTATAACGTCATTATATAAAAATAACGATCGATTTTTTCTTTTAATATTATAACACATAATTTTCACATTGTAAAGACAATACCTCACAAAGCCGCAAGGCGGTCTTTGTGCAGTATTGCCTAAATAGCTTTACTAAGGAATTTTTCTCAGACTCACGAAAATCAATTTTTACAAACCGATAATTGATTTCTGCGCTACAGACTGCGGCTCTATTGATTTTTACGTCTGCGTATGCTATAATGGAACTTACGAACGAATCTTACGAAAAGAGGTATCGCGCTATGGATAACGTATACATACTGAAAACGGCGATGAAGCAGTCGGCTGTAGACCTGAACTGCGCTGCAGAGGATTTTACAAAAAGCGACAATGTCATTGTAACTTCACGACCTCACGAACGTGCAAGAAAATATCTCACTCTTCCGTTCGACTGCAATCTGGTGACATACGGAAATAATATCGTAGCCTCGGCAAAGCCCGAATATCACGGGATAATAAATTCATATATATCTAAATATGATGCGAGCCACTGCTTTGAAACACCGAATATGCACGTTCTCGGCGACGCTCTTGCGCCGTTCGGACTGCGCGTCTGCTTTATGGCGGAATATTTTCTGCCCGACATGAACCTATTAAAGCCGCTGCCCTGCGAATATGAAATAAGGCTCTTACGTCAAGCCGACTTCGAAGGTCTGTACACGGAGCAATGGTCGAACGCTCTGTGTGAAAAAAGAAAAGAGCTGGACATTCTCGGAGCGGGAGCGTATGACGGCGAAAAGCTTGTAGGACTCGCCGCCTGCTCGGCAGACTGCGAAACAATGTGGCAGATAGGCATAGACGTTCTGCCCGAATACAGGAGAAAGGGTATCGCTTCCGCTCTGACAAGCAGACTTGCGGTCGAGATAATCGACAGGGGCAAGGTGCCTTTTTACTGCTGCGCATGGTGCAATCTGAGATCCGCCCGTAACGCACTGAAAAGCGGTTTTCGCCCCGCATGGGCGGAAATGACGGTCAGGACGTCGGAATTTGTAAATAAAATGAACAGGGTCTGAGCTTTATAACATAAGTATATTTAATAGGAGAATTTACATGATAGATATAAAAAATAACGCTAAGTCAATAAGGGCAAGAGAGCTTTTTATGAAAGGCTACAACTGCTCTCAGGCAGTTGTAGGAGCATGGGCGGACGAGATCGGACTGCCGTTTGACACAGCTGTAAAGGTGTCGGCAGGCTTCGGCGGCGGAATGGGCAGAATGAGAGAGGTATGCGGTGCGGCTTCAGGAGCGTTTATGGTGCTGGGACTGAAATTTTCGACGGGTATGTCAGACCCTCAGTCGAAAAAAAATATGTACGAGATAATACAGGCATACGCTAAAAGATTCAAAGAAGAAAACAACTTCGACTCTATAATCTGCCGTGAAATGCTGGGACTGAGCGGAGCGTCTAAGCCTACGCCCGCCGCGCGGACCGACGAATACTATAAAAAAAGACCATGCCCCGAGCTTATAGCTATGGCGGCAGGTCTGCTGGAGGAGTTTATAAAATGAACGGACGTTTTCCCATCGACAAAATAAAGGCGGTCATTTTCGACCTTGACGGAACGCTTATCGACTCGGCATACGTCTGGAAAAGGATCGACGAGGAGTTTCTCGCAAAAAGAGGCTTTGAAGTTCCGCCCGACTATGCGAAAAAAATATCCTGCCTTAATTTTCAGACGGGTGCGCTGTACACCATCGAGCGTTTCGGATTAAAGGAGCGAGCGGAGGACATCATAGACGAGTGGTTTCAGATGGCGGTACACGAGTACAGATACAATATAAAAATGAACAAGGACGCCGCACGATTTCTCAGAGATCTGAAAGCAAAGGGTATAAAGCTTGCCCTTGCCACCGCCTCAAGTCCTGCGCTCTACAATGCCGTACTTGAGAACAACGACGTCGCCGAGTGCTTCGACGCATTTTCCTCTACAGAAGAAGTCTGCCGCAGCAAGGAGCACCCCGACGTTTACATATTGGCGGCGGGAAAGCTGGGGTGCGCCGTGAGCGAATGCGCAGTTTTCGAGGATATTGCCGAGGGTGTTATTTCCGCAAAGTCCGCAGGCTTTTACGTTTGCGCATATATCGGAAATAACAAAGCCGATAACCCCGACAATGAGCTTATGAGAAAAACCGCCGATCTGACGATAGGCGCATACGAGTCTGTATGCGGCGAGGTTTTAGTATAAGGATAAAAAAACTCCCGTCAATAAAGACGGGAGCCAAAAAATAAAAAATTATAGGGGAGAAGCCGACAGATCGCTCTGTCGTGCTGTATATGAAGGCTTGGGGTAAAAGCCAACATATCAATAGTGATGATGAAACGTCATGAGATAAATCCAAACAAACTCAACGCATGTCCGATTTTCTCTGACAAGTATATAATATCTGTCTCTTATACACATCTGACGCTGCCGACGATCTTACGCGTGT
>ERZ1027125.880-NODE-880-length-10694-cov-4.448820_pt1 | contig 10694 bp, 9 predicted proteins | sample MGYA00519249_ERZ1027125 | MGnify/ENA primary metagenome ERZ1027125 (study PRJEB26926, sample SAMN06164580) | human gut metagenome | biome: ENVO:00009003; feature: ENVO:2100002; material: ENVO:00002003 | host: Homo sapiens | place: USA | collected 2012 ... | reverse complement strand
CTCCGGTCTCGTGGGCTCGGATATGTGTATAAGAGACAGGTTTCTTCCTGCTTGGGCAGTTCCACGGTAAAGGTCGTCGAGCCGCTGCCGCTGTCCACCGTGGCAGTGCCGCCGTGGAGCTGCACCACCTGCTTCACCACGGCAAGGCCGATGCCGTTGCCCTCCGAGGAATGGGACTCGTCCGCCTGATAGAATTTTCCCCAGATTCTGCTGACCTTGTCCTTGGGGATATCGGGGCCGTAGTTGGTGATGGTGACGGCCAGCGTCTCCGGCCCCTCGGAAATCCGCACGCCGATCTCCCCGTAGTTGGGGGAATACTTGATGGCATTGTCCAGCAGATTGATCCAGACCTGTTTCAGCAGTTCCTCGTTCGCCCGGATGGTATATTCCGGGAATTCCAGATCGAGGTCAAGCTCTTTGCGGCTCCACTTTTCTTCCAGCAGAAGCACGCAGGCACGAATCTGTTCCGACAGGTTGAATGTGGTCAAATCCGTTAAAATCGTCTGGTTTTCCACCTTTGTCAGGTTCATCACATTGGTGGCCATTGCCGCCAGCCGGAGGGATTCTTCCTCGATGATGGCGAGGTATTCCTCCTTCTGCGCGTCGGTCAGATTGCCCCGGCGCAGGAGCTTCGCAAACCCGGCAATGGAGACGATGGGCGTTTTGAACTCGTGGGAGAAATTGTTGATGAAATCGCTTCGCAGCATCTGGGTGTTTTCCAGTTCTTCCGCCATGGCGTTGAAGCTCTCCGACAGCTCCTGAAAAACGGGGTTGTCCCCCATCACCTTGCCATAGTGCATTCTGGCCGTGAAATCTCCCGCCGCCAAACGGTCTATGTTGTTTATCAGCCGGTTAAAGGGGCGCAGTGGAATTTTCACGGTGCCGATGGCAACCACGCTGCCCACCAGAACGCTGATGAGCAGCATCACGATCAGCATGGCAAAGCCGGAGTTTCTGGGAATACCCAGATTGTCCAGCACCCCCAGCTTGGTCAGCAGGAAGGACAGCGCCGCTGTAATGAGAACCGCCGCCAGCTGAATGAGGAAAAACGCGGTGGAGTAGAGCAGCGTCAGCGACCAGCGGCGCTTTCCCGGCTTTTTGCTCATACCTTTTTCACCGCCTTATAGCCCAGTCCCCGGACGGACTCAATGGTGAATTCCGGCCAGTCCTGAAAGCGCTTGCGCAGACGTCCCACGTGTACCGTCACGGTCTCCCAGCCGGTGTCGGAATCCGCGCCCCAGATCTCGTCCATGAGCTGGATACGGGTGAAGATTTTTCCGGGATAGGACAGGAGTTTGTATAGAAGCAGGAATTCCTTCTGGGGAAGCTCCTGCACTTCCCCCTTCCGGCTCACCGTCAGGCAGTCGTAGTCCAGCACCACGTCCCCTACCACGATACGGCGCTCGCTGGCGATCTTCGCCCGGCGCAGCAGCGCCTTGATGCGCCAGAGCATTTCTTCTTCGTCGATGGGCTTGGTCATGTAGTCGTCGGTGCCGACTAAGAAGCCGTGCTTCTTGTCGGAGGGCAGCTCCTTGGCGGAAACCATCAAAACGGGCAGGTTGTTGTTCGTCTCCCGCAGGGTTCTGGTAAACTCGTAGCCGTCCATTTTGGGCATCATGATGTCCAGCACCACAAGATCGACGTACTCCGAGTCCATGAGCGCCAGAGCGTCCTCTCCGTTTTCGGCGGTGAGCACCTTGTAGCCGTCCGCTTCCAGCACCGCCTGCAAAAGTCTGCGGGTGTTTCGGTCATCGTCCACGACCATGATCTGAAACATGCGATTTCCTCCCCTCCACATTATTTATTGTCAGGTCACTGAACGCCGTTTTTTCCAGCGGACAGCCCAGTAGCTCTTGCCGTAGGCGATTCCCTCCGCCAGCAGACAGACGGGCAGTGCCACGAAGAAGTCCACGGCGGAATGCTGCTTGATAAACATGGTGGCAAGGCAGATAAACACCACCGCCACGATGATAAACGCCTTGAACCACTTACCCACGTCCTTTTCCTTCAGCCACGCCGACGCGATGCCCATGGAATAGGCCACATGAAGCGACGGACACACGCCGGTGGGCGTATCCTGCCGGTACAGCAATCCAATACACGCCGTGAGGAAATTTTCTCTGGGGAACACCTCGGGGCGCATATCCTGCCGGTTGGGATAGATGATGTAGATCGCCATGGCCACCACCTGGGTGACGATGATAAAAATCTGGAACCGCTTGAAGCCCTCCACATGGTACAGCATCAGGTACAGCAGCGTAAACACGATCAGGAAATACCAGAATACGTAAGGGATCAGGAACCACTCGCAGAAGGGAATCAGATCGTCGATCCAGCAGTGGACAACATGGCAGCTTTCCGCGGGAATCAGGTTCTCCGTCAGAAAATACATGATAAAGTAGCCGATCCAGCCGCCCAGAAGCTTTAAGTGCGCAAACTGCGGGTCGTTGAGCTTGGACAGCCGAAAGGTGCGGTAATCAATTTCCGGTTTTCTCATGGGTGGCCTCCTGTGGGATATTGCAGGGATATTGTTTTTTGGGCATGTTTGGATAAGGTACGACGATGTGCTTTGGCAGCGCCTGCGCCATTTCCGTGACCTGCTCCATCAAATAGTCGCAGATGCGTCTGCGCTCTTCCTCCAGCGGTGCGTCGGGCTGAAAGCGGATGGGCTTGCCCAGATACATGGTTTTCAAGCTGGGCGCCAGATACTGCGGCACAAAGGCAAGCGCCTTTCCCGTGCGCTTGTAGTAGAGCTTCGCCACATCGATGAACCTGTCCTGGAACTCGCAGATAATGTTGTTTCGCGGCACGTGATGCTCCGGAAAAATCACCACGCTTGCGCCTTCCTGAAGCGCCGTCACCGTCTTTTTGAACGTCGTAATAATCCTGGTGTCGTGGTACACGCCGATGGTGTTGGCGTTGGTGAAAACCAGCTGGGACAGGGGCGCGATGATGTAGGACAGCAGCTTGTAAAACCAGCGGACGGCCTTCGGCTTTTCCGACCAGAAGTCCTGATAGGCGTAGGCCGGCACTTCTTTTTTGTCCATCATCTCACCGGCGCACCAGATATAATGCTCACCGGGGGTATACAGCTCGCATGCGATGGGGCCGTTCATCTGGCTGTGGTTGCCCACATACACCACCGGCTCCGGTGGAAGGTTCTCCTCCCCCACGACCTTGATTTTGGGATACACCGCCCGCACGGCGGCTTTGATCAGCCGGTACAGCGGAGAAATTTTCCGTTCTCCCATCTGCTCCTTCCTTTCTCTGGGAATAATGCGTCAAGAATATCGCGGGAACCTAAACCGAAAATAAACAAAGTTTCGTTTCAGTTTAGATTCGCATGGTATACGGGTGGTATAATTATCGTCGAAAGGACGGGAACTTTCAAGGGGCAAAACCGCATAAAATGTCGCGGCTACACGAAAAAGTTTTTTGCCCCAAAGATTTCAGAAAGAGAGTGTACTTATGGCAAAAAAATTCGGAGACAGGAAAGACGGTGCAAAGCTCAGAAACATCCACGCGATGCATCTGGTCATGCCGCTGATGTATCCAAACCGATGTGACAACGAGGCGTTCATCAGCGAGCGGATCGACCTGACCAATGTGCTGGCTTATCTGGACGAGAAAAACGCCTCCGACCCGGACTACAAATACAATTTCTTTCAGGTGATGGTCACCATCATGCTGAAGGTCATCACCCTGCGGCCGAAGATGAACCGCTTCATTGCCAACAAGACCATGTATCAGCGCAATGAGGTCTCCGCGGCCTTCACCGTGAAAAAGGAATTTTCCGACGACGGCGGCGAGGCGCTGGCTTATATCCACTCCAAGGGCACCGACACCATCGACACCGTTCATGACGAAATTTTCCGTCAGATCTCCATTTGCCGCAGCAACGACGAGGTGGATAAGGGCACCCAGAGCTTGAACGCGGTGCAGAGCCTGCCCGGTTTTCTCGTGCAGGCGGTGGGCGGCATCGCCCGTTTCTTAGACCGCCACGGCTGGATGCCCCAGAGCGTCATTGCGGGCGACCCCTACTACTCCTCCGTGGTGCTGACCAACCTCGGCTCCATCAAGCTCCACGCGGGCTATCACCACCTGACCAACTGGGGCACCACGTCGGTGTTCTGCGCCATCGGCGAGATCAAAAAGCGCCCCTTTTTCAATGACGACGGCACCTTCGAGATGAAGCCCAGCATTGATCTGGGGCTGACCATCGACGAACGCATTGCCGACGGCTATTATTACGCCAAAACCGTCCGTCTGTTAAAAACGCTGCTGGAAAATCCCCAGCTGCTGGACAAGCCGTTACAGGAAGAGGTAGATTACTGATGGAGACAATCACCGCAAAGACCCCATGGGCTGGCTCCATGGGCAGTATGCCCATGCACCTTGACTATTTTGAAGGCTCCATGTTTGAGGCTGTGGAGGCCATTGCCGAAAAATACCCCAATTACGTTGCCTTTGACTTCATGGGCAAGTCCACCACCTACAAGAAGCTGGTGCAGGAGGTGGAGACCTGCGCCAAGGCACTGAAAACCATTGGCGTCCGGGAGGGCGACAAGGTCACCATCGCCATGCCCAACTGCCCGCAGGCCATTTACCTGTTCTACGCCATCAATCTGGTGGGCGGCATTGCCAACATGGTGCATCCCCTGTCTGCCGAGAAAGAGATCGAGTTCTATCTCAACGAATCCGAAAGCGTCACTGCCATCACCCTCGATCAGTTCTACAATAAATTCGAGTCCGTCCGCAAGAACACCAAGGTGGTCAACATCATTATTGCCAGCATCAAGGATGCGCTGGCGCAGCCCATCAAGGCCGGTTACATGCTCACACAGGGGCGGAAGATCGAGAAAATTCCCGAAGACGCCCCGGTCATCCGCTGGCAGGAATTCGTGCGGATGAGCCGCTATTGCTTCTATGACTACAAGATCAGCCGCACCGCCGACGATCCCGCCGTCATCCTCTACTCCGGCGGCACCACCGGCACCACCAAGGGCATCGTCCTGACCAATAAGAACTTTAACGCGCTGGGGCAGCAGGTCATCGCCGCCAACCCCATGTTCCGTCCCGGGGACAAGATGCTGGCCGCCATGCCCATCTTCCACGGCTTCGGTCTGGGCGTGTGCATCCACACCATGCTGACCCAGGGCGGCCGGTGCATTCTGGTTCCCCGGTTCACCCCCAAGAGCTACGCCAAGGATCTGGTCAAGCAGCGCTGCAACTTCGTCGCGGGCGTTCCCACCCTGTATGAAGCGCTGCTCCGTCTGCCGGATATGGAGGGCGCTGACCTCAGCTGCCTGAAGGGCGTTTTTTCCGGCGGCGATTCCCTGTCCGTCGAGCTGAAAAAGAAGCTGGACAAGTTCCTGTACGACCACAAAGCCTCCATTCAGGTGCGGGAGGGCTACGGCACCACCGAGACCGTCACCGCCTGCTGCCTGACCCCCAGCCACATGCACAAGGAGGGCAGCATCGGTCTTCCCTTCCCCGATACCTACATCAAGATCGTCAAGCCCGGCACCGAGGAGGAGCTTCCCTACGGTGAGGAGGGCGAGATCCTTCTGGCCGGTCCCACGGTGATGAAGGAGTACATGCACCATCCGGAGGAAACCGCGAAAACCTTGCAGCACCACGCCGACGGCCTGACCTGGGTCTGCACCGGCGACCTCGGCACCATGGACAGCGAGGGCTTCGTGTATTTCCGCGGCAGAGCCAAGCGGATGATCATCACCTCCGGCTACAACGTCTACCCCGCCCAGATTGAGAACATTCTGGACGCCCACGAATTCGTGCAGATGAGCTGCGTCATCGGCGTGCCGGATTCCTACAAGATGCAGAAGGTCAAAGCCTTCGTCAAGCTGGTTCCCGGCGTGGAAAAGAACGACGAAACCAAGCGTTCCATTATGGAGTATTGCCGGAAGTACGTGGCCAAATACGCCATGCCCTACGACATCGAATTCCGGGACGAGCTGCCCAAGACGCTGGTCGGCAAGGTTGCCTACCGGGTTCTGGAGGAAGAAGAACTGGGGAAGCTTCAGGAACCTGCTCCCGTCGAATAACATCACAAGCGTTTACTTCCGCGTACCCCTTGCCGGGGTACGCGGATTTTACTATTCTTGTCATCTACACGCCAAGCAGCAACAAGAATTGCCGCCGAAATCCATCGTATAACGAGTACCCCCATGGTATAATGGCAGCATCTGGTATTTTACCGTACCGCCAATACAAGGAGGACTTTACCATGCGAAGAACGATTCTTACTCTGCTGCTTGTCTGCCTGTGTCTGCTGACGGCGTGCAGTTCTGCCCCGCAGGAAACCACAGCCCCCACCGCTTCCGAAACGACTGTCCCCACTGAAACCGAGCCGGCGGAGACCATTTCGCCGGTGGCGGAGGAAAAAGAGGTCATCGTCTACTTCGCCAACTGGTATCTGGACACCAAAACCGCCGAGGAAGGTGCGGAGGTGTGCAGCATTCCATGGGATAAGGTCACCTGCATCAACCACGCTTTCTGGGCGGTAGAACCCGCCGACGGCTCCACGGAGACCTCATGGGACCGGCTGGCGGCGCCCGGGGAACCCCGAACCAGCTTCCGCGTGGCGTCCACCCTCCCCAAGGCGGATTTTGACAACGACGAGCCGAGCCGGATGGCGCCCGGCCTGCCCCGGAACCACTTTGCCCAGTATCAGTATTATTCCGAGCAGTACCCGGATGTCAAAATTCTGATCTCCATCGGCGGCTGGACCCGCTGCGGCTATTTCTCCGAAATGGCCTACACCCCCGAGGGCCGCACCTCCTTCGTGGAGAGCTGTCTGGACATTCTGGAGGAATACCCATGGGTGGACGGCTTCGACATTGACTGGGAATATTTCGGCGGCAGTAAGGACGGCGCGCGCCTGCCCGAAAGCGAAGAAGATCAGGGCTGTCCCATCTGGGGTACGCCCGAGGAGGACAGCGCCAACTTTGCCGCCCTTGCCCAGCAGCTCCGTCAGGCCATGGACGATGCCTACGGCCCCGGCGTGAAGCGGCTCACCGCCTGCGCCTCCGCCTCCACCGGCTGGACGCTGCCCATGCAGAACTGGCGTCTCGTGTCTCCCTACATGGATTTTGTGAACATCATGACCTATGACATGGCGGGCACATGGGATAAGATCACCGGCCACGCCAGCAAGCTGCAGCACGCGAAGGACGCCGTCACCGTCATGAATCTTGGCTACGGCGTGGAGCTGCGCAAGATCTGCATCGGCAGCCCCATGTACGGCACCGACCTGAAAATGTTCACCCCGCCCTCCGGCAGCAACCCTGTGGGCGTTTCTGCGGAATCCAAGGCCCCCTCTGACGTGGAGATCACGCAGGAAATGCTGAAAGCGTGGGAAGCCGAAGCCGTCAGCGGCTGCACCACCGAGTGGGTGGACGGCAAGCCTGTCATGGGCGAGTCCTTCGATAATGGCTGCACCGGCTGGCATTACGGCTACGATGCCTTCAACCGTGGTGCGTATCTGTACAACGACAACGAAAAGTCCCCATATTACTGCTGGTACATCTCTTACGAGACCCCCATGACCCTACAGGACAAGCTGGACTTCATCGAGCAGAAAGGCATTGCCGGTCTGATCGTCTGGGAGTGCAGTCAGGATACTTACGGCCACGCCATGATCTCGCAAATGGCGGACAATCTGCTGAAATAACGCATAAGGGAGAGGCTTCTCCGGAAGCGCTCTCCCTTTCCTGATGCAATACAGCCCCGCGGCATTTTGATACTGAACTCCAATTAAAATCTTTAGAAAAGATTTTAATCAGGAAATAGTATGAAATGCCGCAGGGCTGATTTTATTTCCGTCTGACCAGTTCCAGAACCTCGCTCATTTTTCCGCAGATGGCATTGTAGTTCTCCCGGCGGTGGGGTCTTAAGCAGGCAGAGCAATCCTTGATGCCGCTCTCCGTATACCGGAACGCGCCGCCGCATTTGTCACCCAGACAGTACAGCGGGCAATAGCAGAACAGGCAGCTGAAGGTCTCCGGGTCAGCGCCCTGATGGCAGGGAAAATATTCGCATTCCCGGTTCTGGAAGAAATCGTAGTGAGTCTGGCGTCTCAGGTCAATCCAATAGCGCTGCTCCACCACGCCGTCCACTTCCACTTCGTTTTCCAGGACGCCGCCGTTGCGCCGGATGCTCCTGGCAGAACCGATGTTGTCCTTGTCGCAGACCATCAGCACCCGTTCGATCCCCAGCTTTTTGCATTCCTCCAGCGCCAGAGCAATCATACGGGTGGCAACGCCCCTGCGCCGCTGGGAGGGCAGCACACCGTCGCCGATGTGGCCGCCGTCCAACAGCAGCCTGTCATTCAGCCGGTGGCGGATATTCACCGCGCCCACGAAGATATCCTGCTCCGTGTCCAGACAGAAGAATGTGGAGTCCGGCACAAGTCCCTCCGTCTCATCCTTCACATCCAGATTGGCAAGATAGTTGTCAAAGTCCCGGTAATCCAATCGGCGAATGGCGTAAGGGACGATCTTCTCCCCCGTCGCGTACCACTGGGACATCATATCGTTCAGGTGCCGCCGGTACTTTGGTTCCAATTTTACAAGCTTTAACGTCATTTTTCTTCCTCCACTCTTTTCAACGCCGGAAATCTATGGTATAATTCTTTCAAATTCCGTCCATGGGAACACGGCGGGCGGTTCTTTGGAAAATTCCACCCATTCCCCCGTTTCCGGATGATGAAAGCCGATTTTCGCCGACCACAGGGCAATTTCACAGGGGTCGTCCAGAACGGCGTACTTCCGCTCCCCCACCAGCGGCATTCCCCGGCTGGAAAACTGCACCCGTATCTGATGGGTGCGCCCGGTGTGGAGGGTGACGTCCGCGAGGCTGGCGCTGCCGTCCGGGGCGGAGGCAGAAATGCGATATTCCAGCACAGCCTCCTTCACGCCCTTGCGCGGACGGCTCACCGGAAAAACACGGCCTTTCCGGCTGTCCTTAAATAAGTAGTCCCGCAGGATGCCTTCGGCGGGCAGCTTTTCGTCCGGCCCGCCTGCGATGAGGGCGCGGTATTGTTTCACGAAAGGCGGCGCCTCCGGTGTGCCGGCGTCAGGCTCGGCCCGGCCATCCTGTTCGGCATAAACCTGCTGGCTCTGCGTCACCTGACGGCTGAGGGCGGCGGCTGCCTGCGGGGTCTTCGCGTAGACCATCAGACCTGACACGCCGGTGTCCAGCCGGTGGATGACGCCCACATAGGCGTCGGGCCTGCCCCAGTGCTTCCGCAGGGCAGCGGGGACTCCCTCCTCGCTGGAAAGACCGGCGGGCTTGTCCAGCACCACGAGGGCTGCATCTTCGTAAAGGATCACAGCTTGCCCTCGTCCACCAGCGCCTTGAGCTTGAGCACGCCCGCGATGGTCTTGCCGTCCTTGATCTCGCCGCTCATGACCATCTCGTAGGCTTTTGCCAGCGGGATGCGGTCGGGCGTCAGGAACTCGTCGTCGTCCAGATGCATCTGGGTCTTGTGCAGCCCGGTGGCCGCCCACATATAAATGACCTCGGTGTCATAGCCCACGGTGGGGTAGAATTCGCCCAGCGGGGTGTAGTGGTCGGCGGTCAGGCCGCACTCTTCGCCCAGCTCCCGCTTGGCGGCCTCGAAGGGGTCTTCGCCTTTTTCCAGCTTGCCGGCGGGCAGCTCCCACAGCTCCTGCTGCATGGCATAGCGGAACTGGCGCACCATGCAGAGGGTGCCGTCCTCAAAATAAGGCACGATGCAGGCCCCGCCGTGGTGGTGGACGACCTCCCGCTGGGCAGTCTCGCCGTTTTCCAGCAGGGCAGTGTCCTTGGTCAGCGTGATCACCCGGCCCTCAAAGAGCACCTCGCTCGTGAGCGTCTTTTCGAAATGTGCAGCATCCATCGTTTTTGTGCCTGTCCTTCCCTGCGCTCCAAGGCGCATTTTCCTATGGATAAAGTTTACGGCAGAAGCTGTACAAATGTCAATTATAAATTTAGGATTTTGTAAGAAAAACCTCATCATCACTGGATTTTAGGCAATAAAAGCCTCTTGGATGCAGGCAAGAACACATCTGTAAAAAAGCGCTAAAAAATTTCGGGAATTTTTGTTGTGTTTTGCCAGTGGGTTTGCGTTGCCTTTGCCAGCGGAATTTGCTATTATATTAGATGAGCAATAGTGCCTTCATGGGGTTCTCCGGCCCCGGGCAGGGCTATTGCCCTCGATGGGTCTGTGCTTTTGCGGAGTTCTCCGGCTCCGGCAGTGCGCAGCATCCGTCAGTTGAGCAATGCGTTTTTCAAGGAGTTCTCCGGCTCCGGCCAAAGACGTTTGCCCCGCGCAGAAGGTACCAAAATTCTGAATGGAGGAAGAAAAATGCCTAGAGCAAAGCAAACCATGGATGGCAATACCGCTGCCGCTCATGTAGCATATGCCTACACGGACGTGGCTGCTATCTACCCCATTACCCCCTCTTCTCCGATGGCTGACTCTGTGGACCAGTGGTCCGCTGCCGGCCAGAAGAACATCTTCGGCAACCAGGTCAAGGTCGTCGAGATGGAGTCTGAGGCCGGCGCTGCCGGCGCTGTGCACGGCTCTCTGGGTGCAGGTGCTGTTACCACCACCTTCACCGCTTCTCAGGGCCTGCTGCTGATGATCCCCAACATGTACAAGATCGCTGCTGAGCAGCTGCCCTGCGTGT
>ERZ1027125.874-NODE-874-length-10744-cov-5.832725_pt1 | contig 10744 bp, 8 predicted proteins | sample MGYA00519249_ERZ1027125 | MGnify/ENA primary metagenome ERZ1027125 (study PRJEB26926, sample SAMN06164580) | human gut metagenome | biome: ENVO:00009003; feature: ENVO:2100002; material: ENVO:00002003 | host: Homo sapiens | place: USA | collected 2012 ... | reverse complement strand
ATTTTCAATAGAATACATATAATTTTAATAAATTTTATTATTTTTATCCTATTTTTCAATTATCGATAAATTTATCCGCAGCAATGATTAGTTTAGAAACCCGTCATAACGCAGTACAAACGGGCATACAAATAGTAGAAACAAGCTTTGAAGCTCTGCTTGAAGCAAGCAGACGTCTGATATTATAAGGAGGAAACTTATACTATGAAAATTGATTCAAAAGCGATCAAACAAACAATATGTGCCATAACCGTTTGTGCAGCCGCCGCCTCAACGAGTTCGTGCGGTTTAGGCGCTGTGAAAGCCGGCGATGTGCTGGAGCCGCAGTTTTCCAGATGCTCGGTGATAATCGACGCAGGCCACGGCGGCGCGGACGGCGGCGGAGTTTCTGTAAACGGGATACCGGAAAAGGGTATAAATCTTGACATAGCCTGCACTTTGTCGGATATGCTGACGTTTTTCGGGTATGATGTCACGCTTACCAGAAGCAAGGACGTTTCTATACACAGCGAGGGTGTGGAGGGTCTTAAAAAGCAGAAGCTGTCAGATATGGAGAACCGCCTTGCGCTGTTCAACACCCCCGACTCCGTATGTATTTCCGTTCACCAGAATCGCTTTACCGATCCAAAGTACAGCGGAGCTCAGATGTTTTATTATCGTGAGAATCCTCAGGGAGCGCAGCTTGCCGAAAATCTGCGTGCGAGGATACAAAGCTTTTTGCAGCCTGAAAACGAGCGCGAAACGAAGCCGATAGACGACGAGCTTTATTTGCTGTGCAACTGCGAGAACCCTGCCGTAATGGCAGAATGCGGCTTTATATCAAACCCTGAGGAAGCCGCACTGCTGGAAGAGGAGCCTTACCGCAGGCAAATGGCTTTTACGCTTATGTGCGGTCTTAACGATTTTCATGCGGAATCCGGAAGAATAAATGAAAAAAATAAAGCAAACGAGAGATAATTTAATGTAATTTGGTTTAAAATCCGGAGAATCGTCTTACGTTCATTTGAATAGCCTTGACGTTCATTTGAACTTATGATATAATCATATTAACGCATAAAGAGAGCAAGCGAACGCATATAAGCTTTGCCTGCTTTCCGACATACAAATTATCTCGAATGTGTACGCTCTGTAAAATATGCGTGAATTGAGCGTCGTTCGGGATGGATCAGGACATTTTGAGAAGGAGGTGAGCGTTTAAATGCCTATTTTACTTCCGGGAACGGTCATTCCCTATTCCGAGAGCGCGGGAAGAAATACATATGCGCTCATTGCTCCGATAATACTGGCTACGGGAGGTATTTCACTCTCACAGCTTTCGGCTATTACGGGACTTGAAGGCTCTACCATACAAAACTGGGTAAAGCGCGGCTGGGTGGCTCCCAGCCGGGAAAAGAAATACGGAGAGCAGTCGCTGGTAAGAGTTCTGCTGATAAATATACTCAGAAGTACCATGAAGCTGGAGAGCATAGCCAGGCTAATGAAGTATGTGAACGGCGAAGTGACCGACACTTCGGACGATATCATGCACGACACTCAGCTTTACAATCTGCTTTGCGAGCTGATATACGAGGTGGAGAAGCGACGGCTGCAGACTGCCGACGAGATACGCTGCGCTATAGAGGAAAAGATTCCCGACGATATAAGCGGCAGAGAGCGTAAGGTGCTGTCCGACGTATTGCTGATAATGGTGCAGTCTGCGATGGCGGGCTACTACCGCTCGGCTGTAGAGTGCGAATACGAGGAATTGGGGATAACCGAAGGATAGGAGCGAGCGGTCGGTATTGGTGTATCGCTCGATATAAATAATGAAAGGAAGAAAAAATTCTATGTCAAATATGGGAAATGCAAAAGTGGTTGACGTAAAAGAAAAGTCGCCGGGGGGAAAAATCGTTCTGACAATAATTATTCTGGTGATAGCGGCTGTCGTATTTGTTTCGTCGCTGGCGATAGTTCCGGCAGGTTCGACGGGAGTTATAACCACGTTCGGCAAGGTTTCGGAGAACACCTATTCGGAGGGCTTTCACTTGAAAATACCTCTGGCGCAGGAACTTGTCATAGTGTCAAATAAAATTCAGGTGTACGAGGCGGACGCTTCCGCAGTTTCAAAGGACCTGCAGACGGTAAGCTCCAAGATAGCGGTCAACTTCAGAGTAAAGGCGGACAGCTCGGCTTCGATATATAAGAACATAGGCGCAGATTATCAGACCGTCATCCTTATGCCCGCCGTACAGGAATCTATGAAAGCCATCAGCGCTAAGTACACCGCCGAAGAGCTTATCACCGAAAGAAATAAGGTCGGCGAGGAGATAAAGGAACAGCTTTCGGAGAAAGTGACCGACTACGGAATTCAGATAGAAAAATTCAATATTGTAAACTTTGAGTTCTCGGAGGAGTTCAACGCCGCTATAGAGCAGAAACAGGTAGCAGAGCAGAATAAGCTGAAAGCGCAGACCGAAAAGGAACAGAAGAAAATAGAGGCGGAAGCCGAGGCTGCAAAGATAAAGATCAATGCAGAGGCAAAGGCGGAGGCTATAAAGACCGAGGCTGACGCACAGGCGGAGGCGAACAAGCTGCTGAGCGAGTCGCTCTCTCCGGAGCTTATAGACTACCAGACTATAGAGAAGTGGGACGGTATTATGCCCAAGGTCGCTTCGTCCGCTAATCCCGTAGTGGCCATCGGACTTGACGCTGTTGATACGGCTGACGGTGAGTAAGAATAATACCGAGTAAGAACAAAGGAATATGATTATATAAATAGAAAACGACGGTTTTGCAGCCGTCGTTTTTTTATATTCACGCCTGACTTTTATTGGTGCAATGGGCTAACTAGCCACGGCTTTTATTTTGTCGGGCATCGAATTACCATCAGCTTTGGCAGGAGCTTTTACTTTGTTAAAGCGTTGAGTAATTAAAACTTCCTTTTTTAATTTATACTTTGGTTAATATACGGGTTTATACTTATAATTAGAAGTAGGGGCGAACTGTGTTCGCCCGTTAGTGGATATGTACTGATATTCGGGCGAACACAGTTCGCCCCTACAGAAAATATAAACGCATACAAAAGACAATAACGCACATATGCAACAAAGTAAAAGCTCATGCCAAGGCTGATGCCGGTACAGCTATGCGACAAAGAAAAAGCCGCGGCTAGTCAATCCGTCGCCCCAACAAAAGTGCGGCGTGAATATAAAAAAACTTGATTTTTATTCTTGTGTGTGTTATAATCAAAATATCATTTTATAGAGGATAAAATCAAACAAAATCAAAGAAAATTCCGAAAGAGGGCAAGGATTTACAATGTCGGAAAATGGAAGTGTGAAGATCAATAAAACGTGTGCGAAAGATAGAAAACGGCTGCTGTCTTTGCTTATAGCTCCGATAGCCGTAGCTTTGACGGTACTATTTGTATTTAATAAATACTCGCTTTATCCGTTCGGCGAACGCACGGCGGCATGGTGCGACATGAATCAGCAGGTGGTGCCGCTTCTTATACAGTTCAAGGACATACTCGAAGGAAAGTCGGGAATGTTCCTCAGCTTTAAAAACGCTTCGGGCATGAACTTCTGGGGTGTGTTTTTCTTCTTTATCGCAAGTCCGTTTTCGTTTCTTGTGAAGTTTGTAGAAAAAGGCGATATGCTCATATTTGCCAATATTCTTATTATACTGAAAATGATGACCTGCGCTTTTACCTCGTCGCTGTATCTGGTACAAAGCAGAGAGCATAAAAATCTTGATACCGCAGGTATAAGTATGCTGAGCTTTATGTATGCCGTAAGCGGCTATGTTATGTTGTTTTATCAGAATGTCATATGGCTCGATATGATGTATCTTTTCCCGCTGCTGATTATGTCGCTCGAACGCCTGAGAGAAAAGGGAAGACCGCTTATGTACACGGCGGTGATGGCGGCTATGATGATGGTAAATTACTATATCGGATATATGGTAGTTATATTTGTACTTCTTTTTTCAGGTATGTATATTTTCTTTACCGCAAGGAGCGAGAACGAAAATGCGGGAACGGCTTGCAGACGTTTTCTGACAGGCTCGGCTATTGCGGCGGCCGTATCGGCGGTAGTATGGGTGCCCTGCTTTTTTCAGTATCTTACTTCGGGCAGAAAAAGCTCGCTTATCGCGAATTTGAGCAAGGGTAATTTCGTGACCGACTATGATACGGTGCTGCCTGTTATGATGTGCAGCAGCGTACTTTTGCTGCTTATTTTCGGGAATGTGCGTTTTATAAAAAATCGATCGTTATATCATAAGATATGGCTTGCGGCATTTGTTTTGCTATGCGTTCCGCTTGTGATAGAACCGATAAATAAAATGTGGCATACGGGAAGCTATATGTCTTTTCCTGCCAGATATGCATTTATGACGATATTTGCAGGTATTATACTTGCGTCGTATGTATTGCAAAAGGATCATGAATATCTTGGGAGTATGAAACTGTATGCGGTTGGAGGTGTTTTGTGTGCTGCTGCGGTTTTCGCATATGAACGCTCCTGCTCGTACTTTATAGACGAGAGTATAGACACTCTGTCGGATTATACTAAATCTTTGGGCGGCAGCGAGTCGTCTTTTAAAGGGATGTGCAGACTGCTGATATTGGGCTTGCTCTGTGCAGGCTTGATCTACCTGGTCTATAAAAAGGGCTGGATATTCAGAAGTATATTTATCGTATTTACCTGTGCGTTAATGGTTATCGAGGCTTCGGGATATATAAGGATATATATGACCACGGCGGCGGAGCGCAACGAAAGTACGAACTCGCTCCAGCGCGAGGTGCTGGGGCTGTCCGATAAGATATACGACGACGACAGCTTTTACCGGGTAAAGACAAGGTCTAAAATGTTTGACTATAATATGATAGGCGCTATGGGCTACAATTCGATAGGACACTATACTTCGCTCACTAATGAGGACTATATGTTCACGATGAAGCGTATGGGATATACGTCGGTGTGGATGGAGGTAGGAACCTGCGGAGGCACGGAGCTTACCGACGCTTTGCTCAGTATAGGCTACGAGATAAGTCATGACAAGACCGACAGTACGGTATACAGCGCAATGGGATACGATATAAACAGACTGGACGTAAAGCTTGGGCTTGGAGTGATATCGACGGGCGATATTCCGCAAAGAATACCCGACGGACTGACAAGGGCTCAGATCCAGCAGTTTATTTACAGCCGTATGTTCAGCAGCGATGAAAAGCTTGTCAGTGAGTATGAGCCTGCCGAGGGAAGCTATACGAAAGACGAAGGTATGTATCGGTTAGAGGGCGGCGACGAGCTGATTTACCGTATAGACGTAAAGGGCAGTCAAACGCTGTACTTCGACTGCTTTGACAAGCTTTCAAACGATCTGACCGAGCCTATATACGACAGCTTCTCCGTTAGTGTAAACGGGAAAACCGTCGCTCGAACATACCCTTTTTCCAAGGAGAACGGAGTGCTGAAGCTTGGAGAGTTCAATGACGAAAAGGTGATCGTAGAGGTGGAAACGCTTAAGGACGTAAGCTGTGCGTCGTTCGGCGTGTTCGGTCTGGATACAGACCTGCTTGAAAAAAGCTGTACCGAGGCGCAGACTCTTGATCTGACCGAAAAGAAAAACGGACTGACGGGCAGCTACGATTCCGAAAGCGATAAAACGGTGTTTCTGTCTGTTCCGTATACAGAGGGCTTTGATATAAGGGTCGGCGGTAAAAAGGTCGAATACCGCGAGGCTTTTTCCGGTTTTATTGCCTTTGACATTCCGTCAGGCAGCGGAGATATCGACATATCCTTTAGACCGTCGGGATTTACGGCAGGGCTTATACTGACGATATGCGGAATAGTTTCTGCTGCGGCATATGCGGCGATATCGCATATCAGGCGTAAAAGAAACGCGGATTCTCCTGCGGCGGCGGACAGAGCGGCGGAGATAGCCGTGGCGGTTATGTCGGCTCTGGTATTTGTTGCGGTATATGTCGCTCCGACAGCGGTCAATATATTTATGTGGTCGCCGGAAAAATGATAATATGAAAGTAAAGAACGGTTTCGAAGTACGGGAGCCGTTCTATTTTTTTGTGAAATTTGTTCAAAATATTATGGATATTTTTTTCTGATGTTTTCAGCTTGAATATAATAAATTATCATTTTTTTATCACATTAGGGGGTATAATTATATTTAGCGAAGAAAACAAAAGGAAATATAATGATGGTCATTTTAAGAAAAATCGTACGGTTTCTCAAAAATGAAAGTATGGATTGCTGCTGCGGCAGAGATTTTTAAGGCACGTTCTCTGCCGCATGCATAGCAATATTGTCTTATTTTTGCACAATTCCTTAGGAGGGTATTTATAATGAACGAATTTAATAACAACGATCAGAATTTTGATAATAACAGCAACGAAAACCGCTACGACAGCAATATGTATCGTAACAACGGCTACGGTTACACCCAGTATAACGGAATGGGCGGTCAGGGTCAGAATGAATTTTCTTATCAGCCGCAGCCGCAGAACGATCCCTTAAAGAAGAAAAAAAGCAGACGTGTTCTTAATGCCGCACTTGCTATACTCTGCGTATGTGCGATAGGTTTAAGCTCGGCGGCAGGGTATGCGCTGCTTAATAATAAAGTTCAGATAAAAAGAAACGGAGGTACTTCTTCCTCCGCTAACGATATAAAGAAGAGCGGGTCCGACAGCAGCGTTTCAAGTATTGACAGAACCAATCTTCCGACCCTTGAGGAGCTTGCTACTCCCGAGGACGCTATGAAGATACCCGATATTGTCGAGAAGGTTTCTCCTTCGGTAGTGGGCATCTCCTGCATTACGAACGGAAACGCAGTTTCCGGTACGGGAATAGTAATGAGCGAGGACGGATATATCATCACAAACGCTCATGTAGTAAACGGAGCGTCCGCTATCTCGGTAGTTATCACCGACAGCTCGGCGAAGACCGAAGAGCCTGAGAACGACAGCTCGTCTAAGACCGTAGCGGAAAAAATTCTTGAAAAGCAGGGAAGCGACGCCTCGGAGGACAACTCTATCACCGCAGAGCTGGTGGGAATGGACACTCAGACCGACCTTGCCGTGCTTAAGATCGACGCTCACGACCTAGTGCCTGCCGAGTTCGGCACATCGGACGAGATCCAGGTAGGAGAGGTAGCTATAGTTATCGGAAATCCGCTGGGCTTTGAGCTTGCAAACACCGTTACATCAGGTATAATCTCAGCTACCGACAGGACTGTGACTATAGAGGACAGGACTATGAATATGATACAGACCGACGCTTCGATAAACTCCGGAAATTCGGGCGGACCTCTTATCAACGCATACGGTCAGGTAATTGGTATCACCTCCGCTAAGGTTTCCTCCACATACGGCGAGGGTCTGGGTTTTGCGATCCCGATAAGCGAGGCTAAGGTCATTATAAACGATCTTATCGAGTTCGGATATGTAAAGGGCAGACCTACTTTGGGTATCAGCGGAGAGAATATCAGCGCATTTTACGCTCAGTACTACGATGTTCCGCAGGGCTTTATCGTCCGCAGCGTGGAGGAGGGCAGCGCAGCCGAGCAGGCAGGTATTCAGGTAAACGATATGATAGTCGGTATCGAGGGCGAGCTTGTCAGCTCTATAGAGGAATTTAACGAGATAAAGAGTAAATATAAAGCAGGCGATAAGATAAGCGTATCGGTGTACCGCAACGACAATATTGTTGATCTTGACGTTACCCTGGGAGAGGCTGTGGACGATCCGCAGAGCTCAAACCAGGAGCAGCAGGATCAGGGTAATAACGGCTATAACAATAACGATGATCTTCAGGATTTTTACGACTACTATCGCCAGTTCATGAGATGATCTCAGATCTTCTCGATTTGATTTAGCTTTCTTCTAATAATTTTTTCATATTCTTTTACTTCATGCAGAAAACCGCACGGACGTGATGTTCGGGCGGTTTTCTGTTTGCATATCTTGTTGTCAGATAAATTTCACTATATCATCCAAAGCTTTTCTCTTAGGCATATCGGGTTCAGCGTCGGTGCAGCCTAAGGCGATGACGCATACGATCTCCTCGTTTTCGGGGACAGAGAGCAGCGTGCGTATCTTTTCCGAATCTCTTATACCCATGATAAGTGTTCCCAGTCCCAATTCTTTTGCCTTCAGCACAAGGTTTTCGTTTTGGAGTCCCAGGTCGTAGCAGCCCCAGCCGTTGCCTATTTCATTTACGGGTTTTCCTGTTTCTTTGTCGAATCCCACGCAGTTTTTAACAAAGGTTGCGACGATAAGCGCTGACGCTCCGGCGGAATTTCTTGCGTTAAATTCGGGCAGGCATTCCGAACGCAGACGTGTGAGCATTTCCTCACTCATCACGCAGTAGTAGCGTGAGGTCTGGAGGTTTTTCCACGACGGCGCATACTGCGCTGCGGCGATTATTTCCTTTACCTGCTCCGGCGTAACCTTTTTCTCGGGGTCGTAATGACGAATGCTTCTTCTTGTTTCGATCAATGTCTGAAAATCCATGATACATTTCTCCTTTATATATTAGACTTCCTCGGAAACTAGATCACACCGCCTGACAAAATCTTTTACTGCGCTGCTGCGTTGTCCTTCTCACCGTGCGCCAGCACGCTTTCGTCGTCCGCCTTGCATCACAGCAAAATCTTTTGCCATGCGGCGCACTTTAGTTTCCGAGGAAGTCTATTGATTCAGTCCGCTCTTCCAAGCTCTCCGTTTGTATAATAAAATACTGCAAGCTGAGTTCTGCCGCGGACATTCAGTTTTTCAAAAATATCGCTGAGATAGTTTCTTACAGTGCCCTCGCTGAGATACAGCCGCAGAGATATCTCCTTGTTGCTCAGTCCGGCCGACACCAGCTTGATTATCTCAAATTCCGTTTCGGTGATCTTTGCCAAGCCGTAGTCAAAGCTTTGCCGCTCCGCTGAGGCGCTTTTGCCGCCGTCTTTGTCGCCCGACATGAGCTGAGGTATACGGCTTATCACCCTTTCTCCGAATACGCTCTGACCGTTCATTATAGCCTTGACAGCAGGAACGATACCCTCGAAATCCTGCTTGAGGATATACCCCTTTGCGCCTATGTCCAAAGCCTTGATAATATAATCGTCATCGGAAAAGGTGGTTAGGTAAAGTATCCTTGCGTTTTTGTCCGTTCTGAGTATTCTCTCTCCGGCTTCAAGTCCGGTTATACCCTGCATATGTATGTCCATGAGCATTACATCCGGCTTATTCTCTTCGTAAAGACGGACAGCCTCCTCGCCGCTGGAGCCGATGGCGGTAATCTCTATCTCTCCGCTGCTTTCCAATATGGTTTTGAGCGACAATGCGACAAGCTTATCGTCGTCAGTTATTATGATTTTTATCATGTTTATTCTTCCTGTTCTGTATTTTTTATTGGTTTTTAGGCGCAGACGCAAATATTTTAAAACAGCTTTGAGAACATTCGGCGTGGAAAATGCCGTTCAGACCCCTTACTCTTTCTTTCATATTTGACATTCCTATACCTTTATCGCTTTCAAATTCCTTTATTTCGGGATTTGCTCCGTTGTCTTTGACTATAAGCCTGTAAAATGCGGGAAATTCCTGTACTGATATATGTATTTCGTCGCCGCTGCTGTACTTTGCGGCGTTGTTCAAAGCTTCTTTGAGAATGCCCAGAAAAGCAAGCTTGATATTTTTAGGAACATCGTCAGAGCAGTCGTAGTCTATCACTGTGTGGAATTTTTCTTTGACCTCGGACACGAGGTCGCCGACGCTCTGACGAAGATTTATCGAATCGTCGTGCAGGTCGTGAACGCTCAGACGTATGCTTGTCATAGCTTCTCCCAGCGAATCCTTTATACCGGCAAGAGCGGATATCTGCTCCTCGTTTTTTGTGGTGACCATCAGCGCGCTTATCTGAAGCAGACAGCGTGTTATAATATGTCCGACATTGTCGTGTATTTCGCGGGCGATCCTGTTTCTTTCCTTTAGCGTGGCGAGGTATATTTCGTAGTCCTGAGATCGTATCAGGCTCCTGTTTTGCTGTTTGAGCAGCATATTTATTTCTTGAGAATCGTCCCTTATGCTTTTCAGCTTCTGTCTTAGATCGTTAAGCTCGGTATTTTTTGACGCCAGAACGACGGAAAGAATAAGGCAGACGATCAAAGCGAAAATACCCGTCCCCGTTATTTGTCCGCTGAAAACCGCCGCAGCAGTAACTGCGGTAAAAATCGGATAAAGCCGGCGTTTTTTCTCCGCAGCGGCGTCGTAAAGCAACAGCGGCATGCCGAAGCACATCTTGGGAAACATCAGACATAAAAGACAGAAAGAGCATTGTATCACGGCGACGGTTCTTCCCGTGCTGAGCGACTGGACGAGCAGTGAAATTATAATGGAAAAAAGGACGGTAACGACGGTTTCGACGTCAGCGATATTATTGCTGACAAAAGCCATAAAAAGCGCTTCCAGAATAAAGAGAAGAAGCTTATCTAGGATTTTTTCATCTATATTCATAATAATATAACAGGATACCTTTCTGTATTTGACAGACAAATTTTATAAATCGATCACGAGGGATAACTCCTCATTAAAATTATAACACAGGTCAGAGATATTTGCAACATAAATCGCAAATAACAGATAAAAAAGCTTGATTTTTAAGCTCGTATGTGCTATAATTAATTGTATGTTATTAATAGGTATGATTTTAAGGCTGTCTCTTATACACATCTCCGAGCCCACGAGACCGGAGCCTATCTC
>ERZ1027125.873-NODE-873-length-10778-cov-4.253567_pt1 | contig 10778 bp, 9 predicted proteins | sample MGYA00519249_ERZ1027125 | MGnify/ENA primary metagenome ERZ1027125 (study PRJEB26926, sample SAMN06164580) | human gut metagenome | biome: ENVO:00009003; feature: ENVO:2100002; material: ENVO:00002003 | host: Homo sapiens | place: USA | collected 2012 ... | reverse complement strand
AGATCGTCGGCAGCGTCAGATGTGTATAAGAGACAGGCATCACACCGTACATGGCCCAGGAGAAAAAGCGCTGCGGCGGGTCCACCAGCAACAGGCACGGGGCGGCGATGAGGACCGTCGTTACGAACATGCGCACGATGCGCCAGGCCGTCTTTTGCCAGGCAATACCCGTCACCTCTTTGGGAATGAATCGCAGCTGGAACACCGTGCGTGCCAGGTTACCCACGCACACGCCCGCCACGATGCCGCACAGCGCGCGCATGGTGCCGTAGGGCATCAGCAACAGACCCAGCGCCGTGCCGCACGCCACGGTCAGCCCGATCTGCCAGAAGCAGTGGGACCGCACCTCGCGGAACTTGCCGCTGGTGGTGATCATCAGGTCCATGGGCATTTTCGCGTGGTTGGTCACCGCCTCGGCGATGATGAGCATACCCAATAGCGGCGCGTCGTAGTTGGCCGCATCCGTCACGCCGTGGGTGTAGAGCGTCACAAAGGGCACGATCAGCACGGCCGCCGCGCCGAAGAGGATGCTTACCAGCATGTAATACAGGCATTCAAAATCGCGGTACGCCCGCTGGAAGGCGCTTTTGCGGCCGCTGACCAGAAGGTTTCCGAAGATGGAGTTGATGCCTGTGGTGCCCATCTTGAGGATTCCCCACAGCCCCACCGTGACCATGTGGTACACCCCGTATACACTCAAAAGGCCCGCATCGCGCGTGACGACCGTGCCCAGAATGGCGCCCGCGCCCTGTTGGAACACGTTGGTCAGCTCCACGGACAGCGCGTCCTTGATCTTAGGCAGATGTCCGGCTTCAAACTCCACATCTACCACAGGGCCGGATACCTGCGTGATCGTTCCGATTTTCATACTGTTATCCCTCGCTTCCAAAGGTTCCCCGCTGTGCCGCCGCGCCTGCGGAAATTTCTGTGATCTCCTGGGTGATGGCCGCCTGCCGCACGCGGTTGTATTGCAGCCGCAAGGCGCTCAACAGCTCCTCTGCGTTCTGGTTGGCGGCGTCCATAGCGGTCATGCGGGCGTTCTGCTCGCTGCAGAAGCTGTCCAGCAGGGCGCTGTACAGGAAGCCGGAGACATAGCTGGGGATCATGCTGTTCAGCACCGCCCCCACGGACGGATAGAATTCAAAGGGCTCCTGCACGGCCTTTTCCTTGGCGGGCGGCGCGAACTGCATCCGGTGGAAGGGCAGCAGCCGGGTGGACTTGGCCTCGGAGAGCAGACTGCTCTCCATATCGGTGTAGACCACGAAGATCTCCTTCAGCGTTCCCGTCAGGAAACCGTCCAGCAGCAGAGCGCTGATCTCCCGCGCCCGGTCCAGGGTGGGATTCTGGGCGGTGTAGAGAAAGCTGTGCTCAATGGGGATCTTGTGCTGGTCAAAGTACCGGCGGCCATACTCCCCCACTACATACAGCTTGGTGTCCGGGTGCTGGGCAAGGAGCTTTTCAGCCTCCTTGATGACGTTCTGGTTGTAGGCCCCCGCGAGGCCCTTGTCCGCCGTGATGACCAGACACCCATAGGTGCCCTCCAGCGGCGTGTTATTGTCCGGCGGGTAGAAATAGGGACTGTCTACATCCCCCGCCGTGCGAAAGACCCGCTTGATCTCGCCCCGCAGCGCGTCAAAATACGGCCGGGTGTTGGCCAGATCGTTCCGTGCCTTCCGCAGCTTGGTGGAGGCGATGAGGTACATGGCGTTGGTGATCTTCCGGGTCTGCTGTACGCTTTCGATCCGGTTTTTGATCTCACGGGTATTGGCCATCTCACTCACCGCTCTTTTTCGCAGTTTCCGTCTGGAACCGCGTCAGAAATTCTCTGGACAGCTTCAGGATCGTTTCCCGGTCCTCATCGCTCAGCTGACCGCTCTCGTCGATCCGGCGGCACAGGGCCTGGTCCTGGGTCTCGATATAGGTCAGGAGCCCGGTGCGAAAATCGTCCATCCGCGCAAGGGGCACCGTCTGCATTACATGATCCAGCGCTGCCACCAGCAAAATCACCTGCTGGTGCTGCTGGTAGGGGTGGTTCTGGGGCTGGCGCAGCAGGCGCATCAGGCCCTGTCCGTAAATCAGCTGCCGCTTGGTGGTCTCGTCCAGATCGCTGGAAAACTGGGTAAAGACCTCCATTTCCCGGTACTGGGCCAGATCCAGACGCAGGGCGCCAGCCGCCTTTTTCATGGCCTTCGTCTGAGCATCGCCGCCCACACGGGACACCGACAATCCCACGTTGACCGCGGGCCGCTGGCCGGAGAAGAACAGGCTGCTCTCCAGAAAGATCTGGCCGTCGGTAATGGAAATGATATTGGTGGGGATGTAGGCGGACACGTCACCGGCCTGGGTCTCCACGATGGGCAGCGCCGTCATGCTGCCGCCGCCCAATTCCTCCGAGAGGTGGGCGGACCGCTCCAGCAGACGGGAGTGCAGATAGAACACATCGCCGGGGTAGGCCTCCCGTCCGGGAGACCGCTCCAGCAGCAGGCTCAGCGTCCGGTAGGCCACGGCGTGCTTGGAGAGATCGTCATAGACGATCAGAACGTCCCGGCCCTTCCGCATGAAATACTCGCCCAGCGCTGTTCCGGCATAGGGGGCGATGTACTGCAAGGACGCCGACGCGCTGGCGGGCGCGTTCACCACGATGGTATAGTCCATAGCACCCTTGTGCTTCAGATTCTCTACCAGTTGGGCGACGGAGCTGGATTTCTGCCCGATGGCGACATAGATGCACACCACGCCCTTCCCTTTCTGGTTCAGAACGGTGTCCAGGGCGATGGCGGTCTTGCCGGTCTGCCGGTCGCCGATGATCAGCTCCCGCTGTCCCCGGCCAATGGGGAACATGGAATCGATGGCGAGCAGGCCCGTCTCCATAGGCGCGTTTACCGGCTGGCGGTCAATGATGCCGGGGGCCGGGGACTCAATGGGCAGATAGCCCTCCGACGGAATGTCGCCCTGCCCGTCAATGGGCGTACCCAGCGCGTCCACCACCCGGCCCAGAAAGCCGTCCCCCACCGGGATACCGGCGGTCTTACCTGTGCGGCGGACGATGCTGCCGGATTCAATGGCCTCACTGCCGCCGAACAGGATGCAGCCTACACGGTCCGGCCGCAGATCCTGCACCATGCCCTTCACGCCGGAGGAAAATTGCAGAATTTCACCGTAGGCCGCGTGTTCCAATCCGCTGACGGTGGCGATCTCGTCACCTACCGTCAGAACGCTGCCGACCTCCTCCGGCGCGGCATCCGGCTGCCAGTTGCGGACGGCCTCCCGCATCAACGGGATCACGGAGACCCCGGCGGGGTTCAGCTGCTCCAGCCGCTCCCGGAACTGCCGCAGACGGCCCTCCAGACTCCAGTCATACAGGTCGGCGCCCACTTCCATCCGAAAGCCCTTTTCCAGCGCGGGGTCCTGTTCCCAACGGAGGGGAACCTCCTGTCCGTACTGCTTTTTCAAAAAGGCCGCAAAACGGTTCCGCTGCACCTCACTGGGGGCGTCCGCGCTGCGCAGGACCGCTTCCAGTACCGTTTCACGCATGGGACTTCCCCCTCTCCGCCGCGTCCAAAAACTGATCGAACGCATCGCCGTCGGATTGCAGCACCAGCTTTTCCGTGGCTGTCACTGCCAGATCCTTCAGCTCCTTCTGCGCGTCGGACAGTAGCTTGTCATGCTCCCGCTGGGCAGCGGCATGGGCGTCCGCCAGAATTTGCTCCGCCTGTGCCCGTGCGTCGGACAACTGCCGCTGCATGGCGGCGTCCGCCGACTTCTGGGCGGCGGCGAGCTTTGCCGCAGCGTCGGCGTCGGCATTTTTCAACTGCTGACGGACCTCTGCCGCTGTTTTCTCCGCGTCTGCCAGCGTCTTTGCCGCTTTCGCGTCCTGCTCCTGATAGTACTGCTGCCGCTTCTCCATAAACGTCTTGACGGGCTTGTAGAGCAGCAGATACAGCCCGCCTGCCAGAATCACAAAATTCAGCAGGTGCAGTAAAATTTGCTGCCAATCAATATTCAACGGGATATTCACGGTTTCCCACCTGCCTTACTTATAGGACGAAGATGATCAGAATGACGACCAGCAGCGCATAAATGATAGCGGTTTCGATAAAGACCAGTCCCAGCATCAGCGTGGTACGGATCTTGCCCTCCGCCTCCGGCTGACGGGCGATCCCCTCCGCAGACTTGCTGACGGCAACACCCATGGCCACGGCGCCGCCTGCGGCGGCAAGGCCGATGGCAATACCCGCAGCGATGGACTTGGACCCCGTGGCGTCGCTCTGGGTCTGGGCGGTTTCCGCCGCAGCGGGTGCGGCAGCGGTATCCGTGGAAGACGCGGCCAGTGCGGGGACCGTCAGGGACAGCACCACCAGCAGGATCAGGAACAGCGCGGGGACCTTTTTCTTAAGCAGTTTCATAGTTATTACCTCCAAAATGATTCGATCCGTAAATGATTGGGACGGTCATGCCCGCCCGGACGCCGGTTCGGGACGCTCCGATACCTCGCCATAGAACAACGCGGTGAGCATGGTCAGAACATAGGCCTGGATCAACGCGTGAAGCAGGGTGAACAGCACGCCCACCAGCACCGGCAGCACATAGCTCAGCTGCACATAGTAATAGACCAGCTCCGTTACCAGCAGGCCGCTGAGCAGCGCGCCGAACAGACGGAAGCTCATGGAAATAGGCAGCGAGAATTCCTTCAATGTGCTGCCCACGCCCTTCAGACCGTTGCCCGCGATCCCGCCGGAGAGGATCACAAGATAGGATAAGCAGCCAAGGGCGATGGCACCGTTTACGTCCGACAGCGGCGCAGGAAGGGTCACGGAGCGGCCCGTGGTGGTGACGGCCTGCAAGCCCAGCAGCTCAAACAGCGTCCCCACGAAGATATACGCGCCCGCGCCGAAGATGTAGGCCCCCAGAAATCCGTTTCGCTGAGGACTGCTGGTTCTGGCCATGCCGTCAAACAGGCTTACGGCCTGCTCCAGCAGCAGTTGGAACCGCCCCGGCACCAGCTTGAATTTCGGGATGACAAACACGCGGATACACGCCGCCGCTATCAGCAGGATAGCGGATACCGTCATGGCGGAGATCAGTCCCGGATTGACGTTTTTCCAGCCGAACAGGCTGATCTGATTTTCCTCATGCAGGACCGCGTCCCGCATGGCGGTCTGAATGGTCTCCGCTTTTCCCGGCGGCGCCGTCAACAGACTGCCCGCGAACAGGACCGCGATGAGCAGGACCCATAGGATTATAAATTTCTTTTTGCTTTTCATGCTGATAGCCGGTCTCCTTTCCACACCGGAATACAGGCGCTGCGGTCTGCCCTGACCGCGTCCCATTTTCCGGCGTGACCGTTAAAGGACTTGTCTTCTAAGAACGCCCGTATTATACTGTTCTAACAGAAAGATGTAAAAAGTATATTTGATATGTTGGACATATCTGAATGATATGGCACGGAGGCGAAAAAAGTGGCTGTTCCCTACGATTATTACCGCATTTTTTACTATGTTGCCCAACACAAAAGCTTTACCAAGGCCGCCGAGGCTTTGGGCAACAACCAGCCCAACATTACCCGCTGCATGAACAATCTGGAGCAGGATCTGGGCTGCAAACTGTTTGTCCGCACCAACCATGGCGTCTCCCTGACCCCGGAAGGCCAACGGCTTTACAGCCGTGCTGCCGTAGCCTTTGAACAGCTGCGCCTTGGCGAAAGCGAGATCCGGGCGGATTGCAGTCTGCGGACCGGCAGCATTTCCATTGCCGCCAGCGAAGCCGCGCTCCATCTGACCCTTCTGGATCGCCTTGGCGCGTTTCACCGGCGGTATCCGGGGATCCACCTGCGGATCACCAATGATTCCACCCCCCGCGCCATGGAAGGGCTGCTGCGGGGACAGGTGGACTGCGCGGCGATCACCACGCCCTGTCCGGTGAGAAAGTCCCTGCAGGAAACAGCGCTGGTCTCCTTCCGGGAGATCCTGATCTGCGGTTCGGATTTTCATGATCTGGCCGTAGAAACACGGAGTCTGCGGGATCTGGAAAATCTCCCCTTTGTGTGCATGAGCAGAGGGACCAGTACATATACCTTTTATCAACAGCTGTTCTTAAAGCACAATCTGGCTTTTCATGTGGAAATGGAAGCCGGCACCATGGATCAGGTCCTTGCGATGGTGCAGAGCAATCTGGGCGTCGGTTTCTACCCGGAGTCCATGGCCGCTCCCGCCCTTGCCGCCGGGACGGTGTTCCAGATCCGCCTTGCGGAGCCGATCCCGGAACGGTTCGTCAACCTGATCGAGGATACATCCCGCCCTCAAAGCGTTGCCATGAAAGCCTTTAAGAAAATGCTGCTGGCCCCGGAGGAAGAGTAAAATACCGGAGAGGAAATTGCTTCCTCTCCGGTGTTTTTTTGGGATGGTTTTGCGTCTGCCGGTATGGGGCTTTTGCGCCGTCAGTCGCCCAGCGCCTGCTTCAGATCGGCGATGATGTCATCCGGGTCCTCCAGACCGACGGACATCCTGATCATTCCGTCGGTAATGCCGGCGGCCTCCCGGATCTCCTTGGGGATCATGGTGTGGGTCATGGCGGCAGCCTGCTCCACCAACGTTTCCGTATCGCCCAGCGAGACGGCCAGCGTGCAGAGCTTCAGGCTGTTGATGAACTTCTTACCAGCCTCCAGACCGCCGGCCACGTCAAAGGAGATCATGCCGCCTCCGCCCTTCATCTGCTTCTTGGCAATGGCGTACTGGGGATTGGATTCCAGGAAGGGATAGCGGACCGTTTCGATCTTGGGATTGGCCTCCAGCCACTTGGCAATCTTCAGAGCGCTTTCATTGTACTGCTTCATGCGGACGCCCAACGTCTTGAGACCGCGGCACACCAGAAATGCGGTGAAGGGCGCCATGACGGAGCCGAAGTGCATGAGGGTACCCAGACGGCACTCCCGCAGGAACTGCTCATCGTTGGAGATCACCGCGCCGCCCAGCAGGTCGCCGTGGCCGCCGATGTACTTGGTGAGGCTGTGGATGACTGCGTCCACGCCCAGATCCAGCGGGGTGGTGTTGTAGGGCGTGGCAAAGGTGTTGTCGATAAAGACCTTGATGCCGTGCTTATGGGCGATCTCCACCACGGCGGCAATATCCACCAGCACCATGGTGGGGTTGGCGGGAGACTCCACATAGATCAGCTTGGTGTTGGGCTTGATCAGGCCTTCCAGTTGGCTGAGATCGGCGGCGTCAAAGGTATCGTGGGCGATCCCGAAGCGAGGCAGCCAGTCGCTGGTCACGTCCTCCGTGCCGGAATACTTGGCCTTGGTGAAAATGGCGTGGTCGCCGCTTTTCAGCAGCGCGAAAATCGCACCGGAAACAGCGCCCATGCCGGACGCATAGGCCACTGCCCCCTTGCCGTGCTCCAGCGCCGCCAGCTTCTGTTCCAGATAATCCACAGAGGGATTGGTGATCCGGCTGTATGCAAAGCTCTCGGCGTAGTCATCGCAGGCCTTCACCGCATCGTCCGTGGAATCAAAATAGAATGTGGACGTCTGATAAATGGGCGGGATCAGGGCGCCGTACATATCCCGCGGCTCGCCGGCGTGGACCTCTACCGTGTTGAATTTCAGATCTTCATGCTTCAAATCAGGGTGCTTCAAAACTAACTGGCTCATTCAAAATACCTCCCGTCGGTTGTGTGACTGCGCAAATGAATACCTACTAACTTACTTGGTTGCATTGAGCATAGCACAAACACCCATAAAAACGGAAATATCCGAATGTTATCGCTGGCAATAACATTCGGATATTCAGCTTTTGAGTTTTGCCGCACGGTGGAAATGCGTCTGGGACCTAAAGTCCCGGAAGCACCATCCTTAGCGTTTGCGCTTGGGTGGTGAAGTTCACGTTAAGGCTGTGGCTGTCTTCATGACAGAATATATTTTCACTATATCGTATAAAAGTGTGATTATTAAGCATAAAACACCAATAAAAATGTGAGGAGCGATTCTGTGGAGCGATTTATCTCAAAAAAATGCTGGCTTGGAAGAATTCTCCCTACCGCAAGCCTTTAATCTTGAAGGGCGTACGTCAGGTGGGTAAGACTTGGATTCTGAAAGAGTTCGGCAGACGCTATTATGAAAATACCGCTTATTTCAACTTTGATGAAAACGAAGAATATAAACAGTTCTTTGAAACTACCAAGGATGTGGATCGGATTCTGCAGAATCTGATGCTGGCCAGCGGCTATAAGATTTTGCCCGAAAAGACGCTCATCATTTTTGACGAGGTGCAGGACTGCCCCAAGGTCATCAATGCCATGAAGTATTTCTGCGAGAATGCTCCACAGTATCACATTGCCTGTGCCGGTTCGCTGCTTGGCATCGCCCTGGCTAAGCCATCTTCTTTCCCCGTAGGAAAGGTCAACTTCATGCAGATCGATCCCATGACATTTACCGAGTTTCTTCTCGCAAACGGGGATGAGAACCTCGTGAAATATTTGGAGAGCGTGGATACACTTGATCCGATTCCCGATGCTTTTTTTAATCCGTTATATGAGAAGCTAAAGATGTACTATGTTACCGGAGGCATGCCGGAATCGGTAAAGATGTGGACGGAGGCACGTGACGTATCTGCCATGCAAGAAGCTCTGTCCGATATCATCAGTGCTTACGAACGTGACTTCGCTAAACATCCTAATCTTACCGAGTTCCCGAAGATCTCTATGATTTGGAAATCGGTTCCCTCTCAGTTGGCAAGAGAGAACAAGAAATTTATCTATAAGGTTGTCAAAGAAGGGGCAAGAGCTCGTGAATATGAGGATGCTCTGCAATGGCTGGTAGATGCTCGCTTAGTGCATAAGATCTACCGCAGCAGTGCTCCCGGTCTTCCTGTGGCCGCTTATGATGATCTGTCTGCGTTCAAACTCTATTTGGTAGACGTGGGTCTGCTTCGCCGTTTGGCGCAGCTGGCTCCTACAGCTTTTGGCGAAGGTAACCGCTTGTTCACTGAGTTCAAGGGGGCCTTAACCGAAAACTATGTATTGCAAACTTTGATTACGCAGTTTGAGGTGTTGCCTCGTTATTGGTCGCAGAATAATCCTCCCTATGAAGTGGATTTTCTGATTCAACGTGATAATGACATTTTCCCTGTTGAAGTAAAATCCGAAGCAAATTTGGCGAGCAAGAGTCTCAGAAAATTCAAGGAATTGTTCCCGGATAAAGTGAAGCTCCGTGTTCGGTTCTCGCTTGATAATCTGAAGCTGGATGATGATGTACTGAATATTCCTCTGTTCATGGCTGACGAAGCCGACCGACTAATTGGCTTGGCACTTGAACACCGGATACACCTGCAACAGGTATAACTTAGGAGATAATTTATGTCACATATTGAGATATTTGATTCCAGGTATGCAAGGCTAAAAGCAGTAGACTGGGATTTCACTGACGCTTCCCAAGATTCATTGGCGAGTATCCATCCATACCCCGCAAGATTTATTCCTGATATACCGAGAGAGCTCATCTCAGGCCTGGGATGTGATAAAGGCGCTGTTATTTTGGACCCGTTTTGCGGAAGCGGCACAACTCTTCTCGAAGCTCAGCGTGCGGGTTTTGAGTCTGTCGGAATTGATTTGAATCCAATTGCTTGTTTGATTTCAAGTGTAAAAACCAAAGAACTCCCTCCGGAATTTTTGCCAGTAGCCCATGATGTTTATGAGCAAGCGAAAAACACCTTTGATGGATATGTAGATATTCCAACCATTCCCAATCTCGATCACTGGTTTAAGCCCGATGTTCAAAAGGCCTTATCTTCGCTTTTGACTCACATTGACGAACAAAGTGATGTCAATCTAAAAAATGCATTGAAGCTGGCATTATCCAGCATCATCGTTCGCGTTTCAAATCAAGAGAGCGACACTCGATATGCTGCTATTGATAATAATTATACTGCCAATGATGTTTTGGAATCGTTCCTAACTGCATGCAACAAAATACATGAAGCAAAAAAAAGAAATAGCGTCAATTTGGAATGTAGTAAAATCTTTAACCAAGACATTCTTTCTGTACTTGCTTCAGATTTTGATAAACCGGTTGGCTTGGTCATTACATCCCCTCCGTATCCTAATGCTTACGAATATTGGCTTTACCACAAATACAGAATGTGGTGGTTGGGGTTTGATCCAATCCAAGTTAGAACTTTTGAAATTGGAGCAAGACCCCATTATCAGAAAAAGAACGGACAGACTGAAGAAGATTTCCGAAAACAAATGAGCAGCGTTTTTGATTTGCTCTCTGATGTTTTGCTTTCTGGTGGACATGTTTGTTTTGTTGTTGGGCGTTCCGTAATTAAAGGGAAAATAGTTGATAATGCAGAGCTGATCCGCAACGTTGCCGAAAACCACAAAATGGTACTCGTTGCAAATATTGAACGAGGAATTGCCGCAACCAAAAAATCCTTCAACCTAAAGTACGGAAAGATTAAAACCGAAAATATCCTTATTTTTAGGAAGGACTAATGTAATATGCAAATCGAATTGTTAAAATTTCCATATTCGTATATGGAGTATGAAAAGATTCTCCAAATACGAGAACTGAAAGTATTATTGCCAGAGATTGAAGTGTTGTCTGACGACAAGCATAACACAATCATTTCTGGCGAAAGAATTAACCTTGACAATGTAAAAGAACTCACATTCTATCGTGCATATAAGATCGATGGTATTAGCTATCCCACACGCCAAGGCTTATATGAAAAGGACGATACTTTGAGCTGTCTCTTATACACATCTGACGCTGCCGACGATCT
>ERZ1027125.872-NODE-872-length-10780-cov-3.927739_pt1 | contig 10780 bp, 9 predicted proteins | sample MGYA00519249_ERZ1027125 | MGnify/ENA primary metagenome ERZ1027125 (study PRJEB26926, sample SAMN06164580) | human gut metagenome | biome: ENVO:00009003; feature: ENVO:2100002; material: ENVO:00002003 | host: Homo sapiens | place: USA | collected 2012 ... | reverse complement strand
CGTCTACAGGGCGGTTCCAGTTCTCTGTAGAAAAAGTATAAAGAGTCAGATATTTTACTCCCAGACGTGCTGCTTCTTCCGTAATGACGTGTACGGTTTCAGCACCGGCCTGGTGGCCGAACGTACGGGCTTTTCCCCGTTGTTTGGCCCACCGTCCATTTCCGTCCATAATGATGGCAATGTGCCGGGGCGGGGGAGAGTTTTGCGAAAGTGCCATAAAGCACCTCTTTCTAAATGGTTAGTGAACAGATCTGCGAAGATAAAAAAGTAATTTCTGCTGGCGGCTGCTTCCAGCCGCCAGCAGGGGTGCTTTGTTCTGGCTGACGGCGTTAAATCGCCATCAGTTCCTTTTCCTTGGCGGCAAGAGCGGCGTCGGCGCGCTTGATGTTCTTGTCCAGCAGATCCTGCAAATCCTTCTCGGCCTTCTTCTGGTCGTCCTCGGTGATCTCGCTGTTCTTTTTCAGCTTCTTGACATAGTCCATGCCGTCCCGGCGGATGTTGCGCATGGCGACCTTGGCTTCCTCGGAATACTTCTTGACCTGCTTGGCCAGATCCTTACGGCGCTCCTCGGTGAGCTGGGGGAACACCAGACGGATGACGCGGCCATCGTTCTGGGGGTTGATGCCCAGATCGGAGGTCTGGATGGCCTTCTGAATGTCCTTGAGCAGCTTGGTGTCCCAGGGCTGAATGATCAGGGTACGGGCGTCGGGGGCGGAAATGGTGGCGACGCCGTTCAGGGGCGTTTCACTGCCATAGTATTCCACGGTGATCCGATCGAGAACCTTTGCGTTGGCGCGGCCGGCGCGGACGGAGGCGAATTCCTCGTCCAGATGCTCGAGAGCCTTGTCCATTCTCCGGGAATATTCTTTGAAATCGACGGTCATTTTGTGTTCCTCCTTAGAAATGATTTTTTACGGTAGTACCGATCTCTTCGCCGCGAACCACGCGGACGATGCTGTTTTCTTCATTCAGGCCAAAGCAGACCATGGTCATGTCGTTGTCCATAGCCAGCGCCATAGCGGTGATGTCTGTGGCCTTCAGATTCTTCGCCAGCACCTCGCCATAGGTCAGGCGGGAGTAGCGGACGGCTGTGGGGTCTTTGGCGGGGTCGGCGGAATAAATGGCGTCCACGTTCTTCGCCATCAGCACGGCGTCGGCCTCGATCTCCACGCCCCGGAGCACCGCGCCGGTGTCGGTGGAGAAGTAGGGATTGCCGGTACCGGCGGCAAAGAGGACGACTTTCCCCTCATTTAAGTACCGCTCGGCAAGGTCGCGGGTAAAATACTCGGCAAACTTGTTCATCTCCACGGCGCTGAGAACCCGGGCATCCATGCCGTGGCGGTTCAGGGCATCGGCCACGGCGATGGCGTTCATCACCGTACCAAGCATTCCCATGGAGTCGGCGTGGGAACGCTGCATCTTATCCGCGCCGTCCTTGACGCCGCGCCAGAAGTTTCCTGCGCCGATGACCAGACCGATCTGGACACCCATGTCCACGCAGGTTTTGATGGATTTGCAAAGCTCGTTCACAATGGTAAAATCAAGCCCCCGATGTGCGTCCCCGGCGAGAGCCTCGCCGCTGACTTTCAGCAGGATGCGCTTATATTTAAGCTCAGGCAAAATGAAATCACTCCTTATCTTCATATCCTTTCCTATTCTAGCGTATCCAGCCCGAATTGACAACTACTAATTTAAGATTTCTTAAAATGTTTTCCGATTTTTCACAATGCGGGGCCTTCTGTGTAATTTCCACACAGCGCGCCCCTTGGAAAAGATGGATTCTGGCGGGATTTTTGGTTGCAAAACTGGAAACAGTAGGGTATAATGTCTTGTAATTGGAAAAACCCAAGGAAATGAGAGGGATTATCATGGCTGAAATGACTGAAAGCAAAAACTTTATCCACGCATTCATCGACGAGGACATCGCCCCCGGCGGGCAGTTTGCGGGTCAGACCGTCCATACCCGGTTTCCGCCGGAACCCAACGGCTATCTGCATATCGGCCACTGCAAGGCGCTGACCATCGACTTCGGCACCGCCGAGAAGTACAATGGCCTGTGCAACCTCCGCATGGACGACACCAACCCCACCAAAGAGGACGTGGAGTTTGTGGAGGCCATCAAGGAGGATATCCACTGGCTGGGCTTCGACTGGGGCGACCGCTTCTACTACGGTTCCGACTATTTTGAGAAGGACTACGAATACGCGGTAGAACTCATCAAAAAGGGACTGGCCTACGTCTGCGAGCTGACGCCGGAGCAGTTCAAGGAGTACCGGGGCGACCTGAATACCCCTGCCGTTTCCCCTTACCGCGACCGCCCCATTGAGGAAAGTCTGGACCTGTTCGCCAGAATGCGCGCCGGAGAATTTGAGGACAACCGTTATACCCTCCGCGCCAAGATCGATCTGGCTTCCGGCAACTTCAATATGCGCGACCCGGTCATCTATCGCATCCGTCATATGCACCACCACCGTCAGGGAGACAAGTGGTGCATCTATCCCATGTACGACTTTGCACACCCCATTCAGGACGCGCTGGAGGGCATTACCCATTCTCTGTGCTCTCTGGAATTTGAGAACCACCGTCCTCTTTATAACTGGGTGGTGGAGCATGTCTCCGTACCTCATCATCCCCGGCAGATCGAGTTCGCGAGACTGGGCATCGACCACACCGTGCTCAGCAAGCGGAAGCTGAGAGCGCTGGTGGAGAACGGCTATGTTTCCGGCTGGGATGACCCCCGGATGCCCACCCTCTGCGGCCTGCGCCGCCGGGGCTATACCCCCAAGTCCATCCGCAACTTCTGCGAGCGGGTGGGCGTGGCCAAGTCTCCCAACACCATTCCCTACGCATTTCTGGAATTCTGCCTGCGGGAAGACCTGAACGAGACTGCCCAGCGGGTCATGGCGGTGCTGAAGCCTGTGAAGCTCACCATTACCAACTATCCCGAGGGCAAATCCGAGATGGTCACCGTGGAAAATAATCCCAACCGTCCCGAGGACGGCACCCGGGAGGTCAGCTTCTCCCGGCACCTGTGGATCGAGCAGGACGATTTCCTGGCCGAGCCGATCCCCAGGTACAAGCGCCTGTACCCCAACGGGCCGGAGTGCCGCCTGAAGGGCGCGTACCTCATCACCTGCACCGGCTGCGTCAAGGATGAAAACGGCAACGTGGTGGAGATTCTGGCAACCTACGACCCCGAAAGCCGGGGCGGCGACCCCGCCGACGGCCGGAAGGTCAAGGGCGCGACCATTCACTGGGTGGATGCGGAGAACTGCTGCGACGCGGAGGTCAGACAGTACGACAATCTGTTCAATGACCCCGACCCCGACGCGGCGGGCAAGGATTTTCTGGCCTGCCTGAACGAGAAGTCTCTGGAAGTCCTCACCGGCTGCAAGGTGGAGGCCAGCCTCCGGGACGCCAAGGCGCCCGCGTCCTATCAGTTCATGCGTCTGGGCTACTTCTGCCCGGACAGCAAGGACTGCGCCCCCGGTCACCTAGTGTTCAACCGGTCTGTCAGCCTGAAGGATTCCTTCAAGCCCGGAAAGTAATTCCTCATAGTATTGAAAATCCCGCTGCAACAGGCGGGGCGTATCAGACAGTTAACAGGCACAGTAGGTTAATCTACTGTGCCTGTTCCTGTATAATTTAATGTAATGTAAGCACCCCTTGCCTCTCCCTTTGGGAGAGGTGGCCGAGCAAAGCGAGGACGGAAAGGGGAAACAGGGGGGCAAGGCTCTCTCAGTCACCTTCGGTGACAACTCTCCCAGAGGGAGAGTCAAGGGGCAGTACCCTGTCATAAAAGTTTCTGCGTTTTTTGCAAAGCGTGCTTGACAAATTATGCAAAGCGTGCTATACTTTGCTTGCAAAGTTAACTTAGCATTTTTCCTTGCGGACGCGCGGGGAAATCGAAGGAGTGTTTATGAAAACGAATATCCGCGAACTGCGAAAGAAGAATAAGCTGTCCCAGGAGGAGTTGGCGGATGCCGTGGGAACCACCCGGCAGACGATCACCTCAATTGAGGTAGGGAAGTACACTGCCTCGCTGCCCCTGGCCTACAAAATTGCCCACTATTTCGGGTTGACCATCGAAGAAGTGTTTGACTTCTCGGATTTGGAGGTATAAATTATGGAAAGCTATCGTGAAAAACTCAAATTGCAGAATGTGGTTTTTGCTATCGGGTGCGTCGCGCTTGCCCTGTTCTCCGTACTGGGCTTTTTGGGCGAAGCCGGAGTCGTGAAGCTGGCGCCGTCCGTCGGAGACGGTCACTGGCAGTCCCGGTGGCGCGGCTTCATTTCTGGCGCGAGCTTTGGCATTCTGGTGCTGCTGCTGACCGGATTGATCCGGAACCTGCGCGCCCTCAAGGACGAGAAAAAGCTGAAAAAGCTGTATATTAAGGAGAGCGACGAGCGTCAGGCACAGATTGTGGCCAAGGCGCTGTGTGAGGCCATGCGGGCAACCCTGATTCTGGGACTGGCGGCGGTTATCGTGGCGGGGTATTTCAGCATGACCGTCAGCCTTACGCTGCTGGTAACAGTTTTATTGGTCAGTCTGATGACCCTGGCATTCAAGCTGTATTTCGGCAAAAAATATTGAGACAGTGGGAAAATCCCGCTTTGACGTGCTTTGGTTCTTCCGACAGGGGGAGTCAAAGCACGTTTTTGAATCGCGTGGTTCCGGCCTGAGTGCCGGAATGCCCGCCTGCAAAAGTTAGCGAATGCTAACTAATAAAGGAGAAATAAGGGAAATTGCTGAAAAAAGATGGGAAAATGCTGGACATTTGCATGGAGCGTATGGTATAATCCAATGGTGGTCGTTTGCGTATAAACGGACAACAAAACGATAAGAAGGTGGTATTTGGTGGACTATACCAAGTATGTGTTGAAAAACAGGGATGAGCTGGAAGGCTTGCTTGCGGGGAAGGATAACTTCTTTGTTGTCGCCTGCAACAAGTGCTTCAAGGAGTTCAACACGACCGAAGAGCCGGAGTGCGACAGCTTTGCGGCCATTGCCGAGGAGCAGGGCAAGCACATCACCGGTACGGTAAAAGTGGACTTCTTGTGCAATAAGGTTCAGACCGAGAAGAAGCTGGCAGGTATCGTACCCGAAGGCACTGAGAACGTGGTCGTCATTTCCTGTGGTCTGGGCGTGCAGACCGTGGCGGATCTGGAGTCCGTTCCCGTGTTTACGGCAACCAATTCCCTCAATTACACCGGCCATCATGGCATGGCCCTGACGAAGAAGACCTGCGGCGCCTGCGCCCAGTGTTATCTGAACGTCACCGGCGGCATCTGCCCCATCGTGGACTGCTCCAAGAGTCTGGTCAACGGCCAGTGCGGCGGCGCGAAGAACGGCAAATGCGAGATCGACCCCAAGAAGGACTGCGCATGGGAAAAGATTTACCAGCGTCTGGAAAAGCAGGGCCGTACCAAGGAATTTCTGGATCAGCCCATTCAGCTGCGGGACTACTCCGTGACCAATGTGGACGAGATCAAGGCTTACGTAGCCCAGGCGCGTGCCAAGCGGTACGAGGGCTTCTACGGCGGCGTCCATCCCACGGAGAATAAGGAGTTCACGGAGCACCTTGCGCTTCAGAAGTTCCCCGAACCCGATACCGTTATCATTCCTCTGGCCATGCACATCGGCGCACCGGCGAACCCGGTGGTTCAGCCCGGTGACACCGTGAAGGTGGGTCAGCTCATCGGTGAGCAGGCGGGCTTCATCAGCGCCCCCGTGCATTCCAGCGTCAGCGGCACGGTCATCGCGGTAGAACCCCATACCCATCCCAACAAAGGCCCCGGCATCATGAGTGTCGTCATCAAGAACGATGGCAAGAACACCCTGCACGAGTCCGTAGTCCCCAACAAGCCCCTCGAGGAACTGACCCCCGACGAGATCGTCGAGATCGTCAAGGAGAAGGGCATCGTGGGCATGGGCGGCGCGACGTTCCCCACTTACGTAAAGCTGAAGCCCGGCAAGCCCATCGACGCCGTGCTGATCAACGGCTCCGAGTGCGAGCCTTACCTGACCGCCGACCATCGGGTCATGCTGGAGTTTGCCGACGACATCGTGTTCGGTCTGCGTGCCATGATGAAGGCCGTCAGCGCGCCGGAAGGCGTCATCCTCATTGAGGACAACAAGCCCGACGCCATCGCCCTGATGGAAGAAAAGGTCGCGCCTTACGACAACATCCGTGTCTGCGCCGCTAAAACCCAGTACCCCGAGGGCGCTGAGAAAATGCTCATCAAGAAGGTCATGGGCCGTCAGGTTCCCAGCGGCAAGCTGCCCGCCGATGTTGGCTGCGTGGTAAGCAACACCTCCACCGCCAAGGCCATTTCCGACGCCATCCAGAAGGGTCTGCCTCTGGTGGAGCGTGTGGTCTCCGTCACCGGCGAGTTCATCCGCAATCCCGGCAACTACATCGTCAAGCTGGGCACCAACGTGCAGGAGATCATCGATCACTGCGGCGGCATCACCGGCGACGACGTGGTGCTGAAGATGGGCGGCCCCATGATGGGCGCTCCCATCAAGGACACCAATGTGCCCATTATCAAAGGCTCCAATGGCATTATTGCCATTGCTGCCGATCACACCGAGGAGAAAGAATGCATCAAGTGCGGCCGCTGCATGGACGTATGTCCCATGGAGCTGGCGCCTCTGGATATCTACAAGTACGCCCAGCTGGGTGACGCGGAAACCCTGCTGAAGCTGAACGTGATGGACTGCTTCTCCTGCAAGTGCTGTGAGTACATCTGCTCTTCCAAGATTCCTCTGGTTTCCAAGATCAACGCTGCCAAGGGCCTGGTCATGCCCTTGCTGAAGAAGAAGTAAGGGGGACGAACACTTATGTTAATGACAAAACTGAAATCCGAAGAGGTCATCGGCTCCCTGACTTCCGGCAAGGTCTTCATCATCAACTGCCACGGCTGTAAGGAAGTCGGCTTCCCCGAGGAGGAAGCCAAGGCTCTGCAGAAGAAGCTCCAGGAGGATGGCAAGGTCGTGGGCATTCTCACCACCGACTACGTCTGCAACCCCGACGAGCTGGCGCTGCGGCTGCGCGCCCCCATGGCGAAGATCGCCGAGGCGGATGCCGTGCTGGTGTTCTCCTGCGGTGTCGGCGTGCAGACCATCTCCCAGATGCTGGAGGACAAGCCGGTCTACGCCTGCTGCGACACCATCGAGCTGCCCGGCTTTCAGGGCGTGACCCCGCTGGAATACGACTGCGGCCAGTGCGGCGAGTGCTTCCTGAACCTGACTGGCGGCATCTGCCCCATCACCGCCTGCTCCAAGAGCCTGGTGAACGGCCCCTGCGGCGGCACCAAGAACGGCAAGTGTGAGGTCAACCCCGCCATGGACTGCGGCTGGGAGCGCATCATTCAGCGTCTGAAGGCTCAGGGTCGTCTGGATGTTCTGCGCTGCCCCACCCAAATGCACGATTTCAATACCGACGAGGCTACCAAGTCCGCCAAAGAATCTGAATAATCAGGAGTGTATAGAATTATGAGAATTACTGAACTGTTTGACAACGGTGAGTTTGTGGTTTCTGCCGAGGTCGGCCCTCCCAAAGGAATTCATATTGACGGCATGGTAGAGGAAGCGAAGAAGTACCTCACCGGCGTCCATTTTGTCAACGTTACTGACAACCAGTCCTCCGTCATGCGCCTCGGTTCCCTCGCCACCTGCAAGGTGCTGAAGGATGCCGGACTGAACCCCATCTTCCAGCTGACCTGCCGCGATCGGAACCGTATTGCTCTGGAATCCGACCTGCTCAGCGCCGCCATGCTGGGGATCGACAACATCCTCTGCCTCACCGGCGACCACACCAAGCTGGGTGACCATCCGCAGGCCAAGCCCGTGTTCGATCTGGATTCCGTGTCTCTGCTGCATACCGCCAGCCTGCTGGAAACCGGCAAGGATCTGGGCGGCAACGACTTGGTTGGCGAGCCTCCCAAGTTCGCCAAGGGTGCTGTCGTGTCTCCCTGCTCCGACTCCGTGGACGCACAGCTGGTGAAGATGGAGCGCAAGGTCAAGGCCGGCGCCGAGTTTTTCCAGACCCAAGCCGTGTTTGAGCCTGAGAAGTTCATCAAGTTCATGGAAGCTACCAAACAGTTTGGCAAGCCCGTTCAGGTGGGCATCATCATTCCCAAGTCCGCCGGTATGTGCAAGTTCATGAACAACAACGTGGCCGGTGTCCACATTCCCGACGAGCTGATCGCCGAGCTGCAGGCCGACAAGGAGAAGACCAAGGCCGGTATCACCGGCGTGGAGATCGCTGCCCGCATCATCCGGGAGTGCAAGCCCTACTGTCAGGGTGTCCATATCATGTCTCTGGGCTGGGAGTCCAAGGTTCCCGCTCTGCTGGAGCAGGCCGGTCTGTAATAGGGGACTGCCCACAAAATTGGTTAAGCAAGGAGCTTGCCGCCTGTGTTGCACAGGCGGCAGGTTTTTTCTGTCAATTCGCTTTTAAAAGAGAAAAAATACCCTTTATTCGCATGAAAATACAGCCTGAATACGACAGAACCCCCCAACTTTACCGTCACTTTGCTGAATCTTAGCCGGAATATGAAATGCGCCAATGGTAATTTTTCACAAATTCTTAATGGAATCTTAAGCTAATTTGCCATCTTGATTTCCGGAGGTCAGGTGCATATACTGTATCCATGACAGGATCTGTCAAAAAACACCGCTAAAAGAAGGGAGATTCGTAATTCTATGACAGGTATTGGACTTATCATCGTATTCGTTCTTGCCATCGCGCTGATGATCTACTCCATCAGCAAGCTGAAAATCCATCCGTTTCTTTCCATCATGGCCATTTCTCTGATTTTTGGCCTGATCGCCGGAATCCCTCTGGTTAACACCACGGACGCCGACGGCAATACCGTCAGCGGCATTGCAAACGTCATCGGTGCTGGCTTCTCCGGCACATTCTCCAGCATCGGCATCGTTATCATCTTTGGCGCTCTGGTCGGCACCCTGCTTGAAAGCACCGGCGCGGCTCTGAAGATGGCTGACTGCGTTGTCAAGCTCGTGGGTGAGAAGCATCCCGAAATCGCCATTGAGCTGATGGGCTGGATCGTCTCCATCCCCGTGTTCTGCGACAGCGGTTTCGTCGTCCTGAACCCCATCCGTAAGGCTATGACCCGCCGCACCGGCACATCCAGCGTTGCGATGTCCGTTGCCCTGTCCATGGGTCTTTACATCAGCCACTGCTTCATTCCCCCCACGCCCGGCCCCATCGCGGCTGCCGGTACGCTGGGCTGCGGCGATAATCTGCTGCTGGTCATGGGTCTTGGCGCTCTGTGCTCCATCCCTCCGCTGGTTGCCGGTTATTTCTTCGCAAAGTACATTGGCAAGAAGGTCAAGGCTGCTGACGACATCACCGACAATGAGAATGTCAAGACCTACGAGCAGCTGGTTGCCGAGTTCGGCAAGCTGCCCAACGCATGGCTGGCCTTTGCTCCCATCGTCGTTCCCATCATCCTGATGGGTCTGGCTTCCGCTCTCTCCATGGCCGGTGTCAAGGCTGACTTCATCAGCTTCCTGGGTACTCCCATCATCGCTCTGGCTGTTGGCTGCATCATCGCCATTATCGACCTGTTCGCCGCGCACAAGGGTAAGGACTTCTACAAGCTGACCGACGACACCCTGAAGACCGTTGGTCCCATCCTGTTCGTTACCGCCGCCGGCGGCGTTCTGGGCAAGGTCATCGCTTCCTCCGACATGGTCAACTACATCAAGGCCAATGCGGAAGTTTTCGAGAGCGTCGGCATCTTCTTCCCGTTCCTGCTGGCCGCGATTCTGAAGTCCGCACAGGGCTCCTCCACCGTCGCCATCACCACCACCGCCGGTATCGTGGCCCCTCTGCTGCCGGTTCTGGGACTGGACTCTCCCGCACGGGCTTGCCTGACGGTTATCGCCATCGGCGCAGGCGCCATGACGGTATCCCACGCCAACGACTCCTACTTCTGGGTCGTCACCAACTTCGGCGAAATGACCCCGCAGGATGGCTACAAGACCCAGACTCTCGGCACGCTCGTGATCGGCATTGCGTCCATTATCGGCGTGTTCATCGTCTCCCTGTTCCTGCACTAAGATTCAAAATCCTGAAAGGGACGGGTTTACCCGTCCCTTTCTTAATATGAAACATGGCGAAACGGAAGCGGCTCAGCAGCTCCCGTTTCCAAAGGAGGATTCCCTATGCAAACTTTAAGACAGGATGCGCAGACCATCATAGACCGTGCGCTTGCCGACGCAATGCCGGATTCCGCGGTGCGCCGCGCATTGGAGCACTTTCGCAGACCGTCCGGACGTCTCGTTCTGATCGCCGCCGGTAAGGCCGCGTGGCAGATGGCGAAAGCCGCCTACGACGTTCTGGGTACCGACGTCAGCTGCGGCGCGGTCATTACAAAATACGACCATGTAAAGGGCGCAATCGGCACGCTGGAGCTTTTCGAGGCCGGACACCCTGTCCCGGATGAAAATTCCTACCGTGCGACCGCCCGCGCCCTCGAGCTGGTCAGCGGCCTGACGGAAAACGACACGGTGCTGTTCCTGCTGTCCGGCGGCGGTTCGGCGCTGTTTGAAAGCCCCCTGATCCCGGCGGAAGAAATGGCGGACGTTACAAAGCAGCTGCTGGCCTGCGGTGCGGACATCGTGGAAATGAACACGCTGCGCAAGCGTCTTTCTGCTGTGAAGGGCGGCCGGTTTGCCGAGCGCTGCCTGCCTGCGAAGGTGTTTTCCATCGTTTTGTCCGATATTCTGGGCGACCCGCTGGATATG
>ERZ1027125.860-NODE-860-length-10884-cov-6.696556_pt1 | contig 10884 bp, 10 predicted proteins | sample MGYA00519249_ERZ1027125 | MGnify/ENA primary metagenome ERZ1027125 (study PRJEB26926, sample SAMN06164580) | human gut metagenome | biome: ENVO:00009003; feature: ENVO:2100002; material: ENVO:00002003 | host: Homo sapiens | place: USA | collected 2012 ... | reverse complement strand
GATGCCGCTTGCGGCAGATGAGGTGTAATTATATCCGCGCCGTAGGCGCTACATTGTTTCCATATGTATCGGTTTTGCCGGCAGCTCCCGGTCGGGATACCGCAAAAAAATGTACTCGTAGAATGTAAAATCGCCTCTAAAAAACGATCAATGATCGCCCCTACGGCTGCGTAGCCTTGAGGGAAGCGAAACGCCACGGTTTTCTCCGCAGTCTCGACACCGGGCCACCGGAGATAAATGTATCAGTATCAGCCTCAATTCGCCACTAAAAAACCTTGACGAATGAGGGGGTATATGGTATATTAATGATTACCTGTCGGACGAGAGGTCTTTTTTCGTGCGCTTATTTGGGCGCAGGCAGGGATCCGGGTTCCCATACAGGGAGGCAAATGTCCGCACCGTAACGCGGATAAATAAAATAGGAGGTGCCGAAAAGTATGGCTGACAACAGAGTCAAGATCACACTTAGATGTGATGAGTGCAAGCAGAGGAACTACAACACTGTCAAGAACAAGAAGAATACTTCCGAAAAGCTTGAGAGAAGCAAGTATTGCCCTTTCTGCAGAAAGCACACCAAGCACGTCGAAACCAAGTAACTTTCTGAAAGGATGAGTGTAAAAAATGGCTGAAGAGAAGAAAAAAGCTGCTCCTGTCAAGAACACCAACGCCGTCAAGAAAGAAGAGAAGAAACTTGGTTTTTTCCAGCGCATCGGAAAATGGTTCCGCGAGCTTAAAAGCGAGCTGAAGAAGGTCGTATGGCCGACCCCGAAGCAGCTTGCGACCAACACCGGTGTCGCACTTTTCGTTATGGCGCTTGCCGCCGTCGTCCTTTGGGGATTTGACGAGCTGGCAGGTCTGGTCGTTAACGTCATCTTCGAGCTGGCGGGTTAGTGGCCATGGCAGAAGACGCAAGATGGTATGTGATCCATACCTATTCCGGTTATGAAAACGCAGTTGCGGCAGCGATCATGAAGGCTGCCGAGAACCGCAGGATGCAGGATCTGATCCAGGAGGTCAACATCCCCATGGAAACCGTGACCGAGATCACCGACGGCGGCGAAAAGACCGTCGAGCGCAAGGTGTTCCCGGGCTATGTTCTGTGCAAGATGGTGCTGACCGATGAGAGCTGGCATCTTATCCACAACGTCCGCGGCGCAACCGGCTTCGTCGGCGCAGGCGGCAAGGCCGTCCCCCTCACGGAGCAGGAAATATATGATCTCGGCGTCGAGCGTCACGAGATCGTCACGGGCTATCAGATCGGCGACACCGTCAAGGTCACCGACGGTCCCCTCGCAGGCTTCCTCGGCACGGTTGAGGAGCTTGAGCCCGATAAGGACAGAGTCCGCGTCGTCGTTTCGATGTTCGGCAGAGAGACCCCCGTCGATCTTGAGCTTGATCAGGTCGAGGAAATCAAAGAATAATAAGAAAGAGGTGCTGAATTATGGCACAGAAAATAGTTGGATATGTCAGATTCCAGGTTCCCGCAGGAAAGGCGACTCCGGCTCCCCCTGTAGGCCCTGCACTTGGTCAGTACGGCGTCAACATCGGCCAGTTCACCAAGGATTTTAACGAGCGCACTAAGGGCGACATGGGCATGATGATCCCTGTCGTTATCACCGTTTACTCCGACCGCAGCTTCACCTTTATCACCAAGACTCCCCCGGCAGCACTGCTGATAAAGAAGGCCTGCGGCATCGAGACCGCTTCCGGCGTTCCCCAGAGGGACAAGGTCGCGACCATCAGCAAGGAAGATCTCCGCAAGATCGCAGAGCAGAAGATGCCTGACCTCAACTGCACCGACATTGAGTCTGCAATGAGCATGATCGCAGGCACCTGCCGTTCCATGGGCGTCCTGGTCGGCGACTGAGGAAAGGCAAAAGTGGGAGGATTTATTCCGACTCAACCACATTTTTAGGAGGAAACGAAATTGTTTAGAGGTAAAAATTATAAAGAGAGCGCAAAGCTCATAGATAAGCAGGCCCTCTATGATCCCATGGAGGCATTCGGCCTGGTAATAAAGGCAAGCAAGGCAAAGTTCGACGAGACCGTCGAGCTGCACGTCAAGCTCGGCGTTGACGGCCGTCACGCAGACCAGCAGGTCCGCGGCGCTATCGTCCTTCCCAACGGCACCGGCAAGATCGTCCGCGTCCTCGTTTTCTGCAAGGACGAGCGTAAGGAAGAGGCTCTGGCAGCAGGCGCAGACTACGCCGGCGGCATGGATCTCGTTGAGAAGATCCAGAAGGAGAACTGGTTCGAGTTCGACACCGTTATCGCAAGCCCCGACATGATGGGCACCGTAGGTCGTCTCGGTAAGGTCCTCGGTCCTAAGGGACTGATGCCCTCCCCCAAGGCAGGCACCGTAACCCCCAACATTGCTCAGGCTATCAAAGAATCCAAGGCCGGTAAGGTCGAGTACCGTCTGGATAAGACCAACATCATCCACTGCCCCATCGGCAAGGTCTCCTTCGGTGCAGATAAGCTGTACGAGAACTATGCAGCTCTCATCGGCGCTATCATCAAGGCAAAGCCCGCAGCGGCAAAGGGCCAGTACATCAAGTCCTGCGTCACCGCTTCCACCATGGGCCCCGGCGTCAAAATCAACGCCCAGAAGCAGCTCTGATAATAAGCAGCAAAAAACCGGAACGGTGTCCACCGTCCCGGTTTTTTCTTTTTAGAGGCGCATTGGGGCAGCTACGGATACGGTTGTTGCGTGAACCCGGTGTCGAAGCTGCGGATGAAACCGTGGCTGCCTCGCCATACGTTAGTACGGTGTTTAATTTTTGCTCCGCACCACCTTTTGTCTTCCCCTTGCGGAGCTTGAGGGGAAGATGCCGCTTGCGGCAGATGAGGTGTAAATAAATCCGCGCCGTAGGCGCTACTTTGTTGCAATATGTATCGGTTTTGCCGGAACTCAAATCTATAGCTGTAGGGAACGGATTTATCCGTTCCGCTTGCTGTGGTTTCGTCGGCAATTTCCGGTCGGGATACCGCAAAAACCGTATCGGTACAATGTGATTGCGCCACTAAAAGGCGCCACTAAAAATGTGTTTGCCTGACGGCAAAAATTAAAATAACACCTCATCCGTCACCAATGTGACACCTTCCCCTCAAGCTACGCAGGGGAAGGCATTTTAGAGGCGCTTTACGCTGGTGCCGATACATTTATTGCGTCAGCCCGACCGGAGGGTGCAGGCAAAACCATCACACGCGGAACGGATAAATCCGTTCCCTACGAGCGACCGGTGGCCGCAGCGGAGAGCTAATAGCTTTTTTATTCAACCCCTCGGCGGCAAAGCAGCCTGCTCCCCTTGCATGGGAGCCAATGTGGTGCGGCGCAGAATTTAACACCGCACTAACGTGTGGCGGCAGTTTCCCGGTTTCGTCGGTAACTTCGACACCGGGTTCACGCAATATGCGTATTGGTAGCTGCGTCAAAGCGCCTCTGAAAAAGCGAGGCAGCCATGGTTTCCTCCGTACTCCCGAACCGGGCTACCAGAGATATATGTATCCGTAGGTGCCCCAATTCGCCTCTAAAAATTCAGTCTCTGAGGGAGATGATCTTATTATACAGCGTGTCGGAGCGCTCGAGGAAAAACAGGACGAGCGTCTGCACGCACAGCATAATGCCGAACTGCCCGAGTCGCGTCAGGAACAGCGGGCCGAGCGGCGGGCCGAACACGAGCGAGATCATCGTCGTGGTGAGGATTAGCGAGACTACAAGCCCGTTCACGAGCGCCGTAAGTATGCAGCCGGAGAGCTTCAGGCGCCTGTTATAAAGCGCAGCGCCGAGGATCGCGCCGCCGATGGCGGCCGTGACGGTGAAGCCGGGGAAATACGCTCCCGTCGGGAACAGCAGCGAACCGACAAGGTCGCCAAGCCCGGCGCAGACCGCCGCCCAGCCGGGGCCGTAGAGCATGCCGCAGACCATCACCGCGGCAAAGCCGAGGCCGATCTTCGTCAGCGGCATGTTAAGCGCAAGAACGCGCGTGAATATTACGTCGAAGGCGATGAGCATTGCGCTTATCGCGATTTTTTTCGTGCTTATTTTCATTGGCACCTCTCAGATCAGTGTAGAAGTCCGACAGCGGCGCTGCCGGCGGAGAACACGGCGATCGCGTTGACCGACATGTGGAAGAATATGCTCGTCCAGATCGAGCCGGAGCGCTCGTAGATCCTGCACAGCACTATTGCCGCCGGGATATACTGTATCGCAAGCAGCAGATAGCTTGCATCCCAAAGCAGCACGGCGTACTGCCAGACGTGGTATAGGCAGAACATCACGATCGACGCTGCGTAGGCCGCGACGCGGCTTTTTTGATGCAGACCGCAGAAAATTCCGCCGCGGAAGATGCTCTCCTCGACGATGGGCGCGAGGAAAACGGTCATTGCGATGATGATGCCGCGGTCGGCGCTGAGCATGGTGCTTATGGTCTGCTCGTTGAGGTTGTCGGTGTTTATGTTCAGCGCCTTGAGCGCATACGTTGCTATCATGCCGAGCGCGATATACGCGACCCAGCCGAGCGCAAAGCTCGTCAGGCACCTGCCCGGCGCGTCAACAAGCCCGTCGAAGCTGCGGCGCAGGAACTTGCCCAGAAACAGCGCGACAAGCAGCAGGCTCAGCGCATAGTAGATAAAATTCATCTGCGAAGCGCTCAGAAGGTCGGGCTTTGCCGCCATCAGCAGGCTCAGCGCGATCGGGAACACCGCCATGTGGAGCACCAAAAGTATCATCGCGCTCCAAAACTCGGATTTTTTCAGACTGTCGCGCATCAGCCCCTCGCTTTCTGCTGAAGCTCGCTGAGCAGATTCAGCGCCTCGAGCGGTGTGAGTGAATTTATGTCCGTGCCGCGCAGAATGCGCCCGACCTCGTCGGTGCCTGCGTCAACAAGGCTTATCTGATCGTCCTTTTCCGGCTTTTTCGCCTTCGGCGACGCGGCCTCGGCCTCGAACTGCCGGAGATAGGTCTTGGCCTTGGAAACGACCTTGTCCGGAACTCCGGCGAGCTTTGCGACCTCGATGCCGTAGCTGTCGTCGGCAGCGCCGGGCACGATCTTGCGCAGGAAAACGAGGCTGTCGCCCTGCTTTTTCGCGCTTATCGAATAGTTGTGCACGCCCTCGACGCTGCCCTCGAGCGCGGCCAGCTCGTGATAATGCGTTGCGAACATCGTTTTTGCGCCGAGCCTTTTCCTGTCCGCGCAGTATTCCAGCACCGCGCGCGCTATCGCCATGCCGTCGTAGGTCGAGGTGCCGCGGCCGATCTCGTCGAGGATCAGCAGGCTTTGCCCCGTCGCGTGGCTGAGGATATTCGCGACCTCGCTCATCTCGAGCATGAAGGTCGATTGACCCGACGCGAGATCGTCCGACGCGCCGATGCGCGTGAACACGCGGTCGACAACGCCGATGACGGCGCTTTTTGCCGGAACGAACGAGCCGATCTGCGCCATGAGCGTAATGAGCGCGGTCTGGCGCATGTAGGTGCTCTTGCCGGCCATATTCGGCCCGGTGACTATGGCGACGCGGTTTCCCTCGCAGTTGAGCTGCGTGTCGTTCGGAACAAAGGCAATATCGCTGAGCGTCTGCTCGACGACGGGATGCCGCCCCTCGCGGATGATAAGCTCGCCCGAGGCGTCCACCTCCGGCATGCAGTAGTCGTTGCGCACGGCGACCTCGGCAAAGGCGCACAGAACGTCAAGCTGCGCTATCGCCTCGGCGGTTGCCTGGACCTTCGCGACCTGCTCGGCTATCGTGCTGCACAGGTCCATGAAAAAGTCGTATTCCAGCTGCTTTATCTTGTCCGAAGCGGTCAGGAGCGTCGTTTCAAGCTCCTTCAGCTCCGGGGTGAAGTAGCGCTCGTTTGAAACAAGCGTCTGCTTGCGTATGTAGTTATCGGGGATCTTGACATCGCCTGCGGATTTCGGCACGTCGATGTAGTAGCCGAACACCTTGTTGTAGCCGATCTTGAGCTTTTTGATGCCGGTGCGGATGCGCTCCTTGGCCTCAAGCTCCGCGACTGCCTGCGCGCCGTTATCGCGGATGTTGCGCAGGTGATCGACCTGGTCGGAGTAGCCGGGCTTGAGTATGCCGCCCTCGCGCACGGAAAACGGGGGATCGTCGCAGATCGCCCAGCTTATGCGCATGTGTATCTCCTCAAGCGTGTCAAGCTCGGATATCGAGCGCAGAAGCGCGCTTTTGAAGGGCTTTAAAAGCTCAACTATCCTCGGCAGCGCCGCCGCGCAGTCACGCAGAACGATAAGGTCGCGGCCGTTTGCCGTGCCGTAAACGACGCGGCCGATGAGCCGCTGCATGTCGCCCATGCCGCGCAGAGTGTCGATAAGCTCGCCGCGCGCGACGTTGTCCTTGAAAAGCTCGTCCACGGCGCTGAGCCTGCGCTTTATGGCGATGGGGCTAAGAAGCGGCCGCTCGATCCACGCGCGCAGCTCGCGTCCGCCCATCGGCGTTTTCGTCTTGTCCAGCACCCACAGGAGCGAGCCGCGCTTTTCGCCCGTGCGCAGCGATTCCGTCAGCTCCAGCGAGCGGCGCGTCGCCCAGTCAAGCTCCATGTATCTTCCGCCGGTGAACAGGTCGATGCGGCGAATGTGCGCCATGTCGGTTTTCTGCGTTTCGCTGATATACCGCAAAAGCGCTCCGGCAGCCGACACTGCCGCCGGTGCGTCGCCAAGCCCGGCCTCGTCGATCGAGGAAAGGCCGAACTGCTCGCACACGCGCGCAGCGCAGGACATGTATTCGTAATCGTCGCCGCCCATTTCGAGCATGCAGCCGAGCTTTTTCTGCGCAAAGTCGGGGATAGTTTTTGTCTCGGCCGCGCCCTTGTTCATGATAAGCTCGCGCGGCGCGAAGCGGCCAAGCTCGTTGAGAACGTGGCTCAGGTTATCGCCCTCGAACGCCGCGACGCAGAACTCGCCCGTCGAGATATCGCAGAACGCCGCCGCGCACTTGCCCGATTCGTAGTACACCGCGCCCAGGTAGTTGCTCTTGCCCTCCTCGAGCATCGAAGCGTCCGTCACCGTGCCGGGGGTGATTATCCTTATAACGTCGCGCTTGACAAGGCCCTTGGCCGTCGCCGGGTCCTCTATCTGCTCGCAGATGGCGACCTTGTAGCCCTTGGCGATCAGCCGCGCTATATACGTCTGGCTGCTGTGATACGGAACGCCGCACATAGGCGTGCGCTGCTCGGGGTCGGCGACCGACCTGTCGCGCGTGGTCAGCGCAAGGTCAAGCTCACGCGAGGCAACGCGCGCGTCCTCGTCGAACATCTCGTAAAAATCCCCGAGGCGGAAAAACAGCAGACAGTCGCTGTATTGCGACTTGATCTGCTGATATTGCATTTTCATCGGTGTAAGCTCTGCCATTTTTTCAGTAGCGCTTTAGCGCACTCCTTATACGTTTATTGCGGTAGCCCGGTAACGAGACAATGGATCAAACCATAACGTTTCGCGTCCCGGAAAATTTGTGCTATATTAGTGCAAAATATCGTCTGCACCCTTTGACTTCCTCTGCGTAGCTTGAGGGGAAGGTGTCGCCTTGGCGACGGATGAGGTGTGATTTTAATCTTTGCCGTCAGGCAAAAACATTTTTTTAGAGGCGCATCCACATTGTGCCGATACATTTATTGCGGTATCCCGGTATCGAAGCTGCGGTGGAAACCGTAGGTGCCTCGCATCCCGGGAGTTTGTTCTATATTGGTGCAAAATATCGCCTGCACCCCATTGCCTTCCCCTGCGTAGCTTGAGGGGAAGGTGTCGCCTTGGCGACGGATGAGGTGTCATTAAATCTGCGCCGTAGGCGCTACATTTTTTAGAGGCGCTTTTTTAGTGGCGCTTTTACAATGTACCGATACATTTTTTGCGGTTGCCCGACCGGAAACTGCCGATGAAACCGTTACAAGCGGAACGGATAAATCCGTTCCCTACGACTCTATTTCAGTGCCGATGAAACCGCTACATGTGGGCGAGCAATGCTCACCCCTACGGGTGCGGTGCAGAATTTAACACTGCACTAATGTATGGCGGCAGTTTTCCGGTTTCGTCGGCAACTTCGACACCGGGCAACCGCAATATGCGTATCCGTAGGTGCCCCAATGCGCCTCTAAAATGATTGACTGTGAGTTTTTGCTATGATATACTGATTTTTAATTTACCGGGCAGCAGCCCACGAATGGAGAGTGTTAGATCCGAAATGGACGATGCCAGTCGATTGTCGCTGATAGTCGTAATTCTGCTTATCCTGTGCGCGGCGTATTTTGCCGTGGCGGAGACCTCGTTTGCCTCGGTCTCCAAGGTCAGGATAAAGGTCCGCGCCGAGCGCGGCGAGGCAAAAGCAATACGGGCGCTGAAGGTGCTCGACAACTTTGACCTTGCGATAACGAGCATACTCATATGCACAAATATCGTACATCTTTCTGCGGCGAGCATAGCTACGCTTGCGGTAACGCGCATGTTCCCGGGCGTAAGCGGCGCGGTTACGATCAGCACGTTTGTAATGACGCTGGTCGTGTTCTTTGCCGGCGAGATGCTGCCCAAGAGCATCGCGAAGAAATACAGCGAGCGGCTGTCGCTGGCGGTCGCGGGTTCGCTGTGGTTTTTCATGACCGTTCTCAAGCCTCTTGCAACGCTGCTGACGGCGATAGGCAATTTCGCCGCAAAGCTTGCCAAGGCCGATCCGCAGATATCCGTCACCGAGGACGAGATATACGATATCATTGAGGATATGACCGAAGAGGGCAGCCTCGATGAGGAGCGCGGCGAGCTTATAAGCTCGGCTCTGCAATTTGCGGAAACGACGGTCGAGAGTATACTTACCTCGCGCGTGGACATAGTCGCGCTTGACATCGACGATCCTGTCGATGAGATGCTCGGCACCATACGCAGCGAAACGCACAGCCGCCTTCCCGTGTACGAGGGCAGCATTGATAATATTATAGGTATACTGTCGATACGGAAATTTATAAAAACATACCTGCGCGAGGGCGAAAAAATGGACGTTCGCGCGCTTTTGGATGAGCCGTACTTCATCCACGGCAGCACGAACATAGACGGGCTGCTTCCGGTGATGAGCAAAAAGCGGCTCAATATGGCCGTGGTTACGGATAACTACGGCGGCACGCTCGGCATAGTGACGGTCGAGGATATCCTCGAGGAGCTTGTTGGCGAGATCTGGGACGAGGACGACGTCGTCGAAGAGCCGTATGTCGCGCTGGATAACGGCGAGTGGGACTGCACCGCCGAGATGACCGTCAGCGACGTTTTCGAGCTTCTGGAGCTTGACGAGGACGACGATGACGAGTTTACGAATAAGCTCCTGGGCGAGTGGGCCTATGAGCAGTTTGACAATATCCCCTCGGTGGGCGACAGCTTTGAATATGATAACGTTGCCGTCACCGTGTCGGAAATGCGCAATAACCGAATACTGCGGCTGAGGGTGCGCCTCATCGACGAGGGAGGTGAGGAGAAATGACCTGGGCATATGTCTGCGGAATAATCGTCTGCATCATCTTCTCGCATATCTTCTCCTCGGCCGAGATGTCTTACTCCTCGTGCAACCGCATGAGGCTCGAAAACGCCCGTGACGACGGCTCGAAGCGCGCCAAGGTCGCGGTGAAGATCGTCGATAACTTTGACGATTCACTCTCGGCAATACTTATAGGCAATAACCTTGCGAACATAGCAAACTCCTCGCTCGGCTCGCTGCTGGTGCTGGAGCTTTGCAACGGCGACGACAGCTATGCGTGGGTGTCAACGCTCACGATAACGATTCTGGTTATCATCTTCGGCGAAACAATACCGAAGATCATAGCCAAAAGCAGTGCAAACCGTTTGGCCTTGACCTACGCCTATTTCGTGCGCGGCCTGACGATCATATTCATGCCGCTTATCCGCCTTGTCGTCGGGCTTATAAAGCTGCTGACGCTTGGGCTCAAGGGCGAAGCGGAGGACACCGACGAGGAAGCCGCCGTCGAGGAGCTGAGCTCTATCATAGAGACTGCCGAGGACGAGGATGTCCTTGACGAGGATCGCTCGGAGCTTGTGCAGGCGGCGATAGACTTTTCGGATATAATGGCCTCCGAGGTAATGACCGCGCGTGTTGACGTTGTAGCGTTGGATATCGACGAGGACATGGCCGATCAGATCGAAACGATCGAGAATGCGCCGTTCTCGCGCATCCCGGTTTATGAGGACAGCGTGGATAACGTGATCGGCGTTCTATATCTCAATCACTTCCTCAAAGCGCTTGCAGGCGACGAGAAGCCGGATATACGCAGTCTGCTCATGCCGCCGTGCTATGTTTATAAAACCATGAAGCTGCCCGCGGTGCTCACAGAGCTGCGCAAGGCAAAGCAGCACCTGGCCATCGTCACCGACGAATACGGCGGAACGTTGGGCATACTGTCGATGGAGGATGTCCTTGAGCAGCTCGTCGGCGAGATATGGGACGATACGGATGAGATAAAGGAAGAGATCCTCGAGCGCTCCGACGGCGAGTTCGAGCTTGACGGCGACATGAGCATCTCCGATTTCATCGACCTTGTCGGCATCCGTGAGCGTGATTTTGAGGCGGAAAGCGAAACCGTCGGCGGCTGGACGATAGAGATGTTCGGCTCGTTCCCCTCGGTGGGCGACAGCTTTGATTATGAAGATCTGCACATCACAGTTCTTGAAATGGACGGACTGCGAGTCGAAAAAGTCCTCGTAGTCAAAAAACCTAAGGAAGATGACAACGAAGACGATTAATTTAAATGAAAGCCTTCTCCGTTTTTTCGGAGAAGGCTTCAGCGTGTCGAAAAAGTCCAGCAACGGCTGGGCTTTTTTGCGTTTATATGATAAAATGGTTCTGGGTGATGAAAGATGCTGGAACGCGGAAAAATGG
>ERZ1027125.846-NODE-846-length-11069-cov-5.247503_pt1 | contig 11069 bp, 11 predicted proteins | sample MGYA00519249_ERZ1027125 | MGnify/ENA primary metagenome ERZ1027125 (study PRJEB26926, sample SAMN06164580) | human gut metagenome | biome: ENVO:00009003; feature: ENVO:2100002; material: ENVO:00002003 | host: Homo sapiens | place: USA | collected 2012 ... | reverse complement strand
GATCTACACGCGTAAGATCGTCGGCAGCGTCAGATGTGTATAAGAGACAGCAACGCCACACCTTGCGTGATGCGCTGCAACAGACGTGCCAAAGCGAACACCGATAAATAAACAATCAGAAACACCAATACGTACGAAGCGATCTCTGCCGTAGTAGCCGACAGATCTACCACCGAACGCAACCAGTGGGAAAACTCCGCCGCAAACAAGCGGGCGCCGATAATACCGATCAGGAAACCGCCCAACGATCCCAACTGGCGGAAGATACCTTTGGATGCTCCCACAACAGCCCCCACCAATAATACGGCAAGGATAATAATATCAATGTAATTCATCTCGTTTTCGATTATATATTAGGGTACAAAATTACATTATTTTTCAGACTTTCCGTAGCCGTTGCCCCGAAATCGCACACAATATATACGACAAGAGACCGTATCCGTCGGATACAGCCCCTTATCGCAAATGCCCGATGGCATTTCGTATTTTCAGGAAATACCGTTACAGCGTCTTTTTCACTTCCACTTCCTCGTACGCCTCGATCAAGTCGCCCACGCGCACGTCGTTATAGTTGGTGATATTCAAACCGCATTCGTAACCGGTAGCCACCTCTTTCACATCATCTTTGAAACGTTTCAAAGAACCGAGGTCGCCGGTATAAATAACGATACCGTCACGAATCAGGCGCACTTTCGTATTCCGTTTGAGTTTACCCTCTTTCACGGCACATCCGGCAACCGTACCCACTTTGGTGATGTGGTAGGTTTCGCGGACTTCGGCAGTACCGGTCACTTCTTCCTTGATTTCGGGCGACAACATACCTTCCATAGCCGCTTTGATCTCTTCGATCGCATCGTAGATGATCGAATAGAGACGGATGTCCACTCCTTCGCGTTCGGCAAGACGACGTGCCGCCATAGACGGACGCACTTGGAAACCGACGATAATCGCATCGGAAGCCGCCGCCAGCGTCACATCCGATTCGGAAATCTGACCGACAGCCTTATGCAACAGATTGACTTGAATTTCGGGAGTAGAGAGCTTGATCAACGAATCGCCCAACGCTTCCACCGAACCGTCCACATCACCTTTCACGATGATATTCAGCTCTTGGAAGTTACCGATAGCGATCCGGCGGCCTATATCGTCGAGAGTCAGCAGCTTATGCGTACGCAAACCTAACTCGCGTTGCAACTGTTCGCGTTTGTTGGCGATTTCGCGAGCCTCCTGTTCCGTTTCCATTACGTGGAACACATCACCCGCCTGCGGCGCACCGTTCAATCCCAAGATCTGTACCGGTGTGGAAGGTCCTGCCTCCTTGATACGGGTATTACGTTCGTTGAACATGGCTTTGACACGACCGTAGTTCGTTCCAGCCAACAGGATATCGCCCATTTTCAACGTACCGTTCTGCACCAGTACGGTAGCCACATATCCGCGGCCCTTGTCAAGAGTCGATTCGATCAACGTTCCGACAGCCCGACGGTTGGGATTCGCTTTCATATCGAGCAGCTCGGCTTCGAGCAATACCTTTTCCATCAGCTCGTGTACGCCGGTTCCCTTTTTCGCAGAGATCTCCTGCGACTGATATTTTCCGCCCCAGTCCTCGACCAGATAATTCATATTCGCGAGCTCCTCCTTGATCTTCTCGGGGTTCGCATTAGGCTTATCTATTTTATTGATAGCAAATACGATAGGCACGCCAGCCGCCGAAGCATGGTTGATAGCCTCTACGGTCTGCGGCATCACATTGTCGTCGGCTGCCACAATGATAATCGCAATATCGGTAGCCTTCGCACCGCGGGCACGCATGGCGGTAAACGCTTCGTGACCCGGCGTATCGAGGAACGTGATACGGCGGCCGTCGTCCAGTTTCACATTATACGCACCGATGTGCTGTGTAATACCGCCCGCCTCACCGGCAATCACATTGGCATTGCGGATATAGTCGAGCAACGATGTCTTACCGTGGTCTACGTGACCCATCACTACGACTACCGGAGGCCGCGACACCAGATCTTCTTCGCTGTCCTCTTCCTCGTTGATGGCTTCCACCACTTCCGCACTCACAAACTCGGTTTTAAATCCGAACTCTTCGGCTACGATATTGATCGTTTCGGCATCGAGCCGCTGGTTGATAGAAACCATCATGCCGATGCTCATGCAGGTGGAAATGACATTGTTCACCGGAACATCCATCATCACTGCCAGGTCGTTCGCCGTAACGAACTCGGTCAGTTTCAGAATGTGGCTTTCCGCCTGTTCCTGTTCTGCCAGTTCGCGTTCGCGGGTAGAGAACGCTTCGCGTTTCTCCTTACGCCATTTGGCTGATTTCTTCTGGTTTTTATTGGTCAAACGGGCAAGCGTCTCTTTAATCTGCTTCTGTACGTCCTCTTCGTTCACTTCGGCTTTTACCGGACGCTGGGGCTTGTTGTTACCCTTTGCCGGTTTACCGCCGGGACGGTTTCCGTTGTTATTGCCGCCCTGATGACGAGGCTGTTGCTGACCGAAAGAAGATGCGCTCTTTTCAATATCGACTTTCTCTTTATTGATCCGTTTGCGTTTCCGGCGTTCTCCCGACTCGTTGTCGGATGCCGCTCCGCCTTCGGCGGGTTTACGGGCTTCAAGGCGTTGTTTCTCTTTGGCTTCACGCTCTTTCCGTTTCTCCTCCTTGTTTTTCTTTTTCGGGCGGGTCTGCTGGTTCAATGCCGACAGGTCGATCTTTCCGACCACATTTATCGTAGAAGTCAATGTCGGACGTCCCAATGTGAACACTTCATCCTTATCGGCTGCGGGAGCTGCCGGTTGAGCGGCAGCCGGTTTTACCTCTTCCGCTTTCGGCTCCGGTTTCACTTCGGGCTTTATTTCGGGTTTCGGTTCGGGTTTCGGTTCTACCACCGGCTCGGGTTTAGGCTCCGGTTTCACCGGTTGAGGCTGTTCCGGTTTCACTTCCGCTTTCACCTCGGGTTTCGGGGCTACAACGGGTTCGGGAGCAGGCTTGGGAGCCGCCGGCTTTTTGGGGTTCAGATCGATTTTACCGACCACCTTCACCCGCACCTCCTCAGGTCTTGTCACCTTCACCACCTGCGGTTCTACACGAACCGGCTCTTCGGCGGGGGCAGTAGCTTTGGGAGCAGCCTCTTTATGACGACCCGAACTGAGACTATCCGATTCGAGTTTCAAGTTTTTGTCGTTACTGAATTCTTTTACCAACAGTTGATATTGCTCGTCGGTAATTTTCGTATTCGGATTAGCCTCTACCGAAATGCCTTTCTTTTGCAGAAATTCGACAGCCGTCTGGATTCCCACATTCAAATCTCTTGCTACTTTATTTAACCTGATTGACATACTTATTTTTTACATTAATACTAAAAATGGTGGAGAGGTTTTTGTCGCGCCCTCTCCGGGTGCGGGAAGGACGAATCAATCTTCGAACTCCGCTTTCAAGATAGCCAATACCTCATCGACGGTATCGTCTTCCAGATCGGCTTTTTCGATCAGGGTTTCGCGGGGCATAGCCAGCACGCTCTTCGCAGTAGCGCAACCGATAGCTTTCAACGCATCGATCACCCAGCTATCGATTTCGTCGGAGAATTCGTCGAGGTAAATATCCTCATCTTCCTCCTCGTCGATATCGCGATAAACGTCGATCGTATATCCGGTAAGCATCGAAGCCAGTTTGATATTCAAACCGCCCTTACCGATTGCCAGAGAAACCTCTTCGGGTTTCAGGAACACTTCGGCTTTCTTCTCTTCTTCGTTCAGTCTGATCGAAGAGATTTTCGCCGGGCTCAACGCGCGTTGGATAAACAACGATGCGTTGGAGGTGTAGTTGATCACGTCGATATTCTCGTTACGGAGTTCGCGGACGATACCGTGGATACGCGAACCTTTCACACCGACGCAGGCTCCCACCGGGTCGATACGATCGTCGTACGACTCTACCGCCACTTTGGCACGCTCGCCCGGGATACGGGCAATCGCACGGATCAGGATCAGACCGTCGTGAATTTCGGGCACTTCCAGTTCGAACAGGCGGCGCAGGAAATCGTTCGACGTACGCGATACGATGATCTTCGGGTTGTTGTTCTTGTTGTCCACATCCAGCACGACCGCGCGTGCCGTTTCACCTTTCCGGTAAAAATCCGACGGGATCTGTTCCGACTTCGGCAACAGCAGTTCATTGCCCTCGTCGTCGATAAGCAACATCTCGCGTTTCCAAGTCTGATAAACTTCGGCGCTTACCAACTCACCGATTTTATCTTTATACTTATTATATATGGCATCTTTCTGCAAATCGAGAATCTTCGAAGCCAGCGTCTGGCGCAAGTTCAAGATAGCACGACGACCGAATTTTTCGAAGATCACTTCGTCGGTCATCTCCTCACCCACTTGGAAATCAGGATCAGTCTGACGGGCTTCCGACAAAGACACCTGCAAATTGCTGTCGGTCACCTGACCGTCTTCCACGATCTCGCGGTTCCGCCAGATCTCGAAGTCGCCTTTGACAGGATTGACAATCACATCGAAGTTTTCGTCCGTACCGAACATTTTAGCCAGCACATTCCGGAACGACTCCTCCAACACGCTGATCATCGTCGTTATCTCAATATTCTTTAACTCTTTAAACTCAGAGAACGTATCGACCATGCTCATGGTCTCCTCTTTCTTAGCCATATTATTTAAATCTGATTAGATATTTTGTATATTTTACTTCATCGTAAGCGAAAGTCAAATCTTCCTCCACTTCTATTTTCCGTTTTGCATTTTCGGGTTTCACCTTTTTGGTGATCGTCACCGTAAAGCGTTCTTCCCCGGCATCTTTCAATACGCCCGAAAGTTTCACGCCTCCTTTGGTGAGCACCTCGACCTCATTGCCTATGTTCTTCCGATACTGCCCCAACACCTTGAACGGCGATGTAAGCCCTGCCGAACCCACTTCCAATTCGAAATCCTCGGTATCCCGGTCCAGTTTCGATTCGATAAAACGGCTCAATTCCACACAGCGGTCGATATCCACCCCTTCGCGATTGTCTATCTCCACAACAATCGTATTGCCGGGCTGCACCGTCACGTCCACTACAAAATAGTCCGTGCCCTGCAAACCCTCTTCTACATAGCGCAATATGTCTTCTCTCTCTATCATAACCCTATTAGAAAAAAACGAGGGGACAACCTGCCCCCTCCGTCTTCCATTCGTTGCAAATATAGTATATAATTATCTTGTGCGCAAATCGAGCCGTTTCAATTGGTGTAAATCTTCACTAAAACCCGATTATTTTCAAATTATTTATATTTTATTATATTATATAAACACACTTCGCATATAGGTACGCAACTCCCGTTCCAGTTCTTTTTCCCTACCGCTGCAATACCGGTCGCACAACCGGTGAAAGCGCTCGCTATGTTCGAGATAGGTAAGATGTGCCAATTCGTGGCAAATCACATAATCGACCAAATGCGCCGGAAAAAGCATCAATGTTTTCGACAGTTGAATATCCCCCCGCGCCGTACAATGCCCGAGCTTACTCCTGCCATGACCGATCGTAAGTTTTCCGAAACGGACACCGAACCTATCGGCAAGACGCAGCACGCGCGGATAAAGTTCGGCATAAGCCCGGTGCGACAGAACCGTACTGACTGCCCGCAACACCCGATCGCGATTTTCCGGCAACGTCCACTCTACCCCTTCCGGCAAGAGTACGACCAGCGTATCGCCATCGTACTTGAAATGGATTCGCGAACGGTCGAACGTCTGTTCCGACAACCTGATCTCTCCGCATAAATAAGGAATCACTCCACCGGGTAACCAACGGCTATCGGTTCGACGGGAAGCCTCTTTTTCAAGCAAGGCAGATACCGAATCCCGATTCTCCCGCAACACCCGATCGACCTCCGACAAGTCAGTCCGTTCGGGGCAGGTCACCCATAAACGCCCCTGCCTGATGCGCAAAATGATCCGACGCGCACGGGCATCGGTGCGCACCGTCACTTCTCCAAACTCGGTATGTTCATAACTATACGTTCCCACGTCCCACTCTTTTCGTCGAACAAAAATAGTGCAAGTCGAAGACAGAACCAAACTTGTTTGGGTTATGTTGAGACGCAGCCTATTTTCTGAAAAGATAGTGCAAATCGAAAACAAAGACCGATTTACCCGAGTTATACCTCTGATACGCAATTCGTTTCCGCAGGACAAAGACAAACCGGGAAACAAAAGCGTGCAACATTGCCTCATTCCGAAACATTTAAAACATGTTAAATACATTACATACAACAGTACTATGTATTGCATAGTACTAAACAAACAGATATATTTGCACCATAAACACAAACAATATGGACATCGACAACGTTAAATCGCAAATGCGAAAGGGTATACTCGAATATTGTACCCTGTTGATTCTCAACAAACGGCGCGCCTATGTATCCGATATTATCCAATCGCTCAAAGACGCGCAGCTCATTGTAGTGGAAGGCACGTTATACCCTCTGCTCACCCGGCTGAAAAATGCCGGACTATTGACCTACGCCTGGCAGGAATCCACGCAAGGACCTCCCCGCAAATACTACGAACTGACAGCGGAAGGCGAAGCCGCCCTCTCCGATCTGGAAAAATCGTGGATGGAGCTGAACCGGGTAATCACCCATATTAAAGAACAAAACACAACATTATAAGCCGTATGAAAAAGACAGTAAACATCAATCTGAGCCATAAGGTATTCCACATCGACGAAGATGCATACGAACGTCTCGTAGAATATCTCGACAAACTGCGTGCCCACTTTGCCAAAGAGGAAGGCTGTGCCGAAATACTCGACGACATCGAAAACCGCATCGCCGAACTCTTCTCCGAGCATCTGCGTTTCGGCATGGAGGTTATCTCCCTGCCCGAAGTTACCGAAGTAATCAACATTCTCGGATCGCCCGAAGACATCGTTTCGCCGCTGGACGACGAACAGGTAAACGCCGATGCGACAGCCGAAGAAACACAATCCGAAGAGCCAGCCAAAGAGAAAGTGCAGACTCCCCGGCGGTTGTTCCGCGACCCCGACAATCAGATATTAGGCGGTGTCGCCTCCGGATTGGGATGGTATCTTGGCATCGACACCACATTTATCCGGCTTTTTTTAGTACTGCTCACCCCCCTGTGGTTCACATCCGTCTGGATCTATCTGCTGCTGTGGATCTGCATTCCTGCCGCCCGTACCACATCTCAGAAACTCCAAATGAAAAGGCAACCGGTAGACATCAGTTCGATTGTCGATGAAGTTTCGAAAGAGACGGAATCGATCCGGAAGAACGGATTTTGGGATGGCGTAGGCAATGTATTCCGTGCCCTGTTCAAATTCATATTCGCCTGCATCGGGTTAATCATCGGCGGCATACTGCTGGTTATCATACTCGGATTCATCGGCGGCATACTCGGCATCATCTTCTTGGAAACCGGACTGATCTCCGGGCTTCCCTTCTGGCATACCTATACCTCGCAATACTCCGCACTGATGGGACTTTCGACGTTGCTCACATTCGGCATCCCCCTCTACGCCGTATTGCGTTCGATACTGAGCCACTCGCTGAACTGGAAGCCGCAGAGCAAAGCGGTAACCATCATCCTCTGCATCCTGTGGGCAATCGGAGCTGTCGGACTGATCTACATCGGATTCTTCCAGATCCCTTCGACCATTGTCTCTGTCGGATGCACCATATAACCCTGCTCCCATACGTTTTAAATAAACTGCAAGCCGAGAGCAGAAGACATCAAGTGAATACTTGAATGGATTCTGCCGAGGCGCAGCGGTTATTGAAAACAAAAATTTTAAATAAGCAAGCAACAGGGGCTGTATCGAGACCTAAGTTTCGATACAACCCCTTTTCGATGCGTTAGAATGTCTAAGATGCAAGACGCCGAAGATGAAGACGACAGGAATTTACTCGCGTAGACGACTTGCCTTCATGCAGATGGCAAGCACAGATTTGCCGCAACGTCCCTGCATCTATATCCTCAATCCGTTTCGGCAGCCAATTGAATGCCCGTCAATAGACAATAAAAATCCCCTTCTCCTAACCGGACTTCAAAAGTCCGCTCCCGTCCGGTACGGTTCGCTTCAAGCGTCAAAACAACATCATTCTGTTCCCGTTTGACGGTAAGCCACTCCACGGTCTTTTCAAAAATCTTCTCTGCGAAACAAAGATGATCTTCTTCCTCTGTCGAATAATACACGGTTTCATCTACCTTTATACAGTCGATCCACCAAAAAGATTCGGTCGTAGCACGCAAAGTCCCGCCTTCCGCACCGGCAACGACCTCCTTCGGATTCAATTGGATTATATCGGGCCACCAGCCTTCCAGAGCGATTTGTATACCGGGAATCTCGATCGTACGGTCGCCGAACAGCAGGTGTAAAGCAAATCTACGCGGTAGTCGTCCCTCGTTTTGCGTAACCGACACGACAATTTTACGGTCGCTGCATTTTACAGTCAGCCACTCGAATGTATAGCTTCCGTCGGCATTCTTTTCCGCCTCCGCCACTTTGTAAAGACGACCTTCCACCTCTACCGCATCCAAACTCCATCCGGTTTTGCGGGTCTGGACAGAGTCTATACTTTCCTCTGCGTAAAATCCGATGATGGTATCGGAAAGCCCGAGCGGATTCTCATCCGTCACATCCGGATGTTCCGTGACAGGGTTGTCGGACGAACAGGCAAAGCCTCCGGCAATCAACCCCAATATCAATAAAATAGAATATACGTTTTTCATATACAATTTTTAAGCATTGAAAATCTTTGATTTATCACACCTTATCTACATTTCCCCAATCATCAAAATAGTATCAATCCGTTTCGGTAGCCAATTGAGTCCCTTTCAAAAGGCAAAAATAATCTGCCTCTTGTAAATCGACTTCAAAAGTCCGCTCCCGTCCGGTACGATTCGCTTCAAGCGTCAAGACAACATCATTCTGTTCCCGTTTGACAGTAAGCCACTTCACGGTCTTTTCAAAAATCATTTCTTTGAAACAAAGATGATTTTCTTCCCTCGTCGAATAATACACGGTTTCATCTACTTTTATACTGTTGATCCACCAAAAAGATTCGGTCGTAGCGCGCAAAATCCCGCCTTCCGCCCCGGCAACGACCTCTTTCGGATTCAATTGAATTACATCGGGAATCCAACCTATCGGAGCATATTGCACACCGGGAATCTCGATCGTACGGTCGCCGAACAGCAGTCGTAAAATAAATCTACGCATAGACCCTTCGTTCTTGATAGCCGACACGACAATTTCCCGGTCACTGCATTTTACGGTCAGCCACTCGAACGTATAGCTTCCGTCGGCATTCTTTTCCGCTTCCGCCACTTGATAAAGATGGTCTTCCACCTCTACCGCATCCAAACTCCATCCGGTTTTGCGGGTCTGGACAGACTGCGTGTCTGCCACATCATAAAGTACAATAATAGTATCGGATAGCCCGAGCGGGTTCTCAGCCGTCACATCCGGATGTTCCGTGACAGGATTGTCGGACGAACAGGCAAAACCGCCAACAATCAACCCTAATATCAGCCAAATAGAATATACGTTTTTCATATACAGCCTTTTAAATGTTACAAATATTTTTAGAATTATCACTCCCTGTTTCAACAATACACACAGATACAATATAAAGTTCAAACAATCATATTCTCGCGCCGTTTATCTTATTAGCAGGAGACTTTCTATTTCCACTGTTTATACCAAAATTTACTTCACAGAAAAAAACGACCTGTCTACATATCTTCCATTATTTCCAACATCAAAAACGTCTCCGGAGAAATAGCCATCACTGTCTCCTCCCCACCCCCACTCGCAATGAAGATATACATTCTGTATTCCCGTCTGGGTATACGGGTCTTGCCAACAATAAGTACACCCGTCTACCACCCAAGCATGTCCAATTTTTTTAGATAAATTTCTCCCATCCATATATATAATATTACGTTCAGAGAGAGAATTTACAATCGCAGTATCCGAGTAGGATCTCAGACCCACTTCTTTTATCTTAAAATTCAATTCTTTCAATAAAGAATAAGCATCCCAACTAGAAGCTGCACTTACACCGGGTTTGTAAACCATTTCAATATCTTTCCCAATAAAATACAACAACTTCGCTGCATAATCGACCGCTTCTTCATACGTATAAGTCGGTCCTACCCCCACGACTCTCCGGCCTTTGGAATTTGCTTTCTTCTCCTCAAATGCCCGATGGATAGAATTCAAATAGAATGTCATGTCATGGTAATCCAACGTATATCCGCAATACACCATAATCTGCCCGACAGCAACCGCCACACAACCGACCGGACACCCCGGATGTTCCTGTATTACATATTTATTAAAAGGTGATCTTTGATTCCATGTCGTTGCCATCCCCAAATCCACTCCTGTGCATCCGACAAGATAATCGTCCGGCATCACCACAGTCGTATCCGACTCCTGAATATTCGCCATATAATCGTCAAGAAGAGAAACGAAATTGGCATATACGATATCATCGTCACTCTTCTCGTACGAGAAAGTCCCCTTCTCCGAATATGCAAGTACCGGGAAAACCCGATTGTCTGTCGAAACAATCACAAAACCGTCTCCATCCGCCCTTATTCAATATATAAGCAAGAGTATCGTTCCGAAATGCGGTCGAACGAGTGATATTCGGAGTATCGTCTAAAACATAATCGACTTGAAACAGAGAAGTCGAACGCGTAGTTTTCCCCAAGAAGCTATTCGCAATATGAATAGCATCCTCCTTGGAAATCTTATACATATCGGTTCCTACATCCGAAACTTCGGCTTCTTCTATTCCGAACTCTCCGGTATCGGAGCATGAACACAAAGCCACAAAAAGCAGCCCCAACCAAAAAGCAGTTTTTTTCATAAATAAAAAATTTATAGGTTAGTAATTATCAAATACCAAATTGATTAATCGGGACATGACCAATATAGCGAAAGGCGGGAGCAGAGACAAAAGGGAAATAAAATTTCGCAATCGGGTTATGCCGAGCCGCCTCCTATATTCTACAAATATAGCTGTCT
>ERZ1027125.844-NODE-844-length-11077-cov-5.330974_pt1 | contig 11077 bp, 16 predicted proteins | sample MGYA00519249_ERZ1027125 | MGnify/ENA primary metagenome ERZ1027125 (study PRJEB26926, sample SAMN06164580) | human gut metagenome | biome: ENVO:00009003; feature: ENVO:2100002; material: ENVO:00002003 | host: Homo sapiens | place: USA | collected 2012 ... | reverse complement strand
CAGATGTGTATAAGAGACAGACCTACAATAATATTATAGATTTTGTTGTAGATTTTGAATTTTGTTCGTATATTTGTGGCATGAACGAAGATACAGATTGTATGAAAGGTGATATTTTTTGCCCACGCTGTATAGAGTTGGGGCGAAAGCCGAAATTGCTTGGCAGATACGAGGATTTGGTTGGAAGCGGAATCGTCTATCTATTTTGCAAGAAATGCGGTAAAGAGATACCGATAGATATACGGGGTATTAGCTCAGATAGGTAGAGCGTCTGCTTTGCAAGCAGAAAGTCGGGGGTTCGAGTCCCTTATGCTCCACGAAGGATAAATAAGATTGAGATTACACAGAGCCACAGAGCCGATAGATGCAGTAATGCGTTTGTCGGCTCTGTTGGTTTACAAACATAGCGCGGTAGAGCAGTGGTAGATCGCTTGGCTCATAACCAAGAGGGCGGCGGTTCGATTCCGTCCCGCGCAACAAGCTCAGAAAAAGACAGGATAGAATTAGAGCCAAAGAGCCATATCCCGGAAACGGGGTTTGGCTCTTTTTTATTAACACTAAAAATTCAATATGAAGCAAAAGATCAAGGAAGCAGTGCAACAGCTGAATAAGACGCTGGGGCTAAGTGAATCGACTGTGGACGGGCTGGTCGCTTTCGCAATGGCCGTCGTAAAGGATGAATCGGAAATTGAGGGATTCGTAAACAGCGAAGCATTCAAGGGCCTACTCAAATCCTATCAGAGTGAAGCTGACAAGGTACGCACCAAAGCCTCCGACAGCAAGAAAGCCGAGTATGAGGCTAAGATTGCGGAACTCGAAGCCAAGCTCAACGGCAACAATCCCCCCGAACAAAACCCCGAACCGAAGCCGCAGAACGATGAAGTCCCGGCTTGGGCGCAAGCTCTTATCGAGCAAAACAAGACGCTTGCCGAGAAACTGACCGCGTTTGAGACAGCCAAGACAGCCGAGCTTGCCGTGAAGCAGGCGCAGGATAAATTCGGTGCAGACGAATGGGTCAACGGATATCCCGAACTGCGTGACAGCGCGTGGGCGCAGGCAATGCGCATCTACGACCGCACGGGCAAGTCAATGACCGCAGACGAACTTCACGCCGAGGCTATGGAGATTTTCAAGCCGCTTGCAAAGGCGAAAGGTCTTGACATCTCACAACCTTTCAAGAGCGACGGCGGAGCGGGTGACGAAGCAGACCTTGACATGACGGAGGTAATGAAAATCTACCAGAAGTCAGGGCGAGTGGCAGGTAAGGAGTGACGGTTGCCGAGAATTAACCCAAGTTAAACTTAACACCGACAAAACATGGCAAATTACGGACATTCTTTCGGGAATACATCAGCCGGACCCGTTGAGGTCGAAAGAGTTGTGCTTTGGCTTGACGTGTATGAACGCTACCCGTCTGGCGCGATCCTGAAAAAATCGGACAGCTATCCCGAGGGTAAAGTCATACCCGCAGGCACTCCGATTTCGGTAAGCAAGCCCGGAGGCGAAGCCACGCTCAACGGCTCGACCCCTATCGGTCTGACCCTTGACGACGTGACAATGGGCGCGGACTTCTGCACCCTCACAATCGTAACACGCGGTCGCATCCTTGAAGACCGCTATTCAGGCACAGCCTACACAACCGCACAGAAAACCGCCCTCAAAGGCGCAATCACTTTCATCAAAGAATAGTAAGCAATGGACACAAGATTTTTAGGACTTGACGACCTTGCCGGAACGCTCGGTTTGGCGTCGCACAAGACATTCCAGACCTACTACGAGTCAGCGCTGAAAGACCGCGAAACAGAAGGGCTGGATATGGAAGGCTTCGAGTGGGCTGACCCTCAGATAGACTTCGACTATGAATTTTTGGAGGGCGAGGGCATACTGAGTGCTATGGCTACCTATGTAGACCTCTACTCTGACCCGACACCCCGTGGACGCAAGACCACACTGAAAACGTATAAAGGTTCTATCCCGCGTCAGAAATGGCTTGAAGTTTATGGCGAGGAGGACTACCGCAAGGAACTCATCGAGGCGAACAAAGCCGCCACACTCGGCGCGCTCCGTGGAGAAATTCCCGAAAGATCCATCAAGGAGTATCTGTGGAACCGTCTCTTTGACCGCATGAAGCAGTTCCCCGACCGTCACCGCAACTCCGTGACCTATCAGGTGGGACAGATGAAGTTCAAACGTGAGCTGACGCTTACTGCCGAGAACAACCCCGGAGGCTTGCAGGGCGTGACCTACAAGTCGCACATCCCCGAAGCCAACATCAAGAAAGAGAGCTGGTACACCGTGGACGCATCGGGCAACGTGACCTACGTCAGCACCATTGACCCCATTCAGGTGCTGATGGAGAAAATCTACGACCTCAAAACCGACAAATATCGCGGTTACACCAACGTGGTCGTGGAGATGGACAACGTGACCTATCTGCGTCTGATGAAGCACCCGAAAGTATTGCAGCGCATCGGCTTCGCCGGAGAGCGCACACTTTCGCTTTCCAATCAGAAAGACCAAGCCGCAGCAGAGAAGGCAGGATGGGAGAAGATACTCACCAACGGCATCGACTATGCCAAGACGTTCATTCAGACCGCCATCGGCGCAGACGCGATGATTGTGCATACCAATGTGGTGGGTCAGGAGACATTCAACTCCACAAGCAAGAACTACGACGTAACCCCGATTTCGCCCTACGCGGAGGATGTAATCCTCTTGCGTCCATCGGGTATAATCGGACAGATTTACAACGTGGCACCCGTGCGCCCCGACCGTTCCGCCATCTTCGGAGACATTTTCGACGGCAAGGGTATCATTGAGTATATCTACGACAAGGACAACCGCACTCAGAAGTGGAAATCGGAGCTTACCTGCCTCGCCGTGCCTACCGTGCCGAAGAAGATGTTCTACTACGAAATCGGCGGCGAGACTGCGACCTACACCGCAGTGACCAACCCGACGGGCAATCCCAAGACACAAGGCTGGTATGAGAAGTCCGGCGACACCTATGTGCTGACCGAGGACACCACGGTGCAGGACGACAAGACCTACTACACCAAATCCTAAGTGAGATAATAGTATGACGGTAGAGCAATGGCTTAGGGGGCATTTTCATGGCCTCGGCAATCAGATAGAGGGCAACGTGCTTGAAGTGGCGGCAATATCGCCATTGGAGGCGCGTCCAGAGCATTTCCGCGTGGTCGCGCTGACCGACGAGGTAGAGGACTATATCGGTGACGAGGAATACATGAAAGGTCTTAACTACGCCCTCTCTACCCTCTACTACTCGATGTCGGCGGCAATCACGGGCGGCACGAAAAGCGAGAAGCGTGGCAACAGGCAAATCTCTATTGGCGGCTACCCTCTCACTACCAAAGACCGCGAGGCTTTCCGCGCACTTGGCGACAAGTTGCGCAGGGAGCTTGGCGCGGAGGTAGAGGAGGAAGTGACCGAAAGCGGAGGTATGAGCGACTACACTTATATGCGAAACCGCCCGAACACTTGCGCGAAAGGAGGTTGGCGATGAGTGACTTGAGCTACAAAGACCACTGCGTAATCACCCGCGCATCCGAAGCTACGGACGAATGGGACAACCCCATCTGTGAGGAAATATACAATGATAAGTGTGATTTTCAAGGTGGAGGGCAATCCTTCAACAAGATAATGACATACAACGACAAAGTGTATCTTCCTCGTTTCGTGGCGGTGGAATCCAATGACGATATAGTCGTCACTACCGAGGCAGGGCGCATCCGCAAGGGAGTTGTAAAGTCTGTAAATGACTTGCCCCTTGACCTGACGGGCGACTATGTGACGGAGGTTGAGATTAAGCAGAGCGTGGAGAAGTAAGGTATGGCAAAACCAATCGTACACGGCTATCAAAGTCAAAACTTGAATGTTTTGCTCAAAGGCATGAAGATGCACATAAAAGGTGTTATCGAGCCACAGCTTGTGTCCGTGCTTTCACAAAAGGCACAGCAAGTTGTCGATTACATCAATGGCAACTTCAATGCCGAGAGCAAAGACTTTCCCGTTGATACCGCCAATCTCCATGACGCTACGGGCGTAGGGGTTTATGTCGATGGCAGAATCCACCGCTTTCTGCCTACCAAATGGGCGGACAAGCCTCAAAGAAGCGGCTTTGACGGAGTAAACCACAAGGGCATTGTAGGTAGCGAGTTTTTACAGCAAGCTATCTCGGAGGCAAGCACACGCTTCGCCAAAGGGGTGTGGTTTGTGGTATTCTCCGCAGTGCCTTACGCCTATCACATCAATGCTTCGGGGTCAAACAAACGCTCGTCTTATGAAGCTCACGGCGGCTCTGCCACCACCTACATCAACCGAGGCAAAGGTTTCTTCGACAAGATAGTCAACCTATCCGTCAATGAAATACTTGCCGGACTTCGCCCGATAGCCGAAAGTGTAACCGCAACACCCGCACAGCTATGAGTACAATCGCAGACCTCACCCCGGATGTGGCGCTTGCCGCTTTGCTTGACGGAAAAGTGACGGTGCAGACCTCTGCGACGCAGAGCCACACGATACGCGCCTACGCCGACGAGGAACGCCCCAACAAGAACCTCGCGGACGAGTTCATCGACGTGGAGTGGAACGGTGGTGCGCGGGCAATCACGGAAGAACCGGCGCTGTTCAGAGGAAACCTCATGCTGACGATATGGTGCAAGTCTCAGACCGACGGCAGGGCGAAGAAGAAGCTCGTGAAGCAGATCGTCTCGCAGGTCGCTCCGCTCGTTCACCGCAAGACCTCGCAGGGCTTCGTGTTCACTTTCGACCCCACCAACGTGATAACCCCGACAACGACAAATCTTACTACGGGCTACTCCACTACGATACTCAACGTGGAGTGGCATACGACAGATTAATTTTTACAGAAAAAACAACAATTAAAACCATAAAACTATGGCAAGTACACCCGGTATTAAATCAAGAAAAATCACGGAGATATTCAACGGACAGAGTGACATCGTTCTGTTTGAAGCTCCTACTGACGGCTACGATGCAGACACATCGTTTGCAGACGTTACCGCAAGCGGCATGTCTCTCGGTCAGGTAGTCGAGGATTCGACATCATGGGAGGGAGACGATCCGTCTATCGACTCCATAAAGGACGAACAAGGTGATGTTATCGTGTCGACCGTAACTGCGGGAACCTATGCTTTCTCTTGCGACGTGGCAGACCTTTCCGAAGAAATGGCTATCGAGCTGATGAAAGCGGCAAAGGTAACTACCCCCGGCTCCTCTACGGGCATCGACACACCTACAAGTGTGCTGAAATTTGTGGAGCTTCCCGTAACCACGCGCCCCATCGCCATCTTCAACGACGAGGCCAACAAGTGGATTCTTTTCCCGAAGGCGAAGATTGTCGGCAACCTCACGCTTGACAGCAAACTGTGGCGCATCCACATTGTCGCCACCGCCGAGTACATGGACACCGCCACCTGCGGTACGTTCATGATGGGTAAGGGAACTCCAAAGGCAGCAACCGAGACAGGAGCATAACCACGAATCAAACCTAACAACGAGGGGCGGTAGCTTCAATGCCGCCGCCCCTTTCAATACACCACTATGACCGAAGATAAAGAAAAAATGCAGGAGCTTACCGACGATGAACTTGACCGCATGGTAGCGGCAAAGGAGCATATCAAGCACGGCTTTCCGCGAGTGATAGCAGTCGGGGGCAAGACATATACCGTGAGGCAAATAGGTAAATATGTGCGTATGCGCATCCACACGCTTGAACTTGAAGCCTACGCACTGAGCGGCAAGCAGAAAGAGGCTATGCCGCTGCGAAAGGCAAAGAAGATACAGAGCAAGCTCGACACGCTCCACGCCAAGACAGCCGCCTATTATCTGTTAGGCAACAAGGCTCTTTTTGTGCCATTTCTTTTCGCGCTGACATGGCGTAGGCTTATGCTGAGATACGAGGAGCACACTGCTACAATCAACAACGCCGCCCTCAACGATGAAGAAGTGGGTTTTTCTTTAGCCAATTGGGAAAATACAAAGCATCAACTCGCGCTTTCCATGAAGCCAATTGGCGACGGCGTAAGGCAGACGCTGAAAAGATGGAGGGCGGCGGAGGCGCAAGCGGCGGAGGACGCTACGAAGAAAAAGGAGGGGGACAGCAAGTAGGCAGTCTGTTTGCCGAGGCGACCGACAACGAGAAGATAAAGGCGATATACGGAAACTATGGCTTATGGTCGTGGCTGCGGTATTGGTTCTTGGATACCGAGAATTGGGTAACGTTTATGTTGCTGGACAAGGGCTATTACGATTACGACTACGAAGCTGTAAATGAAAGTTCACATATCCGACGCAACGAAACGCAGGAGCAGAAAGACAATCGAACACAGCGGATGATGGACAGATTCGGCTTCGGAAAGGTAAAGAGCGTGAAGAAGCAGCCATCCCCAGAAGAGATACAAGAAGAGTTGATAGCGGGGGAAAAGAAGAAAAAATAATACGTGGAGCGCACAAATTCAAGTCTATGCGCTCCCCTATTGTTTCCTTTCCGAAATCAAAAAAATAGGGCATAGTTTACTATACCCTTATGGTTTCAAACTTGAAGCCTAATCTAATAGTGCGTCTTTGAAATCTCTTGAAGTTAACCTTCTGTGTCGTTATAAAGGATATTCATAATCGTAGTTATTTGGGTCTAATTGCAAATATATAGCCTTGTCTTGGTAAGATAACGCCTTCGTACTTCTTTTCGATACATCTTTTTGATTTTTTAACATCTTCAAAATCATCATGCGTGCCTCGGCAAGTAAAAATTGCATCCATATCTTCTGGGTAATCAAGACAAACTCTCAATCCTTTGACAATGTATTTTGCGCGGAAGCCTATATAAAAATCTTCATCTAAAGAATATACTTTAGTTCTGGTATATTTTATGTTATACCTTGTTGAACCTTTCATCTGTATGATATGCTCATGGCAAACATCGTCTCCATCTTTGGTCGTTTTGCATTCACCCAATTCAGGAGCTTTGCCATTAACTGTGAAATTGTCAATAGTATTTTGATATTTGTTGTCGCTAACACGTAGCCAAGATTTTAATGGATAGCCAAACTCATTTATTCCATCGGCGATGAGTTTAAATGAAACATTATCAACAACTTTAATTATCCGCTTATCGCGATCAACCCACTCGATAACTATATTTGTCTCGTAATCATTATAGTAGCTTACTTCATCTTTAGGGAAATATCGCTGAATTGCTTTCAAAAAGTCTTTATGAATTGCAGGGAATTTTTCCTTGAACATTTGCAGTGAGATCGTTTCCCAAAGATTCGCAATATCTTTCCGTTGTTTCAAAAACTCCTTTCCATATATTACATCTTGTAAGTCCTGTTTGAAAACGCCCAAAAATTGAGCTGCATTAGATAAAAATCCAAGTATTACTCCTATAACCAATACGTCACCTACTTTGATGACGACTTCTTTCCAAACGGAGTCTGATCCCATTTGAAAATATCCAAAATAATAGCAAAATATTCCGGCGATTAGGATAATCCAAGCAGAACCGCTACGGAAATATTTGTATGACAACAGATTGATCTTCATTCGCAATAATTTGTCAAGTTTTGCACAACGCAAAGTTAGCCTAAAAAGTTGATAGTGTCAAGGGATTGTGTTACAAAAATTTAGAATTGAAAGGTGTAATGTTAATTTAAATTGAAATACCGCTGCATAACTTATTAATTTACAATATCAATCGAGCCGGTACTTTTGATACCGGCTCGTTGATTCATCCCCCACCCTACTCTGATGAGCATTGCCCGGATCGTCGATTATTACCGGACTTCTCGGAAATAGTTCGCTGAATGAATCCGGAACAGTCCACCAGAGCGGTATATATCCGCCATTTGGCTTGTTCTTTCAAGCGCGGGGTAGTCTTGCTGTTGAACTCCATAAGATCACTGATTGCGTCCGACACTTTCTGTTTCAGATCATCGGCGGTTGGAAGACGGTAGCTCATTGCTGCACCTCCTTTACGATGATTAGGTCGATGAACTCGGTCACATCGAATATCGCCGATTGCACTTCGAGGATCAGCAGAGCGCGTTTGTACGGGTCAGTCGTCAGCGCGGAGTTTGAGAGGTTCAATGCTGCACATTTCAGCTTCATAACCAAGTCGTCCAGAGGGAAGTCACGCAGGTAACTTTCTGAAAGCGTGTAGTCGTAGGTAACTGTCTTTGCCTCATTTAGTTCGGCTAATTCGCGTTGTTTTACACCGTTACGCTTGGTGAGATCGGTTTCTTTCATTGTAAAGCGTTTTATGAAAGATTATAGGCAATAGAAAAACGGCATTGCCTTTCCCGTCGCTTTACACCAAATAGGCAGTGAACGCATTAACGTTTCACACGGGGGTACAATGCCGCGTATTTCGCGTTAGGGTATAAAAATACCGCTAACGGATTATGTGAGCGGTTTAACAGACCGCCTATTTGATGTAAAGCACGGCAAAGTTAAACACACTTTTGGAATTATGCAAATTTATTTTTATGAAACTGCCCTTACCGCAACATCGACAAGTTCTGAGAACATATTGTCGTACCACAACGGCTGAGTCTGTTTCGGATTCTGCGGACATACATCATTCTCACCAAACCGTTCCCCCGAATCGGTTATGACGTACCACTTGTGAACCTTTCCGCCTTTGCCGGGGCGGGCGTGCTGTTTCAATATACCTGCCTTTGCGAGTGCTTTGTTCAGCGACTGAGCTGACATTTGTATGCCATTTCTTAACAACAGTTCTTTCGCAGAGTGTTTCACCCCTTTGCTCGGTACATAGTCTGGAATAGGTAATCCGAGAGGGTCGAGAATCTGTTTCGCCATACGCAACTTAGAAACCTCATTAAGATTAAGGAAGTCAGCAGCCCATTTTGCTGCCATCATTTTTTCATGGAGCAAAAATTGCTGATTTGCAGTAGATAACCCACCTCGTCGTGCTGCGTGAAACACTTGACGGTACACTTCAAATACAGGGCGCACTTTTCGGGCTATGAAGAACTCGAAACAAGATGTAGTGAGGCGGTATTCATTTGTCGGGCGACCTCCGAGAGGGTTTTCCCCATTTTTGGGGGAAACTTGATAATCAACATCTTGTATAAAATTCTCAGCAAGGTCGCGAACAGCATGGTCTTTTCTTTGATATACAAGCGGCCACACTTCGTCAAGGTTGATTGGAAACTCATCTCGGTTGGAGTCCACGATTCTGCACACTGCCTCAAAGTAGGATTTCAATTCCTCATTTGAGGATTGAATGGTAAGGGATTTGTTTGCCATATAAATATAATATGTATCTTTGTAATCTACAAAAAAATCGAGCACCCCTAATGAAACTTATTGTGGCAGTCAGTTCCAAAAGGGATGCTCGTATGTCCTTCTAAACACTCGGCTGCCACGAAGAATGTTTCGTACGGCAAATATACGAACAAACTTCAAAATCTACAACAAAATCTATAATATTATTGCAGGTTTTTTATTATATTTGCACCAAATTCAGAGCCGCAGAGCCGATTATCCTATTGGGTAGTCGGCTCTTGTGTTTTTAATCCCTTTTTCGATGATAGATAAGAAAAAACTGATAGATGAAGCAGCAAGCAATGGCATGTGCGACATTGGACTTGGACGGATAAAAAAAGAAGATGCCGAAGGGATAATAGAGTATTACCTTGAATCTCCGGATTGGTGCATGAAGAGGGGATTCCCAGATTTAGATACAATACGGAATATTATAGACGGGCAAAAGTTCAGTGGAATATTCGTAGATCGTGAATTTACCGGAGAGATGCTTAACGAGTTTCCTGTTTATATATTCCACAACTGCCGTGGGACAATAAGGGTCGGAATCAATATCGACAAAAAGTTAATCCCTGTACTGTATGTGGCGAACGGATGCAGATTGAAAATTATAGGATCCGGTGAAATAGTTCCGATAATTCCAAGCATAGTATCCGTATTTGCATTCGGAAATAATCAGATCACCGTAGAAAGCAACAAATTCGTAAACATTCAATTGAGAACCTATGAGTTGGGAGACCCTAATAACTAATGTGGTTAGCTTCGTTGGTATCCTCGGAGGATTTGAGGCAATCAAATTTTTTGTTAATAGGAAAAGTAACAAAAGGATTAATGAGGCAGCGGCGGACAAAAAAGAAATTGAGGCAGATTCGTCTGAATTTGGTCTGCTCAAAGAAACAGTCGTCTTCCTGCAACAACAGCTATTACAGAAAGAGGAACGATTCTCCGAGCAGACAGCATTGGTAAGGAAACAGAACTTGGAAATCATAGACCTTACAAAACAGATAGGGAAGATAGAGCTTGAATTACAGAATCATCGTTGCGTCATTCCCAAATGTAGCAATCGGAAACCCCAAAACGGATATTAGCATGATCAGGTCAAGAATACAAATAGAGGATGGCGAAATTAAAGACATGTATGACGAGTACAACTTTGTCTATGTCTCTTCTGACAATACAATGGGCGCACCTATGAAGCCATTCGACAGCACTTCTTATGCGGAAGAACCGGGTGAACATATAGATCCGAGGACAGTACCGTCTACATTCGAGTACAAAGCCAAGTTCGTAGTACTTCCGAATAGACCTGATTTTAGCAATTATCTAAGACCTAACTTGCTTTTAGGCACAAGTAAAGGTATTGATAATTGGCATTTCATCGTCTTCGGATCTCAAGCTTTCAATATATCACAGGAGGAAGCTAATATATTATCCATTACTCGTACCAATTATGAACAGGATACCCAATACGAATCTGTTTCTTTCGATTTCGATCCATCTACAATAAAAAAAGGTGTAAAATATGCACTTAGTGTCGACGTATATCAAGGAACAGACGAAAGCAATCCTGAATCAAATTCGAGAATAAATATAACAACCGTCGTATCTAAAAATAATAATCAAAATCATTTAACAAATAGTGTAACCAAACAATCCGTCCTAAACAAATGGACAAGGCTTACATTCGAATTGGATGGTATAGAAGCTGTCTCTTATACACATCTGACGCTGCCGACGATCTTACGCG
>ERZ1027125.843-NODE-843-length-11084-cov-4.843957_pt1 | contig 11084 bp, 11 predicted proteins | sample MGYA00519249_ERZ1027125 | MGnify/ENA primary metagenome ERZ1027125 (study PRJEB26926, sample SAMN06164580) | human gut metagenome | biome: ENVO:00009003; feature: ENVO:2100002; material: ENVO:00002003 | host: Homo sapiens | place: USA | collected 2012 ... | reverse complement strand
CGAGATAGGCTCCGGTCTCGTGGGCTCGGAGATGTGTATAAGAGACAGTTGAAGGGCTTATAGTCCACAAACCCATGCAGACAGCTGAAGTTACCTGTCAGCTGAGCTTCCCGGAATACTTTTTCGAATAGAATCGACGAGTCAGCATACCAGCTTAAAAGCTGCTCCGGTGTACAGGTACTGTGATTGATCAACATGACTGTCATAGATTGCAGATCCGTCGTTTCATCACTGATCAAAATATCTTTGTTCAGGAAGCTCTGGAAGTAGATCGCCCAAATGGGGGTGTACCATGCCGCAATGGTAAACAGCAGAACAAACAGGAAGTTCGTGAACCCCTTACTCTGCTCTACCATGTCATGCTTGGACATGATTCGCTGAATGGCGTAGGACTGATAGCCACGATATGTCAGACCTTCCTGACGCATATATTGGCGGATCACATCCTCTTGCTCTTCACTTGTCATATCCTCATACCCATCCACGGTTTTTAGATAGGCAAGTACCTGCTTATCCTGCAAGGTCTGTTCGTCGATGTACTCCTCCACATCATTCTGTGTCAGCAGGATCTGTGTATACTGGTCATGCGCCAGGCCTTGGTAGATGTTATTGGTGATGCTGTCTACATTCTTCCAAACATTTAAACTGACGGAGAAAATGCAGACAACACAAACCATGATGGTCGTTGCCACCCGGCGAATTGTCAGTGCCTCAATGCTCTCTGTGGAGCCGGATTTCATGATATGGGTTTGAAGGGCGATCCGCTGCTTTTCCTTGGGGGAGGTCTTCTGCACGATTTTTCGGATACGGATGTTGCGCAGAGCCTTTTCCTCCCAGGAAACGATCTTCTTCGGCTCAATTACCGTGGACTTCACCATGTTGTCAAACAACAGGAAGCAAAGCAGGGAGATACCAGCACACAGGACTTCCGTTGCATAGCCCCAGGGAGAATTGAGGAACATCTCAATGAACTCAAATCCCTCAAAGGTGAAATACTCCATCATATAATCCGCCACATAGGGCAGAGCAAAAATGGGACACACGATAAACCACCGCAGGCCGTATACGCCATCTGCCAGCTTGTTCTGTGTATAGAGCTGGTCGGCAATACTCTTTTGCAGCTCGAAGATGCTCTTCGTAAACTGGCTCTTACCATCCACTTCCTCGTCGCCGTACTTATAGGTCATGTAGATAACTGAGTAGAGCTGCCGCAGTACCCGTGCCGGGGCAATGGCGTAATATTCTTTCTGAATGGCCTCCGGCTCGGCAGATACATCCGCTTTCCGGATATAGTCATACATCGTTCTGAAATGGCCAGATACAGGGCCGCCGGCCTGGATCACCGCAGCAAAAGCTTCATCAAGGTTTCCGTGATTGGTGTGATAAGCGTGAATGAAATCATCTACCGCATCCTGTACATTTGTCAGAAACCGCACCGGCTTAATACGGAAATAGCTCAAAACGGAAATGGCCAGCATGATAGATGCGATCAGGCTCAGGATAATATCCTTGAACCAGAACATACAGCAGATGAAGGCCACCACAAAGGAGCCACAGAAGGTAAGCAGGTTCCGGCCGGCCATATAGTTAGCCGCTTCCTGTGGGATAGCGTATTCACAGACATAGGTAAAGCTCGTGTTCTGCAGCACTTCACCCAATACGGGAACCTTGCTGGCAAACTCCACTGCTTTGGAGCAGAGCGCCCGCCAGCGATAGAAGGTATGTGTCTTGCCATTTACCTTCTTATAGACTCTCTGTGCCCGGTTATTTTCCTTATCCGGATCCGGTTTGAAGATCTTCTTGGCACAGAAGATCAGTCCTACAATACAGACCAGGGTGAAGATCTGGCGGTGTTCCATCAGAAAATTGATCAAATTCTGCATGAACGCTTACCCCCTTTTGGTGAGGGCATCCTTGTATGTGAAGAATGCAGGATTCAGATTCAGTTCTTTGATGATCTGATCCACATCGTCTTTGGTCAACGCCTTCCCTTCCATCCCCTGATCGGCCAGATACTCCTGAAACCGCTGCTTCGGGCGGAAAAGAGACGCCAAGGCATCACGCTCATACTGCAGGGGCGTGTTGTCAGCAAGAGACTGATACAGCCGGTCAGAAACGGTGTTTTTGAACTCATAGACGCCCGTTTTACGATTGAATACCACGATCGGAACCGTATCGTAATAGGTATCGGCGGAGGTCATGTTGCTCATATAAGCATACATCGTCTCCATGAACTTCCGCTGTGCGGCCTCCATCGATAGTCCCTCTGCCATGAAGTCGTTGGGGATGCGATTATCCCGGGGAACAAACTCGTAGATCTCATAATAGCGGCATCCACGCTCCAGATCCATCCGCACAAAGATACAAACCTTCACGGTATCCAGAGCTGTTGCCACAGCATCCTTCAGATTGACATACATCTTTTCACGAATCATGGCATTTGCAATCTCAGGGATCGTTGCCGCCGGAGAATTGGGGTGGAAGGTGAAGTAGACGGCACGACCGCCACGGTTAGCGGTACGAGTCACATTCACGATCATGTCGTCACTTCTGGCCTCACCAATGACATAGATGTCGCCAGCAGTACGCAGAGTGAAGTTATAGGCATCGGAAGGCTTTACCTCAGAAGACTCATTAGCCTCCATAGAGTAGATGTTCTTGTTGGGATACTTCCACCGCAGACGAGCCTCAAATTCGGATTCCAGAACACGAATTGAATAGAAAGGCTGCACATACTGTACAAACGCTTCCAGCTTCGTGGTTTTACCGGAGCCCTGGGCGCCGCAGACAGGAATCGTGATGCCACCACGAACAAAGGCCCTCTCAACATCGATCACCCGGTCAGAACCAGGCAGCCCACCAAACAGCGTTTCATTACTCTCGCTCTTGGCGGTGAATTTACGCACCCACAGGGCTGGGCTCTCGCCAAACGGCTCGATAGCTGCGGAGCGGCGGGAACCATCCTTGCCATATCCCAGCTTGAAGCCTTCCTTTTCGGAGAACTGACCCTTCATCTGATAGCCAACTCCCTGTTTGCAGACCCGCTTCAGGTTTTCATAGGAATTGAAGGACAGGAACCGGAAGTGGATGGAAGAACCCTTATAGCGAATCCAGGCGCCATTGTAGGCAGGAGCAATTTCGGTTGTCTCGCCCGTGAATACTGTATCGGGGATACCGGAGACGCCGATGGAGATATCGCCAACATTCTGATACATGATCTCATCGATGCAGGAGTTGCCACGGGACTCTTCATAGACAACCTGGGTAATGACATCCAACTTGGCATCATAGGTCATATCCAGATCTTCAAAAGTCCACATCCGATTCACATCATCTTTGTCCACGTAGAAACCGCTCTCATCATCGCTGATTTTGCGGAGCTTATTCCACCCGTGTTTTTCGATGATATAGCCCAGAGCATCATGGCCATGAGTCTCCTTGTAGTGGAGCAAAATAGCCAGGAACTTCAAATAAGGATCAATAGACGGAGATTTCCAGTCTACGACCTGATCGATGTTCTCGTGGGTGATGCCATAGCGGGGCGGGAATGAATCAGAGCCCTGCGGAGAGCACTCTACCAGATCCCGGCGGATCATCTGCTTGATAAACATCTTGTCATTCTCATCACCATAGGGGCAATCCTTGTTATACTCCTGGATCTTATTCCCCTGGGAGATACGGCTTCTATCAAAGACAACGGAACCGGCGGTCTGTGCGCTGTTCTTGAACTTCTCCTGTGAGAACAGGATCAGATTTGGAAAATTATACTTGGCTTTATCGGCCATGCTTTAATCCTCCTTTGCTTTCGGTTTCTTGATGGCCGGCGGCTCCGGCCGATCTTCAGGAGGAACGGGATCTTCCTCTGCAGGTTCCGGCTCAGGCTCAGGTTCCGGATCGGGTTCCTTTTTCCGGCTGAAGAAAAATTTCGGCTTCTCTTCCTCCTCTTTGAAGAGTTCCAAAATATCATTCAGAATTACATTCAGCTCATCCATCGTGACGGACGGCTCCAGCTTCTTCTTAATGATCAGGCCCTTGCTGGCGCCATTGATGTTGCGGAAAACATAGTCAGCAACATTCTGTGCGCAGACAGCTTTATGAATCTCGTCATCATCACTCAGCGTGTAGAACCCGCTGGTTCCCAGCAGTTTCTCCATGTGCTTCAGTGTGAGGAAATCATAAATCTGGTACTTGGTTACAACCAGCATAGCCGTCTTCTCTTCCAGATAGGACGTAAAGATACTGTCAGAAACCAACCGGGCCATGTGCTTGCGATTCTGAGAAATGCAGAACAGCACAAGATCCGCATCCTGGATGATGCGGTCAGAGATTGCCGCCCGCTCACCATGGACATCCACAACAACAAAGTCATAGATGTAAAGTGCCATGTCCAGAATACGGTGGATTGCCTCCGCCGCCGAAACAGAGATCTTACTGAACTCATTGGTGCCCTTCAGACAGCTGAGATAATCGGAGAGCTTCTGTACATAGGGAGTGAAATCCTCTTCACTGCGGATACCGCCAGAGGATGCCAGGATCACCAGATCGTCCATGAGATTTTCAACAGCTAAATCGGAGGAGATAGATACTCCATCAAAAGGACCCCGGTCTGTGGAGAGAATCAAGGTATTCTTCTCCCTGGTTGCAAGACCCGCAGCGGTCAAGGCGGCCGTAGTGGATACAGCGCCAACGCCGATGGCATCGCCCCAGACAGCGATCAGCTTCCCCTTCTTTTCCATAGTTGCATACATACTGTTTTCCCCTCCTTAGCTGACGGTCTCGATATTGGATTCAGTCAGGCTCGCTTCCTGCTCCGCCTGCTCGGCCAATGCCTCCTGCGCCTGACGAATCAGGTTCGGATCGCTCTCAATCAGCTTCGCCAGCTCAGCATTCTCATAGGTCTCGATAGCCTTTGGCTGAGAAGCGGAGGACAACGCAACCGCATAGAGAACGGTCTTCATATCCTTATTATCATCCGTCGGCTTTGCTGCTGCTTCTACGGCGGCAACACCCAACTGCAGTTCCTCTTCACGGTCGAGGTTCAGATAGATTGTCTTGCCGGACACATCCAGCACTTTCTTCTTCGCCAGAACGACCTTATCGTCATAGCTGTTGTTGGAACTTTCGGTAGAGTAGGATTTGATCATGATATCAATGTAACTGCCCTTTTCAACTCTGGAATTCAGCGTCACATAGTTGATACCTACCTGATGGGAAGTGCTACTGACCTCTTCATCCATATCGACGCCAACCAGCATATCCGTTGTGATCACGGTGTTGGGGGCAATATAGAGTTTTGTCACCAGCCCGTTCATATCGGCGGCGGAGGTAATTGCGTTTGCGGGAACCTGCGTAACAGGCAGTTCAACCATAGAATAGGCGGAAATACCCTTGTCATCGTTCTTCACATAGCTTCCGTCAGGCAGTTCCTCATTTGCAACCGCCACGGTTGTCAGCTCGATCTCTTCCTCCGGCTCCTGCATATTCTTGTAGTAGGTGGAAGTCAAGAAATAGGTGCCGACAATGCATACCGCTGCAATCAGAATAACTCCGATCACTTCGGACAATGCGGATGAACCTTTTGCCTTCTGCTTTACACGAACATTCTTCATGCCTAAGTTTCTTTTCCCCATACAGGATTTGTTTCTGTCGGGGAAGCTCCTTTCCCGGTTATTTTCGTTCCCAGTTCGCCTGGGGGATTTTTGTTACAAGAACCTGCCTAACGCCCTTGAAAAGGGCATAATATTAGCCAGGAACGCTTGCTACCCCTGTTATATGCAGTGCTTTTTGTTTTTCATCGGCGCAAAAAATCCCGCCAAATGGCGGGATTTCAGGATTTCACATTTCTGATTGTTGGCCTATTCTTTGAATCTCTCTTTCTGTCAATCTCTCCAGCTTTTTTCGTTCATCAGGGACATCAAAGACATCGGAACCCTTATTTGGAACATAGTAAGCCATTCTGCAGCGTTCAAGCAGATAGGTGGTTTTCATCATGAGAGCCATCATATCCATTGCCGTCTTCAAATCAACCTCAGTCATCTGCTCCATTAAGGAAGAAACGTCCCTGACAGGAAATCGGTCACAGTGGATTGTTTGCCGAATATCCCGAAAAGCATCCATCTGTTCCGTCTTTCGCTTCATTTCGGCCATAGTTTTTGTCTGCGGATCATCAGACATCTCTCCTGGAAATGGTTTTGAAATCAAATCAACCAGCTGATCAGTCCAATGTGCAGCCCATTTTTCCATAGGTTGAGCTTCTACCCCGATCCGGTAGTCTGTAACGGCCAACCCTTTAAACATTTCGTCCAGAATGGGTTTCTTTACAAAGATAGTATACAGGAAGACAATCGGCTTGTATTCCATTCTGTAGTTGATGTTTTCAGGGAGAACCACATCTCGTAGTTGATAGATCAGATCATTGATGCTTTCAAAATGTTTTCCGTCCAAAAAGGTTTCGTCCTCTGCCCGCACCTCGGCAATGGCCTTCAGGATCATCTGTTCCTGCTTGCTATCAGGATTCTCCAGCCCGCCATAATCGTCATAGACGCCCTCAACCATTGCAAAGGGCAGATACTGATCTGTCGGATAGACGCCATGATTGCGAAGCGAAGATTCAGCCAGAAAAATCGCATAAACCGGTTCACCATGGGAAATGGGCAGATTTGTTAGCATACAGGTCTCATTCCAGCTTCCCATTACTTCCACCTCCTTAATAGTCAGATTTTTTTACCTGCCTGCGGGTCATATACTTCTGAAACTTGGCAGAGATTTCGATTTCTCTTCCAAACCAAGATTCCATGGAAAGGTGCAGAGTTTCGCCATCCGGAAGAATACGATCCAGCTCCTCGATCATTTTGCGGGCGATTCCCTTCTGTCTCACATTGCAGGCTACATCAATATAACTCTGAGCCAGAACACCATCATACCAATGTCCAAACTCAATCACTCCAACGGGTCGGTCATTGCATAGAGCAATCAAATAGCGAATATCACCGCTGCCTTTTTCAAGAGGGCTAAAATAGTGAAATCCAGGATAGGCCTCATAGGTGTTTTCTTTGATTACCAGAGGATCTAAAATAGCAGAATTCCGATAATTTTGGAATTCACTGGCCACTTCATTGATAGAAAGGACTTTATAGGTGAGATCGTTGAGGGAAAAATCCTCTGTCACCATAAAGGTCTTTTCAAAATGATTCCGCAGCTCTTTGGGATCCCCAGCAGTCAAATATTGGCTGTTCCAAAGGCTGTAATGATATGAGCCCTTCTGGTTAAAAGAGGACATTGTTTCGCAGGGAGTAAAACCATTCGGGACAAAGATATCATCCATATCCACGACATGGATTCCCTCCTGATTCCTCAGGAATTCCGCAAACTCCTGCCAAAAAGCCGCTTCATCAATCCCATCAAAAATTCGACTGACTCTCCATAGCGAAACCCCCTGCTTTTCCTCGACAGTGAGGATCGCATTCACTTTTTCAGCTGTGGCAGCAACGCAATATGCAAATGGCTGATTCGGGGTATCAAGCCATTCCTGGCATCGGCCCAAAAGATGTTTGATCCCTCGTTCTTTGAAATCATCCTTGAGCTTGCTTAGTATCCCCTGGTCAATAATCTTCATTTCCATAATTTTCTCTCCTTATTCATGTTTGCCATGTTATATGCCAAATATATTTTCTAAATCGCATATAATAAAATAAATCATAAAGGAGGTATTTTATGGGTTTTAGACGCCTATCCATCATGCGCAAAGATCTGCATATGTCCGCAGGAAAACTTGCCGCACAGGTTGGACATTGTGCTGAGGCATACTGGACAAGACTGATCCGGGAAAATATGGTTCAGAGCGATGCTGGATATATTTCTACCTTCACAATTCCACAGAATATGTGTGAGCAATATCTTTTGGGATCCTTTGTAAAGACCATCTGCGAGGCACGGAATAAGAACCATCACTGGCATCTGGTTCCGGCCATTGGATGATGAGACGGCGCATGAAATCAGTCGGAAATATCATCTATATGTTTGAGGCCTTCTCCCCTATCTCATATAGGGGAGTTTTCTCTTTTGGCACAGAGGAACTTAGCATCCCCTGCATATAATAGAGCAAATCTTTAAAGGAGGTAAAAACATGGCAAACACAAGTATCTGGCAGTGGTATTCAGATCAGGTTGATCACTATTCCCTAGTTCGTCAAGTGGAAAACATCAGAACGTATGAGGTTGTTCGGGTCACACATTTTTCTAAAAGCGAAGATGCAGAACTTCTTCATCAGGTGTTCTTTCTCGACGACTTTTCCGACGAGGAACTTCTGGAAATCCTGAACAATTTCGGAACCTACGCAGATATGGATGATTTCCGCAAGCAGAACGGCTGCGGCAGTGATGAAGAGGGAAATTGGCTGATTGCCTCTCTTCTCGCTGAGCATTTCGATGGCCGGCAGATGTCACAAGAACGAGCCGATCAGCTTGCTAAGCACATTACCGGGATCTGATTCTTGCAGGCAAATCCAAAAGCGGGTATAATACAAACAAAAGGAGATGAAAGCAATGCTGACTATTCCGTATCAAGTCTTTACTGGCGCCAAAAATCAGACAGCTCCACTTTATCATGGTTCCAGAAGCGGAATCGTAGGTAAGATCACTCCTTGCAGCCGCAGTCTCTGCGACTTTGGTTCTGGGTTCTACATGGGAGATCGGCCAGAACAGCCACTCACACTGGTCTGTGCAGAAAAAGCTCCCGTGTTCTATGAGCTGGAGCTGAATATGGAAGGACTTCGGTGTCTGAAACTGGATGGCCTTGCATGGGCGTTGTTCATTGCCTATAAACGGCAGCGCATGAACCACATGCTTGGCTCAAACCTCTACCAGTCACTCGCTCAGTTGGATGCCGGCTGTGATCTCGTGATCGGTAAAATCGCAGATGACCGTATGTTCATCGTTCTGGATCGCTTTTTCCAGGGTGATATCACGGATACTGCGCTGCTTCAGTGCATGACGGCGCTTGAGTTGGGGACGCAATACGTTGCCGTTTCCCAGAAGGCGTGCGATCAGGTGACGATTTTGTCTGAACGCCATCTGAGCGAGAGCGAGAAGGCCCAGCTGCAGCAGAAGAGCAACGAAAACCGGGCAAGAGGAAAAAAGTTGGCCGATGATATCTGCCGGGCACACCGTCGTGATGGCCGGTACTTCGACGAACTGTTAAAGGAGGTGTCTCAAGGTGTTAGATTCGTTCCAGACACAGCTGTGTGATATTCAGGGGCGCCTGTTCGAACTGTCTTTTAAGGCCAATATGGACAGTAAGCCATTCATTGAAGGGTTTATGAACAGTGATGTTGCTGCCGGACTGGATATGCCCTTCCACCGCTACCAATGGATGGGTGAAGAGTACATGTTGGAAGAATTGAAGGACATGATCCCTCTTCCAACAGGCGGCGAGGTCTATCCCAATGAGGCCCTGTACTGGATCGGCTATCTCTATCGCTATTGGCACTTCCTGACGGGAGAAAGCAGCAAGGATATCTACCAGCAGGCAGATGCCGAAAAGATGCAACTGGTCTATCCAGGCTACCACACCCTCTCCTGCGAGATGGCGATCGAAGACCTGAAACGAACCAGTATCAACCACAAACCTCAGGAATAACACAGTCCCCGCTCCTATGAGCGGGGCTTCTTTTCCACTGTTGACATAACGTTAAAAAGTAGATACTATATAGGTAGAAATGCTGAAAGAGGTGATTTTATGGGGTTTTTGAGCATGATCTGGCAGTGGCTCTTTCCTGTACAGGAAAGGCACTTTTCTACACGACAGCAGAAGCCCCCCTCTCCCTCTTTTTATAACAGTCACTCTTCCTCTAAAATCGTCCTTTGTTCACCTTTGGGGCTTGATCAAACGGAGGACGTGGTGGATCTGCTGCAGAGCGGGTGTTCTGTGCTGCTGAATCTGGAGAGGGATAGTTATGATGTTGCCAGGAGGTTGTTGGACTTTGTGGCCGGCGTTGCCTATCACAATGAAAATCAGATCCAGCGAGTGGCACCACGGGCTTTTCTGATCACACCCTATGACGCAGAAATCGAAAGTGTCAGTTATGAAAATCAGTTCGCTTAGGAGGAAAAGATATGAGGGAAGCGAAAATCTATCAGATAAAACTACCCGATCCCAATGACCATGACCCGCATCCCCGTTTGCTGGTGAATGGCAGGGGAACACATGCTGGAGATTGCTTTGAGGCCCTCTTCCCTGATGGCTGGCACGAGATATCTCTTGAAGTGACCTGGGACATAGAAGGCCCCGGATGCTGGTATATCAATACCCCTGGATTTGAGCAATACTCCCCGATTGGACTCTTCGTAAAACGTTGAGAGGATGCGAAAAAAAGTATATGTGCGAGTTTGGTCTGAAACCAGTCCAGAGGGGAAAGTAACCCCTCTTTCCTTAGAGTGGATCAATGGGCAGCGATTTCAAATTGATAAGGTTTTAGAATGCCGGCAGGCTGTCCCGAAAGGCGTCGATATTTCGGACACCTCTATTCGGTATACAATCATGCTCTATGGTCAAAGGCGCCTGCTATACCGGGAAGAAAAGACAAATAGATGGTTTGTGGTAGTGGAGCCATAAACGTGAATAAAAAGGCCCTAAGAGAGTGGCTAATTCTCTTAGGGCGGAGTGCCATGGATCTCCTCACCAACTTCTTCAAGGACATAAGTATCATATCATAGCTGTATGAAAAACACAAGGCCCGTTCCTCACCACCTGAATATTGAAATGCGAGGTTGTTAAAAGGGATGTTTTTCCTGGTGGACTTGACTTCTTTTTTTCAAACCAGATATAGATAGGATATCCGACAAGGAAATTTATCTATCTGGAAGGAATCAAATATGAAGCATTCTCTTGTTATCACCTGTACATCAAGTCCCCTGCTAAAAATTATGACCTACAAATCAAACCTGTAAATGAGTGAATGACGTATTACAAATAAAAGCCCCCTCTATAGAGGGGGCTTTTTCTTGTTCATCCCTTACTTCGTCCAAACAGGTCTGGACCTGTCTCTTATACACATCTCCGAGCCCACGAGACCGGAGCCTATCTCG
>ERZ1027125.839-NODE-839-length-11127-cov-6.163656_pt1 | contig 11127 bp, 12 predicted proteins | sample MGYA00519249_ERZ1027125 | MGnify/ENA primary metagenome ERZ1027125 (study PRJEB26926, sample SAMN06164580) | human gut metagenome | biome: ENVO:00009003; feature: ENVO:2100002; material: ENVO:00002003 | host: Homo sapiens | place: USA | collected 2012 ... | reverse complement strand
AGATAGGCTCCGGTCTCGTGGGCTCGGAGATGTGTATAAGAGACAGGCTTAATATGTCTGCCGTTTAAGAAAAATCCTCGGTCGGAGGTAAACTCGATATCTCTGAAACCGAATTTACCCGAAACGGTATCTATAACCATATCGTTTTTAAAAAGCTCTACTGTGTAATTATAAATATATGGAGCGTCGATATCCCACAGAACGGGGTTTTCAAGCCTGAGCTTCTGCGTATTCACCGAATACCTAAAGCCGTCCTTAACCACAGGCGCAGAAATAACGCTCTTATCAGCGGCTGTACAGTCGCTCACGACCTGTGCGACAGGCTCGTCGGAGTCTGCTTTATAGACAGATAATTTAAGCTTCAGTCCATCTGCCTGCTCAGCTTCGGGTCTTTCGACCTCGGTAGTTACGTCCACTCTGCCGTCTGCATGGGCAGATATATAAACTCCGTCGCTCACGATATGCGTCTGCTGAAAACGGTTCAGCCATACGTTTCTGTATATACCCGCTCCCGAGTACCATCTGGAATTAGGCTCACGGTGATCTACCCTGACCGAAATAAGATTCTCCCCCTCGTGCAGCAGATCGGTTATATCAAATTCAAAGGTCGTATAGCCGTACTTCCATTCTCCTGCCGGAACTCCGTTGACATACACCCTGCTGTCCATATACACGCCCTCAAACCTTAACGACGTCCTCATGCCGTCGCACGGTACTGTCAGTATTCTTCTGTACCAACCCGTAGACGTTTCATACAGATTGTTCGTATCGTAGATAAGCCAGTCGTGCGGCAGATCCACAGACTGCCAGTTCTCCGCATCCTCATACCTAGAGCCGATAGGATTTTTTGAAAATTCCCAGCCGTCGTTGAGCAGTGTTTTTTTCATGTGTATTTCCCCCTTCAAAAATATAACAGGTCAATAAGATTATATCATATGAGACGATACAAGTCAATAGTTTACACTTCCTGCGCATGGAAATCAATTTATATTCGCCTCAACTAAAAAAATCCGCCCGGCAAAATGCCGAACGGATCAACAAATCTTCATCAAATAAATGACATGAGGAATCAGTCCTCAGATACAGCGTTTTCGATAAATGCTACGATGTCGCCTACCGTCTTGATGTTCTCAACCTCTTCGTCGGGGATCTCAACATCAAATTCGTCCTCTACGGAGCTGATGAGATCTACAACGTCAAGTGAATCTGCGCCGAGATCATCGATAATCGAAGCCTCTGCTGTAACGTCGTCGGCAGCAGCGTCGAGCTGGTCAACGATAATGTCACGAATCTTCTCAAATACCATTCTGAACAAACCTCCTATCATTAGAGTATTATCGGCAAAAGCTTGCCGATAGAAAAGGCAAATCAGTCAGGCAAAAGCATACGGCCGACAGTCCATTCAGAACTGATCTACGCAGTCCGCACTCTCGCCTTCATCGAACTCGCCGATTGCCCTGTACCTATTATACCGCCCATTTAGCATTTCGTCAAGTCCTTTTTGTAAATTTCTTTCCAAAGCGCATGAAATATATTCGGAAATGTTCTCGGCAGTTTGCTCAGGGTCTGTGTGAGCGCCGCCTGCCGACTCCTCGATTATGTAGTCGCAGACCTTTAAATGCACGAGATCCTCCGCCGTTATCTTCATTATATCGGCAGCTTCACGCTCTCTGCTCGCATCCTTCCATAATATAGAAGCGAATCCTCTGGGAGATATAACGGAATATATCGCATTTTCAAGCATCGCAAGCTCGTCGCACACGCACATGGCAATAGCTCCGCCCGAGCCGCCCTCTCCTAAAATTATCGTTATAACAGGCGTTTTTATCGACATAAACTCAACGATCGATCTGGCTATGGCCTCACCCACGCCGCGCTCCTCGGCTTCCACTCCGGGATAAGCTCCCGAAGTATCTACAAAGCAAATAACGGGTCTGTGGAATTTTTCCGCCTGACACGCCAGCCTCAAAGCTTTTCGGTAGCCCTCCGGATGAGGCATACCAAAATTGCACGCCTGATTTTCCGCGAGCGTTCTGCCCTTTACCTGAGCTATCACGGTTACCGGAATACCCTTAAAATAGGCTATACCGCCCGTTATCGCGCCGTCGTCGCCGAAGCTGCGGTCGCCGTGCATCTCGAAAAAATCGTCGAATATAAGCGGTATATAGTCCTTTACCGTGGGTCTGCCGTTAGTTCTTATTATATCGAGCTTCTGACTTGCGGAGATTGCTTCACTCATTTCTCTGCGCCTCCTTTATACGGTTTATGCAGCTTGAGAATGTGCGCAAGAGTACGGCGCATTTTCTTTCGCTCGATTATCATATCGACAAATCCATGCTCCAGCATAAATTCTGCCGACTGGAAGTCGTCGGGAAGCCGCTGCTTTATCGTTCCCTCTATAACTCTCCTGCCTGCAAAGCCTATAAGCACCTTAGGCTCGGCGATTATAATATCGCCCAGCGACGCAAACGAAGCCGTCACGCCGCCCGTAGTCGGGTCGGTCATTACGGTTATGTACAGCAGTCCTGCTTCATTGTGTTTACCCACTGCGCCTGCGGTCTTAGCCATCTGCATGAGAGAAACTATACCCTCCTGCATTCTCGCGCCGCCCGAAGCAGTAAATGCGATAACAGGAAGCCTATGCTCGGTAGCGTACTCAAAAGCTCTCGATATCTTCTCGCCGACCACGCTTCCCATAGAAGCCATCATATAATTCGAGTCCATAACGATTATCACTATCTTCTCGCCCCTGATAGTAGCTGTGCCTGTAATGACCGCGTCTTTAAGCCCCGTCTTTTCACGCAGAGCAGCCTGCTTTTCGTCATAGTTCGGGAAATCTATAGGATTCTTCGATATCATATCCTTATCAAGCTCTGTCAGACTCCCCTTATCTACAGTGATCCCTATTCGCTCTCTCGCCGTAAGACGTGAGTGATAGTTACAGTGCGGACAAACCTTTGAATTTGCAGTGAAATCCTCCATAAACGTATTGTTCGCACAGCGAGGGCATTTAAAGAGAAGACCCTTAGGTATGTCGGTCTTTTTACGTTTCTGCGGCTCCTCCTCGGCATTGTCGCCGTTAAAACGAGTGCGCACTACTGAAAACAGATCCTCCAGCATTTCTTAAAGTCCCCTCCTTTTTAGATCAGCGTTGTACGGTTAAGATAACCGTTATCATAGTCGCCCTTTTCAAAGGCTTCCGTTCTTATCAGCTTCAAATGGAAATCAATATTTGTGTTCACGCCGTCTACGATAAATTCCGACAGCGCCCACTTCATCTTGGCTATAGCCTCTTCACGATCCTTGCCATGCACGATAAGCTTCGCGATCATGGAGTCGTAATAAGGCGTTATCTCATAGCCTTGGTAGACCGCCGTATCCACCCTGATACCCGGACCGCCCGGTATAAACAGCGAATCTATCACACCCGGCGAGGGCATGAAATTCATAGCGGGGTTTTCGGCGTTTATACGGCACTCTATAGCGTGACCCGAAAGCTTTACATCCTCCTGAGTGAAAGACAGCTTTTCGCCTGCGGCAATTTTAAGCTGTTCTTTTACGATATCTACTCCCGTGACCTCCTCGGTTATAGGATGCTCCACCTGTATTCTGGTGTTCATTTCCATGAAATAGAAATTCCTGTCCTTATCAACAAGAAACTCTATAGTACCCGCATTCTTATATCCGCAGACCTTAGCTGCCGCACAGGCGGCCTCGCACATGGATTTTCTGGTACCCTCGTCGATTATACACGAGGGAGCCTCCTCCAGCACCTTCTGATTTCTCCTCTGCATGGAGCAGTCACGTTCTCCGAGCGCCACCACATTGCCGTAATTATCGGCAAGTATCTGTATTTCTATGTGCTTGGGATCGAGCACCAGCTTTTCTATGTATATCTCGTCATTTCCGAAAGCCGAGAGAGCCTCCTGCTTTGCAGCGTTTATCTGCTGCTCCAGCTCGTCGGCATTGTCTACCACTCTGATACCCCTGCCGCCGCCGCCTGCCGAAGCCTTGACCATAACGGGATATCCTATCTCCGCTGCTATCTCTTTTGCCTGCTCCAGACTCTCGACCGCTCCGTCAGAGCCTGTAATAACCGGCACTCCCGCAGACTTCATAGCCTCTTTGGCAGCCGCCTTATCGCCCAGCATATCTATGCTGCGCGAGTCGGGACCTATAAACGTAATGCCGCATTTCTCGCAGGTCCGTGCAAACGACGCATTCTCCGAGAGAAAGCCGAAGCCAGGATGGACTGCGTCCGCTCCCGTTATTTCACACGCTCCGATTATCGCTCTCACATTCAGATAGCTCTCGCTGCTTGCGGCAGGACCTATGCAGACTGCTTCGTCGGCTATCTTAGCGTGCAGTGCGCTCCTGTCAGCCTCGGAATATACCGCAACGGTATGCAGTCCCAGCTCACGGCAGGCACGTATAATGCGTACGGCTATCTCTCCCCTGTTAGCGATCAGTACTTTTTTAAACATATTATTTTTTCTTCCCTTCATTGAAAGAATCATTCAGCCATTATCGTCCTGTGCTTTTTCTCCAGCTCGACAACCTTGACCCTCAGTTCCGAATAATAAGCATCGAAATCTCCGACGTCAAAACCGCCTATCCTGACCTTTTTGGGCAAAGGCGGAGGCATGAAGCTACCGATAGACCTTTTCTCGTTTATCGCAAGCTCCAGCTCGTATATCCTCTGATTATAAGCGTCTATCAGCATAAGGACATCCTGCTTATCGTATCCGCCTAATCTTGCCGTCCTCATATATCCGTTCATCAAGCTTCTCCTCACTTTATTGCAAAGGAGATCTCGGCGGAAACCGCCTTCTTGCCGTCTACCGTAGCGACGCCCTTTCCGTAGCCTACGGGCCCTTTCACCTTGGTGATCTCAACCTCCAGACGAAGCGTATCGCCGGGAACTACCTGCCTGCGGAACTTAGCGTTATTTATACCGCCGAAAAATCCTATCTTTCCCTTATTTTCAGGCATAGAAAGCAGAGCGACCGCTCCTGCCTGCGCAAGCATTTCTATCATAAGCACTCCCGGGGTAACGGGATACTCTGGGAAGTGACCCTTGAACCAGAAGTCGTCCTCCTTTATATACTTAGTAGCGACAACTCTCTGTCCCACCTCAAGCTCGTTTATTTCATCTATAAGCAGAAACGGATCTCTGTGAGGAATGACCTCCTTGATCTGTTCCTTATCCATAACTACTGCCATATCTGACTACCTCCGTAATTAGTTACCGTCCGTTCAGCCTATTATCATTACCGTCTGACCGTACTCCAGAGAATCTCCGTCGCAGGCGAGAATTTTAGTAATGATACCATCAGTTTCGGCTGCAACCTCGTTCATCACCTTCATAGTTTCGAGTATATACAGCACGTCGCCTTTCTTCACCTTGCTGCCCACGGTCACAAAGGGTGCGGCGTCGGGACGGGGTTTTGAATAATATGTACCGACTATAGGCGCTTTCACAGGCGTGCCGCTGATCTCCTCAGCCTTCGGTGAGATCTCTATAGGTTCGGTGATGACCGCAGGAGAAACCGCAGGCATTGAAACGGCGGCTGTCTGGGGAGGGGGCGGAGGACATTTCTTACCCTTTACGGTAATGGTCTTTCCTCCGTCCACTATAGTGATCTCGCCCAGTTCCTTTCTATTTATAATGTCGGCAAGCTCTTCAAGAACCTCGATATCTATCATTTCAAAAATCTTACCCATGTTTATTCCTCCATATCAGTCCGTAACCTTTTTGAGACAAATGGTAGCGTTGTGTCCGCCGAACCCCAGAGAGTTTGAAAGAGCGGCGTTTACCGTCATTTCTCTGTTGCCCTCTGTGCAGTAGTCAAGATCACACTCGGGATCGGGTGTTTCAAAGCCGATGGTCCTGTGGACAAAGTCGTTCTTTACGGACAGCGCGGTAACGATAGCCTCTACCGCTCCCGCCGCTCCGAGCAAATGCCCCGTCATGGATTTGGTCGAGTTGATAACCACTTTTTCAGCGGCTTCTTCGCCCAGCGCAATCTTTATAGCTATTGTTTCGTAAGCGTCATTGAGATGAGTGGACGTACCGTGAGCGTTGATATAATCTACCTCGTCGGCGGTAAGTCCCGCTTCGGTGTACGCCTGCTTCATAGCTGCTGCTGCGGCCTCTCCCGTAGGAGAAGGACTTGTCATATGATAAGCATCGCAGGTAGCTCCGTAGCCTGCTATCTCCGCATAGATCTTTGCTCCTCTCGCCTTAGCGTGCTCGTACTCCTCGAGAACGAGTATACCGCAGCCCTCTCCCAGTACAAAGCCCTTTCTGTTCAGGTCAAAGGGAGTTGAGGCCTTGGCAGGATCGGACTCTCTGGAAAGCGCCTTCATATTATTAAAGCCTGCAAGAGCAAAGCGTGAGATACAGCTCTCCGCACCGCCGCACAGAGCGACGTCGAGATAGCCGTCCTTTATCTTTCTGAAAGCCTCGCCTATAGCGTGAGTTCCTGAAGAGCAGGCGGTCACGGTAGCAAAGTTATCGCCCTTGAAGCCTGTTTTCATAGCTACAGTGCCTGCCGCCATATTTGCGATCATCATAGGTATATAGAAAACGCTGATCTTGTCGGGCTTAGCCAAGAATTTCTCATGCTCCTGCTCCGTAAGCTTGAGTCCTCCAATACCTACTCCGATAAGAACGCCTGCTCTGAAAGGGTCTACGTCCTTAAAATCACTGCCTGCGTCCTTGATAGCCTCGTCAGCGGAGCATACCGCAAACTGCGTAAAGCGGTCCATTCTGCGCGCCTCTTTCTTCTCGATAACTCCCGTAGGATCGAAATCCTTTACAGCGCCGACGCATTTAACGTCAAAATCCGAGCAGTCGAACTGATCGACTTCGGATATTCCGAGCTTGTTTGCCTTTATATTTTCGTAAAATTCGGGCACGTTCTTACCGATAGGGTTTACCGTACCCATTCCTGTAATTACTACTCTTTTCATTTATACAAATTCCTTTCAGTAAATCAACGGCTGAGATCACATGGAAAGTCCGCCCGATATCTCGATCACCTGACCTGTCACATAGCTTGCGTCCTTGGATGCAAGGAAAGATACCACGCCCGATATCTCGTCTACAGTGCCGTATCTTCTCATAGCGATCATGCGCAGGATATTTTCACGCTGAGCGTCCGTGAGCTTATCGGTCATAGGAGTCTTTATAAATCCGGGAGCTACCGCATTGCAGGTGATACCCCTCGAACCAAGCTCCTTGGCGACCGTCTTTGTCATGCCGATAATAGCCGCCTTTGAAGCCGAGTAGTTGAACTGTCCGGGGTTGCCCCAAAGTCCTGCTACGGACGAAAGATTGATTATTCTTCCGCTCTTCTGCTTCATCATTACAGAGCCTGCAAACTTGGTCATATTAAACACACTCTTCTGGTTTACGGCGATGACCGTATCGAAGTTCTCCTCACTCATTCTCGCGAGCAGTCCATCTCTTGTAATACCTGCGTTATTTACAAGCACGTCTATAGTACCGAACTTTGCCTTTATGTCCTTTACCATCTGCTCGCACTGAGCGTAGTTTGATACGTCCGCAATGAACTTATCGCACATCACGCCCTCAGCCTTTATCTTATCGATAATATCATTATCCTCAAACATAGCCTCGCTTATATCGTTAAGTGCGATATCGAAGCCGTCCTTAGCAAGACGAAGAGCTATAGACGCTCCGATCCCTCTTGAAGAACCTGTGATTACTGCAGTTGCCATAGTTAGTATCCTCCATTTTTATGTTTAATTATATTTTGTAAGTTTTGTTCATGAAAAATCTTCACTTGCTCAGAAGCTCCTCTGCCTGCGCAAACATTTCCTCTACGATATCCTTGCAGGGCTTTACCTCGTTTACCATACCTGCGATAGCTCCGCACAGGAAAGAGCCTTCCTCGAGGTTTCCGTCCTGAACAGCCTTTCTCAGCGAGCCGAGAGTAAGCTCCTCGAACTCGTCGGGAGTGATAGTGCCGTTCGTTTCGCCCGAAGCCAGCTTCTTGGAAAACTTTGTTTTAACGTTTCTGCACGGATGTCCCGTATATCTTCCGGTAACTACCGAATCGGTATCCTTAGCCTTTACTACCAGCTCTTTATACGTCGGATGGATAACGCACTCCTCGGAAGCGAGGAATCTCGTACCTACCTGAACGCCCTCCGCACCGAGCATGAACGAAGCGGCGATACCTCTGCCGTCCGCGATACCTCCGGCTGCGATAACAGGTATCTCCACCGCGTCGGCTACCTGCGGAACAAGGCAAATGGTAGTGTTCTCGCCGATATGTCCGCCGGACTCCGTACCCTCTGCAATGACTGCGTCGGCTCCGGCTCTCTCCATTCTCTTAGCAAGATTTACCGAAGGAACTACGGGTATGACCTTTATGCCTGCTTCCTTCCATGCCGCCATGTACTTTCCGGGGTTGCCTGCGCCCGTGGTAACTACGGGTACGCCCTCCTCGATAACGAGCTGAGCCAGTCCCTCGGTATTAGGGGACATAAGCATGATGTTTACTCCGAAAGGCTTGTCCGTAAGAGATTTGCACTTTCTTATCTGGTCACGCAGATAGTCGATAGGAGCGGAACCTCCCGCAATTATTCCAAGACCGCCTGCATTTGAAACCGCTGCGGCGAGCGTAGCCTCCGCTATCCACGCCATTCCTCCCTGAAAAATAGGATACTTTATACCCAGCAGATCGGTGATTTTTGTCTTTGTAGTTGTCATAATAAAGATCTCCTTAAATAAATATTTAATTAAATTCAACGAAGCACATTGCCGCTTATTGAACTCATCCGAAAAAACTTATCGATAATAGATCAAGTATATTAATATTCAAAAATGCAGGCTCCGTAAGTAAGACCTCCGCCGAAACCGACGAAGCATACCTTGTCGCCTCTCTTGACCATTCCGTTCTTAATGCCGTCGTAAAATGCGTTGGGAATAGAAGCGGAGGAAGTGTTTCCGTAGTCGCGGATATTGAGTATCATCTTGTCCATAGAAACCTTCAAATGCTTAGCCGCAGTTTCAATAATTCTGATATTTGCCTGATGAGGAACGATACAGTCAAGCTCCTCAGGGGATATCTCAGCCTTCGCACATGCCTCTTCCACAGCCTTAGGCATAGCCTTGGTAGCGAATTTGTATACCTCCTTGCCGTCCTGTATAAGCAGATGTCTGTTAGGAACGGGCATGGACATATCGAACTCAGCCGATTCCTTAAACGGATTGTAGCTGAGCAGCGCCCTTGCCGCAAGCGCGCCCGCGCCAGTACCGTCGGCAGCTATAAAGCTTGAATAGAGCGAATCCTCACTTTTCTCGATAACCACCGCAGCCGCTGCGTCGCCGAAAAGAATGCAGGAAGAACGGTCCTCGTAGTTTGTAAACTTTGAAAGCTCCTCCGCCGCTACGACGAGGATATACTTCATGTCGCCAGCAAGCAGATAGCGTCTTGCCATATCCACTGAATAAACAAAGCCCGAGCAGGCGCAGTTTACATCGAGTGCGGGACAGGAAGCTCCCAGCTCACGCTGAATAAGGCACGCAGTGGAGGGTGTGTAGTAATCGGGTGTGCAGGTGCAGACGATGATAAGATCGATCTCCGAAACGTCGATCCCGGCGTCGGCAACAGCCTCCTCGGCAGCCTTTGCGCCGAGATAATATGTAGGCTCGCCGTCTGCGATATGACGGGTCTTGATACCCGTGCGCTGAGTTATCCATTCGTCGTTGGTTTCCACTATCTTAGCGTAGTCGTCGTTAGTCGCCGCCATTTCCGGCACATGCCTGCCTATACCCTTAATTTTTATACCACTAGTTTTAAGCATATTATATAACCATTCCTTTCACATTCACGCAGAAAAAATTTATTTTAAAAATAATATTGAACAAAACAAAATTATGTGCTATAATAAATTACAGTGTATTTTACACATAAAAACGCGCTTTACCGCACGTTCATACTCTTTTTATTATAAACCCAATTTATTTCTAAATATCATAAATAAAATGTCGTAAATATTAACGGGAACATTTTTATTATGATTTGTCAAATTATACGGTTTCATAAGATGAATTTGCACATATCTCACATAACTAACACCGTTAGATATCCCGTGCAGCGGAAAAACGCATTGAAAGGAAGAAGAAATATGTCAAAAAACATTGCCCTTTTCTCAGGTCAGGGCTCCCAGTACGCGGGTATGGCCAAAGAATTTTACAATGAATTTGAATCTGCAAGGAACGTTTTTAAGATAGCAGACGAGGCTCTCGGATACCGTCTGGAGGACATAGTTTTCAGCGAGGACCCCACCGAGCTTAACAAGACGGTGCATTCTCAGCCTGCTATCATGGCTTGCTCGCTCTGCGCATTCGAGGCGCTGAAAGAGAAAGGCGTTGAGTTCGAGGGAGTTGCGGGACACTCTCTGGGCGAATACGCGGCTATGGCGGCGAGCGGTATGGTAAGCTACGAGGACGCTTTCAGGCTTATCGCTATCCGTGCCGAAGCAATGCAGAAGGCGGCTGAAAACAGCGACGGAAGTATGTACGCTATCATAGGACCGCCGGCTGAGGAAATAGAAAAAGCCTGCGAGCAGACGGAGGGCTACGCCGTACCCGTAAACTACAATTCCAGTGTGCAGACCGTTATCGCAGGCGAGGAATCCGCCTGCACCGCCGTATGCGAGCTTATTCAGCAGACAAGCTCCGCTAAGAGAGTGAAGTGCGTGAAGCTGAACGTAGCCTCCGCATTCCACAGCAAGATGATGCAGCCTGCGGCGGACGAGTTTTTTGCAAAGACCGATGGCTTTACCTTTGCCGCTCCGAAAATGAAATTTTTCAGCAATGTGCTCGGTACGGAGCTTACCGACTTTTCCGATATGAGGTGTCTGCTCGCAAAGCATATTGTATCCCCCGTCAAGTTCACCGCCGAGCTTGCCGAAATAGAAGCTCAGGGCTTTGACAGATTTATCGAGGCAGGTCCCGGCAAGGTGCTTACCGGTCTTGTAAAGAAGACCCTCAAAGGCGCAGACGCAAGAAACTGCGAGAACTTGGCTACCCTCGAAAAGGCGGCGGAGAAATAAAGCATGGGATTTTTCGACAAATTCAAAAAAAAG
>ERZ1027125.838-NODE-838-length-11136-cov-4.189243_pt1 | contig 11136 bp, 10 predicted proteins | sample MGYA00519249_ERZ1027125 | MGnify/ENA primary metagenome ERZ1027125 (study PRJEB26926, sample SAMN06164580) | human gut metagenome | biome: ENVO:00009003; feature: ENVO:2100002; material: ENVO:00002003 | host: Homo sapiens | place: USA | collected 2012 ... | reverse complement strand
ATGTGTATAAGAGACAGTATTAATATTATACAATAAATTTCGCTCGATTGCAAGTGGTTTTAGAAAAAAATATATAATCAAAAGCGTATGTACTAATCAGCACATACGCTTTCGCAAATAAATTGAGATACCGTCTGCTTTGTCTGAATATCCTGCTCTGCTATGCTTCCTAATAAACGGAAGTTACAGCATTGAGTTAATCGACATTCGCATTTATTACTTTTAATATCTCAACAACTTCTATATCTCCGTCTACAAGCACTTCTGTTATCGGCTCATGACCGTCTTCGTTCGGACCGTTTAACCAATATATCTCTGCCAATCTGAGATTTTCTTCCTCGGAAATCGTTCCGTCAAAGCATTTATAAGCGTCCCCATAATAGCAATTTCCGTTAACCTCTATCTTGGCAACACAGTATGTAGGACGTCCGATACGGGCAAAATATTCACCCCACCGTTCAGCCTCCTCATATGTCTTTGAAACATACAATGCAGCCATGCGTGACGGATACTGCGGATACTTTTCCTTTCGGATCTTTTCCAATGCCAGCTCACGAAGAGCAACATCTACATTATGAGGTAATTCCACCCCTTTATACTTTTCGGGATTTTGGTAAATATCCTCAACTGTACTCATTTGCGCATACACACGGTCGTACACGCCATTAGGGTGTTTTTCGTCCAATACAAAGTGCTGCCCAACTTGCTTGGGTTTATCTGAAACAACATGATAAAAAAACATAAATCCTCCTGATTATAATAAATTTAGTAAGTGGAATTGTTGAAGCCTGTTTTTACAGATAAATAAATCATTTTTTACACCTCCCCAAGTGGTGGGTCTGACGGGTAAGAAAGTCGGATTGATTTCGTTTTAAAATTTTATCGCACCTGCCGGTTGCAGTCCTTTCATTATCTGCTTTCAAAATCAAAAATCAGAGCCGGTACAAAAGGAGTCATTATTATCATGTTCAGAAATCCGAGAAGCTTCATGCTTTTACAGGAAAGCAAACCATCTCATTTTACATAGCAAATTGTTAAGTTTATCACCAAGTATATCATATAATATTGTGAATGTCAACACTTATTCGGATATTTAGTTAGAAAAAAACAAAAGAACATATAAACAGCCGCACTCTTCTTCACAAAGAGTGCGGCTGTAGTTTTTAATCAAATTTATCGGATGAACAGTAGTTATCACTCGATATCCAAATAACTTTTTACAATATTCTGCAAAAGCTCGTCCCTGTCAAGTCGGCGGATAGAGCTTCTTGCATTATTGTAAGTGGTTATGTAGGTCGGATCCTCTGAAAGAATGTAGCCTACTATCTGATTGACCGGGTTGTAGCCCTTTTCCTTCAGTGCGGCGTACACCTGCTTCATGGTTTCCTTATAGTCAACCTTGTCCTCTCTGACAACCGAAAATTCTAAAGTCTGATCATTCTGCATAAAGCTCACTCCTTATAACAAGATATTGCATGTCTGATACTAATATAATATTGTCTATCAATTATATTATACCTTATTTTTATAAAAATAACAAGCCCTTTGTACAAAAATGTACATTATGCACAAAAACCAACACGCAAAATTTACATTCTAAGCTCAGCGCCCTGCTCAGCCAAAGCCTTGATGACCTTTTCCATAGTCTTATCAGCCTGATCGTCGGTAAGCGTACCGTCGTGTGAGCGCAGTGTAAGCGAGTATGAAATACTCTTCTTACCCTCAGCTATCTGCTTGCCCTTATAAATATCAAAAAGTGTTACCTTTTCAAGAATTGCTCCCGCCGCCTTTTTGATGGTCTTTTCTATCACAGCGGCAGGCAGCTTGTCATCGCATAAAAGCGAAATATCGCGCAGGGTAGCAGGATACTTAGGCAGAGGCTTGTAGTGCTTTTCATCGCTGCATACCGCCATAAGCTCGGGAATATTGACCTTAGCCGCATATGCACGACAGCCGATACCGTAATTTTCAAGAGTTTCGGGGTGAAGCTCTCCGAATATTGCGACCTCAGTACCGTTAATTGAAATGACTGCGCATCTTCCGGGATGGAAAGCCGAAACCTCGCCGAACGAACAACCGGCATCAGGCGCATAAACGTCATACTCGGGCGCTCCGCACCTTTTCAAAAGCTGCTCTACTATGCCTTTGATATCGTAAAAGTCAAACTTACCCTCGTTGTCGTAAATTCCCACTCCCAGACGTTCAGGCTCTTCGGGAAGAACCTCTCCGTCTACGGGGATATACTCGTTGCCAAGCTCAAAAACATAGCATTCGGGATTTCTGTAGCTGTAGTTTCTGGCAAGGACCTCGCATACCGAGGGAAGTATAGTTGTTCTCATAACTCCGGTGTCTTCTCCGAGCGGATTTGTGATAGTTACCGTATCTCTGAGCTTGCTGTCCTGCGGAAGTCTTATTTTGTCAAAATACTTAGGAGAGATAAAGGAAAAAGTCGTTATCTCATTTACACCCATACCCAGCATAGCGGAGGTAACGTTTCTGTCAAACTTCTGCTTCGGAGTAAGCTTTGCCTCTGCAACGCCTCTGATTATTGTATCGGGAATTTTATTATATCCGTAAAGTCGCGCTACCTCTTCCGCAATATCGGACTTGCACTCTATGTCTATTCTGTAATACGGAGCATATATCTTGCCGTCCTTGATAGTGAACTCAAGGCGTGTAAGATAATCCCTCATCTCCTCCTCGGGTATTTCAGTACCCAGAAATGCGTTTATCCAATCGGAATCATAGTCTACAGGCTTGGGAGTTTTATCCGACTTGTCGCAGTCGATATAAGTCTTTACTACCTCGCCGCAGCCGAGCATTTCCACAAGCTCAAAAGCTCTCATCAGCGCAGGATAAGTATTTTCCGCCCTTAGTCCCTTTTCAAATCTTGCGGAAGCATCGGTTCTCATGCCAAGCTTTTTAGCGGTAGTTCTTACGCTTGCTCCGTTAAAGCAGGCGGACTCGAAAACCACAGCCGTGGTGTCGTCCATGATACCGCTGTACTCTCCGCCCATAACTCCGGCAACTGCGACAGGCTTGTTCTCGTCGGCAATGACCAGCATTTCCTCCGAAAGAGTACGCTCCACTCCGTCGAGAGTCGTTATAGTTTCTCCTGACTTTGCGTTTCTTATATTTATCTTTGCTCCGTCGACATACCGAAGATCAAAAGCGTGCATAGGCTGACCGTATTCGAGCATTACATAGTTTGTGATATCTACAAAATTATTGATAGGACGAACTCCGCTTGCTCTGAGTCTTTCTCTCATCCATCTGGGCGACGGCTCGATCTTTACGTTCTTTACATATCCGCACATATATCTCGGGCAAAGCTCGGGATTATGTATCTCCACAGACATTATCTCGTTTATATCTCCGTCTATGCCTTTGAATTCAGGTTCTTTTATATTTGCAGGCACATTGAAGGTAGCGGACGCTTCTCTGGCAAGACCAAGGACTGAAAGACAGTCCGCACGGTTAGACGTGATCTCAAACTCTACTTTAGTATCGTCAAAGCCTATCGCCTTTTTTATGTCCGTTCCCACGGTTTTGTCGCAATCGTCGCCCAGTATGAATATTCCGTCCTCTATAGCGTAGGGGAAATCATGCAGGGTCAAGCCAAGCTCTCCAAGCGAACAGAGCATGCCGTTCGACGCTTCTCCTCTGAGCTTGCCCTTAGTGATCTTAACAGGCTTACCCTCGTGCAGGACGGTAGACTTGTGCTTAGCCACAGGCACAAAATCTCCGGCATTGACGTTCTGTGCTCCTGTTACTATCTGGACGAGCTCAGGCTCTCCGACATCTATCTGAGTGATAAACATATGGTCGGAATTGGGATGAGGTACGATAGAATCCACACGTCCCACAACCACATTTGAAAGGTAATCGCCCTCTTCGTTATAGCATTCGACCTTTGAGCCCGACAAAGTCATGCCGGCGACAAAAGTCTTTATATCGCACTTGCAGTCAACGTAATCTGCAAGCCATCTCATTGATAAATCCATATTAACTATCCTTTCATTTTATACGTTAGCCTTTTCTACGGAAGCTATAAAGCTCGGTGTTCCGCCTTTTGAAATCTTCTCTCTGAAAAGCTCCTGATTTTCTAAAAACTGTTTCCATTTGAAAATCCAAAATTCATAGCTCATGCCATTTTCATCCACAATCATTACTCTCGCTCCGTCTGTTAATCCATCGGTAGTATGAGTAACGGTTGTTACTGTCTTGATATTTTCATATTCTATCAGCAATCTCGTTTTAGGAACATAGACGAATTTATCAAGAAAATAAACCGTACCGCAAAACCGTTCGGTGCCATTTATTTCTGTCTCAAGTTCTGCGAATTGATTATACGAAAGTGCATTTCGCATTCTTTTTCTTTGCTTTGCTAAGCTATTCTGATACCTAAGATTTTTCTTTGCACTGCGTATCATTAAAAAGCTAACAAGCACCAAAACGGCAACGGCAAACCCCACTGCTGCGTAGTCATGATCTGTTATGAACGAAAATATAAGGAAAGCTATGCACATAGCATCAATAATCAACAAAAACAGCAGGTATACCAAAAGCTTCACAATGAACGAAAATGTGTACGGCTTCAGCCGGCGGTAAACACCAATATCTTTTTTGTTATCAGTCATTAAAACTGCTCCAAAAATCTCATATCATTCTCATAAAGCAATCTCATATCATTGATATTATATCTTCCCATAGTGATACGCTCCAGACCGATTCCGAAAGCGAAGCCGCTGTACACGTTAGGGTCGATTCCGCAGCCCTCCAGCACCTTGGGGTGAACCATACCCGAACCTAAAAGCTCTACATAGCCTTCCTGCTTGCACATAGAGCAGCCCTTACCGTGACAGTTGAAGCACATAAGATCAACCTCGGCGGACGGTTCTGTATAGGGGAAGTGGTGAGGACGGAAACGAAGCTGTGTATCCTTGCCGTAAAGACGCTTAAGAAGCATTTCAAGCGTTCCTTTAAGGTCAGCCATTGTAATTCCCTTATCTATAACAAGCCCCTCTATCTGATGAAAAAGCGGCGAGTGCGTAGCGTCCACTGCGTCGGAGCGGTACACACGACCGGGGGAAATTATTCTGATAGGAGGCTTTCTGTTTTCCATGGTACGGATCTGCACGCTGGAGGTCTGTGTTCTCAGCAGCACGTTTTCGTTGATATAGAAAGTATCCTGAGTATCTCTTGCAGGATGATGTTTAGGCATATTAAGAGCCTCAAAGCAGTAGTGGTCCGTTTCTACCTCAGGTCCCTCTACTATATCGAATCCCATACCTAAGAACACTTCCTCTACCTCTGCAAGAACTGCGTTGAGCGGATGCGCTCTGCCGAGCTTCGGAGCATTTCCGGGAAGTGTGACGTCTATAGTTTCCGCCTCGAGCTTAATAGCGGCCGCCTTGCTCTTTACGGTGTTCTGCGCTGCCGTAATAGCGTTTTCGATATCCGCTCTAACCTTATTGGCAAGCTGTCCGATAACGGGACGCTCCTCTGGCGAAAGCTTGCCCATCTGTTTCAAGATAGACGTTATCTCGCCTTTTTTACCTAAAAACTTGACTCTGATCTCATCGAGCGATTTCAAGTCTGCGGCTTTGGCAAGTTCCGACTTCGCTCTTTCTTCGATAGCCTTGAGCTGTTCAGTCATTGATTATTCCTCCGTTTTTATAAAAATAAAAGCTTTGCCCCGCCAAAACGGGACAAAGCTTGATAAAGCAATGCTTATAACCACCCATATCAGCAAAAGGAGCTGTCACTCCCCCGACCCTTAACGCAGGTATACGTCCTCGCCTACTATAGCATTCTTTAAAATGCCGTTCAGCAAGACCGCTCGCAAGTGAACTTCGGTCTACAGCCGATCTAAGGTTGCTTTCAGACTATGGCAGCCTATCTCTGAAAATCAGCGAACGCAGATCTACTCTCTTGGTCACAGCGTTTTTACAAATACATTATAGCACAATGTATTTCCAAATGCAAGTTGTTTACAGAAAATTTACTTTTACTGATTCTTTGCGGCGTCATCCTTGCGTATCTGCGCACGTCTGATCTTTCCGCTGACGGTCTTGGGCAATTCGTCAACAAACTCTATTATTCTGGGATACTTATAAGGCGCGGTCGATTTTTTTACATATTCCTGCAATTCCTTAACAAGCTCCTCGGACGGCTGATAATTTTTAGTCAGAACGACAGTAGCCTTTACTACCTTTCCTCTTATAGGATGATCGGCGGCAGTGATAGCGCATTCCATTACGCTTGGATGCTCCATCAGTATACTCTCTATTTCAAACGGTCCTATACGGTAGCCCGAAGCTTTTATGAGGTCGTCAGTCCTGCCGACATACCAGTAGTAACCGTCCTCATCCATATATGCGGTATCTCCGGTGTGGTAGCAGCCGTATCTCCATGCGTGCTTATTCTCTTCGGGGTTTCTGTAATACTCCATGAAGAGCGCAGGATGCTTTCCCTGCTCGCCGTATATAACTATTTCTCCCGTTTCGCCCTGCTTTACAGGCTCGCCGTTTTCGTTAAGCAGACCGACCTTATAAAGCGGAGTAGGCTTTCCCATAGAGCCGGGCTTAGGCTCCATGCCGTACAGATTTCCGATAATTACCGCAGATTCGGTCTGACCGAAGCCCTCCATAAGCTTTAAACCCGTATATTCGTACCACTTGTTAAACACTTCGGGATTAAGAGCCTCGCCGGCGATACAGCTATATTTGAGAGAGGAAAGATCGTAATTTTCGATTCCCTCTTTAATAAAGAAACGATACATTGTGGGGGGCGCACAGAAAGAGGTAAGCTTGTAATCCTGTATCACCTTTAAAAGCGCAGACGGATTGAATCTGTCGAAGTCATATATAAAGGTCGTAGCTCCGGCTATAAACTGACCGTACATCTTACCCCATGCGCACTTTGCCCAGCCTGTTTCCGAAACTGTAAGATGGATAGAATTCTCGTCAAGATGATGCCAGTGCTTAGCGGTTATAATATGCGCTGCGGCAAGAGAATATCTGTGAAGGACCATTTTAGGATATCCCGTAGTTCCCGAACTGAAATACATAAGCATAGGCTCGTTTACATGAGTTTCAATTCTGTCAAGCTCCGGAGAATATTTTGCTATCTCCGTAAGGAAATCTGTCCAGCCGTCCTTACTGCCGTGAGTAATGAACTTTTCCGCCATTCCGTCATAGTCGTTCAGCGCCTCGTCTATATGATCGGTAACTGCGTTTTCTGCGGTAGCCACAATATACTTGATATCGGCGGCCTTAAAACGGTATACATAGTCCTTTTTCATAAGCTGATTTGTAGCGGGTACTAAAATTGCGCCTATTTTCATCAGACCGTAGGTCAAAAACCAATACTCATAATGACGCTTTAAAACCGCCATTACAAAATCGCCTTTCTTTACGCCGTGATCGAGCATCATATTAGCCACTCGGTTGCTCTGCTCTTTAAGCTCACGATAAGTGAAGCTATGCTCCTCTCCGTTTTCATTTACCCAGAGGATAGCGACCTTTTCAGGCTCCAGCTTCGCCATCTCGTCTATCACATCATAGGAAAAATTAAAATTGTCCTTCAGATCAAGTGAGAAGCTTAAAAGCCTGCCTTCGCCGTCCAGTTCCTCGTTGACAAATCTCTTGTAAAAGTCCTTCATTTGAGTTTCCTCCAAAAAATATTTAAAGCCTTAATTATAGGCATATATCTGCGATCTCCTGCGGCGTTGAAACGATATATTCCGCGCCTGCCTCAGTAAGCTCTTCCCTGCCTCTGAATCCCCATTCGCAGCCTATACATCTTATTCCGGCATTATGAGCGGTAATAACGTCGACGTCCGAATCTCCGATCATTATTGTTTCGTGGGCGGAAAAACCAAGCTCACGCATTATATTGTACACGATATCGGGAGCAGGCTTTGACTTACATCCTGACGCTTTTCCACATACAAAATCAAATACGCTTTCACCGAAAAGAGTATGTACTATTTGTTTTGAAAACGCGTCGGGTTTATTTGAAGCTACGGCGCATTTGATACCTTTCTGTTTCAGAAACGACAGTAAAGGCAGGATACCTTCATACGGCTTGGTCTTATTAAGACAGTTTGAACGGTAGATCTCCGAAAAAACAGCGTGTATACGCTCCTGCTCAGCCTTATCCGTGCCCTGCGGCAAAGCTCTTTCTATCAGCTTGACCGTGCCGTTTCCGACAAATTTACGGTAGGAATCTACGGGGTGCTGTGCATATCCGTTTTGGCTCAAAGCAAGATTTACCGAGTCGGCAAGATCTTCGATCGAATTTACAAGCGTACCGTCCAGATCAAAAATCACAAGCTTTATCATTTATCAAATCATCTTCTTTTTTAATTAATCTTCAAGCTTGGAAGCAAGCCTGCTTGAATATGTATTTCTGAACTCTTCAAATCTGCCATCATCGAGCGCTTCTCTTATCTTTTCCATAAGCGTATTATAGAAATAAAGATTGTGCTGAACCGCCAGCCTGCCGGCAAGCTGTTCATTTGACTTGAAGAGGTGTCTGATATACGCCCGTGAGAAATTGCGGCAGGTGGGACAGTCGCATTCGGTATCGAGCGGACGGTCGTCAAGCTCGTATCTTTTATTATGAGCGTGCATTATACCGTTCCATGTAAATATCGTGGCATGACGCGCGTTTCTGCTCGGCATTACGCAGTCAAAGAAATCCACGCCTCTGTAAACCGCCTCTATTATGTTTGAGGGAGTTCCTACGCCCATAAGGTAACGGGGCTTTTCGGCCGGCATATACGGCTCTACCTGTTCGATAACATGGTACATGACCTCAGTAGGCTCTCCTACCGCAAGACCGCCTATAGCGTATCCGTCCAGATCAAGCTCTCGGATAGCCTTCATATGCTCTATACGCAGATCGTCGTACACGCAGCCCTGATTTATTCCGAAAAGCAGCTGATTTTTATTGATAGTACTTTCAAGCGAGTTCAGTCTTGCCATTTCGTTCTTGCAGCGAACAAGCCAGCGTGTGGTACGCTCGCACGAAGCTTTTGAGTAGGAATGCTCAGTGGGATTTTCCACGCACTCGTCAAAAGCCATAGCTATGGTAGACGCTAAATGTGACTGTATGCGCATACTCTCCTCGGGACCCATAAATATCTTTCTGCCGTCCACATGAGAGTTGAAGTAAACACCCTCCTCTTTTATTTTACGCAGCTTAGCAAGCGAAAAAACCTGAAATCCGCCGCTGTCGGTCAAAATAGGCTTATCCCAGTTCATGAATTTATGCAAGCCGCCCATTTTATAAATTATTTCATCTCCGGGACGCACATGAAGATGGTAGGTATTACAAAGCTCAACCTGACATTTCAAATCGTTTGCCAGATCTACAGAGGAGATACCTCCTTTGATTGCGGCAGACGTACCTACGTTCATAAATACGGGCGTTTGTATAATTCCGTGTACCGTATGAAACTCTCCGCGTCTTGCGCTTCCCTCTTGTTTCAGCAACTTAAACATTTACTTCTCCTGTTCCAGATATTCGGCAGGCAGCCAGCCCGCTTTTCCGTCCTGCTTGATGATAAACGCTATGCCGTTTCGCTCGTCGCAGACATAGACGTCCTCACCTTTGTCAACATTCACGCAATGTGATAACCATTCGTAAACATGATTTATTCCATCCCAATCAAACACTCTGTGTTTGGGTATATATCCTTTTTCCCCCGTCGCCTTATCTATCACTAAGCATATATTATCATCCTCGCTCAGAATCTCTATATCCTGATCATCAAAATCAGTATATACGGGAGCAAGCTCGGTTCTGTAGGTCCTGACAGCCTTTTTCATCGGATGAAAGGTATCCCACAGAACGTCATGCCTATAGCTGTCGCCGTCCTTTGAAATAACAAGCATATTAAGCTGACATATATGCTTGATCCCGATACCTCCGTCGATGCATATCATTTTTTTACGTTCGTCGACAGCAGGCAGACAGGACGCATTTGAAGCTTTAAAATTCATCGCCGGAAAATGTCCCACCACAAGCCATTTGTCCGTAGGATTTTCCTTATTAAAAAACCAAGGAACTGTGATAGCATAGGTGTCGTCGGTATTTCGCCAGTCGGGGCGGTTTTCAAGTCCTGCGTGAACAAAAACATATTCCTGAGTTTCAAGACATATCGGCAGATCTCTCATGAAATAAAGCAATTCGCCGTATTTTCCAACTACCCGCTCCCGTATTTCCTGCCAGTTGCCCTCCCAGCAGTCCGTATAGCCGAGAGCATTCGCCATTTCTCTGAAGGTGTTATGCTCATTGCGGTAAAACTGCTGCTGAAAGCGTTCAAAGCCATAAGTATACGCCATTCTTGCGCACATGGTGTCGTTATTTCCCAGCAGGCAAATCGCCTTATCGCTATTATCGCAAAGAGCTTTTACATATTCGAGAGTTCTTATATTATCAGAACGATGCTCTACTATATCGCCGACTATGACCAGATAATCATTTTCGGGATCGTACTCAGCCTTTTTCAGCAGCCTATCCAAGGTCTGCCATGCCGTATGGATATCGCTTACGGCAAGAAGTCTGCATTTTTCAGGAAGCTCAAGCTTTAGATGGGATGTCATAATGAACTGTCCTCATACAGATTCTTATCCTCAAACTTCTCATAGTAACCGATCAGATCTCCGTTTTCATCACGTATAGCGGCAGTGTAAACGTCGTTATTTGCGCCGTGTCTGGTACTGTGTATCTCGAACACCTTATTTACGGTTCTGTCAGCTTTCATTATATCTACGTTATTTTTAATACGCACCTGAGAATTCGTATTATGGCAATTAAAAATACTGCTGCCTATCATATTTATGCCTCCAGCTGCCTCATATCGCTTAGCTGCGGCAGGATTCATATATACTATGATATGTTCAAGATCACAAATAACCACCGGCTGATCATTTGCGTCGATAAGTCCTTTGAAAAAATCACCAAGCTGCATAAAACCCTCCTACATAACAATAAATCTATCTTCTGACTATATCAGGACACTGTGATAACTTATAAAAAACCTGAAAACAGAAATATTTTACCACATCGAAATGTGTTTGTCAAACTAAATTAGACAATGTTAAAAAAATGGTGTACAAACTT
>ERZ1027125.835-NODE-835-length-11191-cov-3.854526_pt1 | contig 11191 bp, 7 predicted proteins | sample MGYA00519249_ERZ1027125 | MGnify/ENA primary metagenome ERZ1027125 (study PRJEB26926, sample SAMN06164580) | human gut metagenome | biome: ENVO:00009003; feature: ENVO:2100002; material: ENVO:00002003 | host: Homo sapiens | place: USA | collected 2012 ... | reverse complement strand
CGGCAGCGTCAGATGTGTATAAGAGACAGGTGTGATATTCGCCTCTGACTTCTACCTCCCAGCGTGAAGGCAGTTTCCCGCCCATCAATTCGGGGAAAGGAAAGGCATTCGGACCAAAATAACGGGGTGAATAGGTTAGAAATTCCCGTTTTTCCCACCATTCATCAGCTTGTAAGACCGATATACTACAGAAAAGGGCCACGATGAGGCCCCACCATTTCCTATTTGTTTTCATTTTGATTCAGGGGCGATATAATTTCATTTGTTTATACACTTTCAAGTGTTTTTTGCCTTGCCGGATATCCAGCAACAACTGATCAATGGCAGTTGACAAATCTTTTCGCTGTTCTTCCAGAATTTCCAGCTTCTTCCGGAAGCGGGCGAGGTAAACATCCGAAGCATCGGTCCGTTCCGTTTCCTTCCGGGTATGGTAAATCTTCAATTCCAAGATGGACAAGCGGTCGATGGCCCATGCCGGACTTTCGGTATTCAACGTTGCCTGCGGCAAAGGCTTTACCCCTTTATACCGGTCTTGCAATAAACTGTCGATCAATTCTACCAGGTCCACACGCTCTTGATTCATCTTCTCGATGCGACTGACGACCTCCAGTACTTTCCCCGCTTCCTGATCCGGTTGGTGAATGATATTCAGCAAATGCCACTGAACCGCGTCTACCCAATGCTTCAGATACAAATAAAATTCAAAGCTATTGACCGGATACGGGTTATGCACCGTGGCATTGATATTATCTGTTGTATGATAAGCCTCGGTGGCCTGTTCAAAGATTCGATAACAAGATTCGCTGAAACTCATATGCGCCATTTAAACTTGAAAAATAGAAGAATTTACCTTCACTGTTTATTCTTCCTCGTACTGTTGGAAAAGGAAGTCGTTGTACGGGAAACGGGTAATGTGAATCTGTTTCACCCGTTCATACAGCAGAGCTTTTAATTCCTCGATATTTGTTTTCTCTTTCGCCGAGATAAAGATACAATTATCCTGCATCTTCGCCATCCAGGTACGTTTCAGTTCATCCAGATCGATGTTCTCCCGTTTTCTCGGAGTCAGGTCATCTTCATCTTTCGGGACAAAAGTGAAAGCATCCACTTTGTTGAAGACCATGATCATCGGCTTTTCCCGATCATCTATTTCAGCCAGTGTCTTGTTGACTACTTCAATCTGCTCTTCGAATGTCGGGTGTGAGATATCTACCACATGAACCAGCAAGTCGGCTTCCCGAACCTCATCCAAGGTTGATTTAAACGATTCTACCAGTTCGGTGGGCAACTTGCGGATAAACCCGACGGTATCTGAAAGCAAAAACGGCAGATTCTCAATGATGACTTTCCGGACGGTGGTATCCAGTGTGGCAAAGAGTTTGTTTTCGGCAAAGACATCACTCTTGCTCAACAGATTCATCAAAGTCGATTTCCCGACGTTGGTATAACCCACCAACGCGACGCGCACCATCTTCCCGCGATTCTTCCGCTGGACACTCTTCTGCTTGTCGATATCCACCAGTTCCTTCTTCAACCGGGATATTTTATCTAGAATCAAACGTTTATCTGTTTCCAGCTGGGTTTCACCCGGACCACGCATACCAACACCACCGCGCTGACGTTCCAAGTGAGTCCACAAACGGGTGAGTCGGGGTAACATATACCGGTATTGGGCTAATTCTACCTGCGTTTTGGCATGGGCAGTCTGCGCACGACGGGCAAAGATATCCAGAATCAGGTTGGTGCGATCCAGAATCTTCACCTGCAATTCCTTTTCGATATTTCGGAGCTGCTTGGCAGAAAGCTCATCATCGAATATGACAGTCCCGATTTCATTCTCAACCACATACTCTTTGATTTCCTGTAGTTTCCCTGTACCAACGAATGTAACGGAATTCGGTCCGTCCAGTTTCTGATAAAAACATTTGACGGCTTCTACTCCGGCTGTATCGGCCAGGAATGCCAGTTCATCCAGGTATTCCTTTACCTTCTGTTCGTTCTGCTGCGGTGTAATCAATCCTACCAGAACGGCTTTTTCTGATTGTGCTTCGCTAATGATAAATTCTTTCATGCCACAAAGATAATCATTTCAATTATTTTCTTTATCTTTAGGGCGAATTATAAATCAGGTATCACCAAATGATACAACTAAAATCAATTGACTATGAAAAAGAATATTCCTTTTCAAGCTATTTTGATAGCTATCGTGCAATGGGTTTTCAACAGCCCGATGAGTGCACAATCCGAGTGGCTTTCTCCTCTTCAATGGAAATCGCTGGTGCAAGATCCGCAGAAAAATCTGATTATCAGAGATACCGTATTATATCAGAGCTTTGATTCAGACAATCCGCTTTCCATTAATTATACGGTTTCAGGAAAGTATGATTTCTTTTATCCACAGGAAGAAGGCATCCAAGGAGCATCCGACAGTCGGGCGATCCGGCTTTATTCCGGGAGTACATTGACGATTGATACCTTGATCTATCCGGCATTGAAAATGGCTGAAATACATATTCCTTTTGCATTCCAGCATGTCAACAAAGAAGAAGATATCTATTTTACAACCTACTTCTATTCGGGAAATACGGAATTTGATGCTCGCCCCTACACGGTGATGAGCAACGACTGCTCCCGGTATTTCAGGGAAGTATATGCTGGCAGACAATGTTTTTACAGAGGTAGAAGGTCTGCTCCCTACCGGCTTCAAATCAAGGTTCCAGTAGTGAAATCGCCAAGTAATGGCTATTACTGTATAGACAGCTTATTCCTGGTAGGAAACATAGAACAATATTCTTTATTACAGCAATCAGGTATCTGGCATGATCATTCTTTATGGTCGCATGATTATACGAGTCTCCGACGAGTCGCGTTGATCGATGCGGATGTCCGGATAACCAGTCTGCCGAATGTTTGCATCTGATTAATAATCAGAAAGAGATCCGGATACAACCCGAAGGAGTGCTGCATGCCCGGCAAATGACTACCTTACACACCTTTGCAGAAAAGGGAAAATGGTATTTTATCTCTTTCCCACACGATGTTTCTCTGGCAGGAATTGATAGCCGGTTCCAATTGGGCGATGCCTCAACTGTGACAACCGAACCGGTTAATAATATTCTTTATATTCAGACATACGATGGTAGAAGGAGGGCAGAGAATAATCGTTCGGATGGGAATTGGACGGTCCTGTCTGCGGATGCGTTCTCTCCGGAAGATATCCTTTTGGAAAAGGGGAAAGGATATCTGATGGCTATCGATGAAACCGCCGATATCCAAACCTTGTCTTTTTCTTCTCCAGCAAATAACTCCCAGACTTTTCGGGAAACCCTATCCGTCCCTTTAGAGGCGAACACGTTGCAAGGCGGTGACGAGGCAAATAATGGATGGATTCTCTGTGGAAATCCTTATCCTTCGGCTGTGTCCTTACAGGAAATCCTTCCCAACCCGGATTTGGACGGTTATGTTTATTTATATAACGGACAGGATTATGAAGCCTATCCGATTGACAGTGATTATGCGATTCCTGCAGGATCTGCCTTTTTTGTCAAAGCCGTTCAAGATACAGAATTACTCTTTCAGAGAAAGGAAGATACGGCTTCTTCGGTGATCTTGCAGCATGCGGCGCTTCCTTATCAGGGAAAAGAACCCGGAAGTCCGTCGATAACCCAGGCAACAAAGCCTTCTTGTAAAATTCAATATACCATCCGGGCTGGGAAGATCCACATACAGAACTCCCAGGCAGGAGAATTGATTGTATATACTGTGCTTGGAAAAGAGGTAAAACGGATGAGACTGCTGGATGGAGAAGGCGAATATGCATTACCTCAGTCAGCCGGGATGTATTTCCTGCGGATTATTTCCGGTACACAAACAGAGACTGTCAAAATAAAGCGATAACTGTTATACAAAATGCCCGTCAGGATTATTTTTATGAGCGGGCATTGTATTATCTTTGCCGTATGATCGCCTCGCAAGGCGAGAAAGGTGAATCTTGGAAGTTTAAACTCGTACCGGTTTATGGAATCTTCCTGCTGAATTTCCGATCAGGCAAAACGGATAAAGTCCGAACCGATCTGGTGATAGCCGACCGAGAAACCGGCGAACAGAAGAGCCGGAATTTCCGGGAAATCTTCATCGAATTCCCCTTATTCAACAAGACAGAGGCCGAATGCGAGACACCCTTGGATTACTGGTTATATAATTTGAAACATATGGAACAGTTGGAACATTTATCATTCAAAGGTCAGAAAGCCTTGTTTAACCGCTTGGAAGAATTGGCACGTATCGCCAATATGAACAAGAAGGAACGGGCAGAATACGAGGCTGCCCTGAAAATATACCGGGATAATGAGAATGTTATGGACTATGCTGTTAAGACGGCAGAAAAAAAAGGATTAAAATAGATTCCCGGTAAAAAGATCTTACCTTTCACATAGCCTCAGCTTTGGTCAGGCGTCTTTTTTAAGGTGTTAAGGTCTGGTATCCGATCTCCACAGTGGAGATATTGTCATGTTGCAAACGTAGGTATTCTTTATTTTCCCAGAAACTGGAACTATACCAAAAAGCCCCTTCGATTCACCATAACGGTCATCGAAGGGGCTTTCCTTATAATTATATAGATATCCGACTGGAAAGAATAACGGATCAGCGTTCCCTTATTTTCCTTCCGGAGTACTCAAAGTCTGTTGATAGAGAGTCCGGTTGGCTAATACTTCCAAAGCCTTCTCCAAGACTTTGTCATCTTTCAGACTGGCCAGTAACTCTCCTTTCTGATAATAATAACGTTTGACGATTTCCGACTCGAGCATGCGGGTTACTTCCTTCTTGAAACGATCGAAATCCCGTTCCAGATTCGGAGTCAGCTTAGCTTCCAATGTTTTGAACCAGGTAGAATCGCCTTCCAGATATCCTTCAAACTCGGCAACTTCTTTCAGGTTCTTCAAGACTTTCTCACTCTGGCGGTCGTAAGTAAACCCTTTTTCCTTCGCATAAGCCTTGAAAGCTTCGAAGTCTGCGTCACTGATCGAGAATTCTTCTACCGGAGGAATCGTCGAATGCTTCTGAGCCCAATCGGTGACGAAGTCACATAATACGGTATCAATCGATAAATAAATCATGAGCGAAGGAAAACGATCCTCTTTAACTTCAAACTCAGGACGAACACCACCGCCATCACGAACCGGACGGCCTTTTGCCGTATAAAACACTTTGGTCAAACTATCCGGGATCGCAGCCACCGAACCATCCGCCTTACGATGTGTATAGTCTAACTGCTGGATACAACGGCCACTTGGAATATAATATTTACTGATCGTAACCTTCAGACTACCATTATATGGCAAGTCGCGCGTAGATTGTACCAAGCCTTTTCCGTATGAACGCTGGCCGATCAACACGGCACGGTCCATATCCTGCAAAGAACCCGAAACAATTTCGGCAGCCGAAGCAGAATTTCCATTAATCAATACCGCCAAAGGAATGACAGTATCAATCGGTTCACTCGACGTACGGTATGTACGATCCATCTGTGCATGCTTGGATTTGGTAGAAAGAACAACGCTTCCTTTCGGCACAAACATACCGACAATCTGAACAGCCGACTCCAAAACACCACCGCCATTATTGCGCAAATCCAAAATCAAGCTTTTTACATGGTGATTATCCCGCAAATCCAGGAAAGCATCTTTCACTTCCTGAGCACATTTATCGGTAAAGCTCTTCAAGTAGATGTAACCGACACTGTCGCCACGCACGCCATACCACGTAACCTGATTAATTTGAACCTGTTTACGAATGATATCAAACTTCCGGGGCTTCTTTTCTCCCGGCCGCTGGATCGTAAGCGTCATCTTCGAGTTTGGAACACCTTTCAACAGTTCACTCACCTTGTCGTTGGTAAACGAAGAGACATTCGTTGTATCAATAGCCAAAATCTGATCGCCGGCTTTCAATCCGGCTTCTGCTGCCGGCATTCCTTCAAACGGCTCAATGATCATGACATTTCCCTTCTCATTACGCTGACGAATATAAGCACCGATACCACCATATTCACCCGTTACCATTTGCTTAAAGTCGCCCATTTCCTGTTCGGGTATATATTCTGTATATGGATCCAAGCCACCTAACATGGCATCGATACCACGGCGGACAGTCTTCTCTACATCAACCGTATCCACATAGAACATTTCCATTTCTTTTACCAAAGAATTGAAAATCTCTAAATTCTTACTCACCTCGAAATGGTTATCTTTCTTCTCTTGCGCCTGCACCGGGAATAAAGTACCGGCACACAACAAGGCACAAATCCAACCAATCAAACCTTTACGCTGCATTCGTCTTATTCTTTATTAATTCACATATAGAATGTAAAAGTAGAAATTAATCTTTTGTGCCAGCCAAAATAGTCTTTACTTTTAACTTTATTTGTTCCCATTTATCGGTCGGTACTTGCGGACCTACTACATCAATCACATATCCCGACAACATCGAACCAATCTGTACCGATTGTACCAGCGACGCACCAACCGATTGACCATACAAGAAGCCGGCAGCAAAGTTATCACCTGCGCCAGTCGTATCAACCGGTTTTCCGCCTTCTGCATCCACATGATAGAATTTACCTTCGCTACCAATCAAAGAACCGTCTTTACCTAGAGTAACCAAAGCCACATGTACTTGCTTTTCCAAAGCCTTAACAGCTTCCTGCGCAGGAAGTCCGGTAAATGCTTCCGCTTCGCTGGCATTGGCAAAAAGAATATCTACATACTGTGGTATCACTTCTTCCAGTAATCCTTTATAAGCATTTACAATATTATAATTAGCCAAATCAAGAGCCACTTTCAAACCAAGACGTTTGGCTTTCTTCATCGTCTCGCGTACCAGCTCTTCATTGACAATCAAATAACCTTCTATATGGATACAATCGTAGCCACGCAATACATCTTCCGTAATTTCATCCGGCGAAATGGTTGGAGCCGGACCTAAAAACGTTCCCATCGTACGCTCTCCATCCGGAGAAATAAACACCGTACAAGCACCCGACGGACCTTCTGTCTTGATCAGATAAGAAGCAACACCCGCTTTCAACAAAGCTTCTTCATAAAACTGGCCCAAATTATCATCGCCTACCTTTCCGATAAATCCGGATTGACCACCTAAAAGTGCAATGGCGCGCATTGTATTGCAATTAGCTCCACCCGGAGCCTGAGTTGTCTCCGTATTTGCCTGATATTTCCGGATTACATACATTTGTTCTCTGGAAATCATATCCATAGCACCTTTCTGAATACCTATTTTTACCAATGTTTCATCACTGTCTAACTTCGATAAAACATCGACTAACGCATTGCCTAGTCCTAAAATCTTCATTTTTCTCAAAATTTTTCTGCAAATATATTGCATATTTCGAAAATACACCGTACTTTTGCAGTGCAATTTCAGAGAGGTACTTTGGAAAAGCGAATAAACAACATTCTTCCTTAGCTCAGTTGGTTAGAGCATCTGACTGTTAATCAGAGGGTCCTTGGTTCAAGTCCAAGAGGAAGAGCGAAAAACTTAAATGCAAATTCTTCCTTAGCTCAGTCGGTTAGAGCATCTGACTGTTAATCAGAGGGTCCTTGGTTCAAGTCCAAGACGAAGAGCACAAAGGTTCGCAGATAGCGAGCCTTTTTTGTTATCATACATATCATAAAAGCCTTCATCACATTCTTTTGTAATTCCATTGTAATCTCCAGCCGCCATTTTCCTTATATTACTCTCAGATACAAGATTTCCACTCAAATGTTTTGGAACTATCTTACTATTATTTACATTTGTTGGGAAACAATTACTAATATGAAAACGCACATTATAGCACTTCTTCTACTTACAGGAGGAGTATTGAACTTATTTGGAGAAAACTTACATAACTTTTTCAACCGATATAATTTCAGCTTCATTACAGAAGATACTGGGTTACCCCATAACTTCATCAATGATATTTACAAAGACACTCAAGGATATATCTGGGTAGCTACTAATAATGGAATAGGACGGTATAATGGCTATCAATTCATTCATTATAATTCCCAATCCCACTCCATTCGCTTGAAAAACGACTACGTGCATAAAGTCTGTGAGGATAAGTTTCAACGACTCTGGATAGGGTCGGAAGAAGGAATAGACCTCATTGACTTGAAACATTATACACAGATAGACACGGACAAAGAACTGCCTGCCGAATTGAAATCTCTAGCAAGTAACTACATTGCATCCATCTATCGGGACAAGCAGGACAATCTGTGGATATCGACAGACAAGAATCTATGGTATCTGGAACTAGGCGTAAACGGGCAAATAAAAGATTACTATAAACTGAAAAAAGATACAGAATCCCCCATCCACGCTGTTATTGACCTGCAAGAATACATCTGTGCAGGCATAGATAATCATGTATGCCGTATTGAAAAAGGAAGCAACCACTTACTGAAAACCAGCATGGTATCGGAGCTGCTGAAACCCTTTTCAGAAGACTGGAGAATTCTCTGCATGGAAACTGACGGGGAATTGTTATGGATAGGAACCAATCGCGGACTCTTCAAGTATAACCATACCCGGCAGAGTTTGAAACGGTACCGTTACTCCAATCATCGCCCCGGAATGCTAAGTCAAGCCTATATAACCGGAGTTAAACTGACTAGCAAAGGAGATGTCATCGTTTCTACTCTGAACGGACTCAATGTATACAATCGAGATACCGATACTTTTACTTATATCCGCCAAAACAATGAAATGCCTGACAAGTCGTTGAACTGTAATTTCATCAACTGCCTGCTGACCGACAATGAGAATATCTGGGTAGGGACCGAGATAGGAGGAATCAATTTATTGACTCCCAATTGTCTGCAAACGTATGTGTGGCAATATAACTATCTTCGAGAAACCTCTCTTTCCCCCAATCCGGTCAATGCCATCAGCGAAGACAAAGACGGAAATCTATGGGTAGGAACAGTAGAGGGAGGACTCAACAAAAAGAGCAAAGGCAGCGATGAGTTCATTCATTATACTTTTGACCAGAACAATCCCACTTCCATCAGTAACAACTCTATCCGTGGCATTCTCATTGATTCCGAAAATCATTTATGGGCATATACTTGGGGAGTCGGAATCAATGAACTAAATCTGAACATCCCCCATAACCAAACTTTCCAACGCCATATCCGGGAAGACTCCATAGGACTGGAAGGAGATTTCCTGAGCAGCGCCTGTGAAGACACCATGAACAATGGTTTATGGTTTGGTACTACCAGAGGGCTTCATTTCTACCATAAAAAGACCAAGCGTTTCACCCGGGTCTTGTTTGACCGTTCCGACAATGAATTCGATGCGGTAGGGTCCATCATTATCGACCGCAAGAAACGCCTTTGGATGGGAACATCTGAAGGAGTTTTCATTATGGATTTACACTCGTTCTCCATTTCCTCCGCACAATTCAGCTATACCTATTTAAAACATAAACTGACGGAACCCACTTCATTGCAATTAGAAAAAATAAACTGTATCATAGAAGATCATAATGGTACCATCTGGCTGGGGGCAAATGGGAACGGACTATATCAACTAGCGGAAGAAAACGGAACACAGTTCACATTTCATAACTACACCCGCAAGGACGGGTTACCCAATAATACCATTATAGGTATTGTGGAAGATAAAACGGGACATCTGTGGATGTCCACCAACCACGGCATCGCCCAACTGGATACACAAACCATGACTTTCACCAATTATACAAAAGAAGACGGACTGCCCAATAATCAGTTTTATTGGAACGCATCTTATTATTCTCCCCAAAATAACCTGTTATATTTCGGTACTATAAACGGATTAGTCGCTTTCACCCCCGATATAGCCAAGACAAAAAAGCAGGATGCCAAAGTCAAACTGACCTCAATCAGTGTCGCCGGTACCATGGTCTATCCTCCAGCAGACGGAAAAACTCCCTGCGCGGTAACAAATTTACATACCATCCGTCTGCACGAAAAAGATCATGGTTTTTCCATCGAGTTTTCCACCTTAAACTATGGAAACTGTAACCGAGTGAAATATGCCTACCGCTTGAAAAATTATGAGAATGAATGGACAGAAACCCTTCCTGGCGAACATACTGCTAGATACAATTTCGTTCCCTCCGGAAAATATGTGTTCCAAGTCCGTGCCACAGACGAGAAAGGACATTGGTCCGATAAAATAACGGAAGTCAAAGTAACCATCACTCCTTATTTCTATAAATCCTGGTGGTTCTATTTATTGCTTGCCATTCTGATCACCGTAGGCAGCTATTATTTTTATCAATGGAAAATAAGTCTGTACCGTCAACAGAAAAAACAACTGGAAAAAGAAGTAGCCCAACGCACCCATGAGCTAGAGTTACAAAATAAACAACTAGAAATAATGGCACGACACGTCGAGGAGGTAACGGAAGAAAAAATTGCTTTCTTCACCAATATCACTCATGAATTCCGGACACCAGTCACTTTAATCAACGGTCCCATCCAACGCGCCCTTGACGAAAGCCATGAGCCGGAAGTAAAGAAACAGCTACAAATAGCTGAACGGAATTCCAATTATCTGCTATCACTAGTCAATGAATTAATGGACTTCAGAAAGTTAGATGCAGACAAAGTTGTATTAAATAAGACAAACGAAAACTTTATCCGCCTTATACAAAATATATTAATGCCTTTCGAAGTATTTGCCCATGAACGGAACATAAACATCATCACCTACTTCCGGCTCTGTACCCCGTTTTGGATATTTGATGTTGAATATATGCGCAAAGCCATTATTAATCTGATATCCAATGCTGTTAAATTCACTCCCGATTATGGAAAAATAAGTTTGTATGTGGCTTCCCTTACCGACAAAAACAACCATACCTGGCTGTTCATAGATATAAAAGATACAGGTAATGGTATCGTACCCGAAGATATAGAACGTATTTTCGAACGCTTCTACCAATCCAAAAAGAGCATCAAATATCCCGTTTATGGACAAAGCAGCACAGGAATCGGACTATTCTTATGTAAGAAAATCATTTCTCTGCACGGAGGCAACATCTATGCAGGAAACAATCCCAAGCAAGGAGCTTTCTTCAGAATACTATTACCCTGTCTCTTATACACATCTGACGCTGCCGACGATCTTACGCGTG